>Ga0209061_1000499_pt1 | contig 97752 bp, 84 predicted proteins | sample Coa_R1_10_FD_187157 | JGI IMG/M metagenome (GOLD analysis project Ga0209061, IMG submission 187157) | Surface soil microbial communities from Centralia Pennsylvania, which are recovering from an underground coalmine fire - Coalmine... | ecosystem: Environmental > Terrestrial > Soil >...
CACAAGCACATTCTACACCCATGGCACACCTATATCAAGTTTTTTACTGGCTACACTGAGTAGGCGTACCGCGCCTATCCGCGCTGCTCATGGGAGGTTTATACGGCTGAAAGGGCCGTAACTTCGGCCTAGTGGGCAACCTGGGCTGGGCGGCGCCCGCCGGCGCGACCGGGACGGCAGGGTGCGGCCCGGGCATTGAGCTGAGCAACTGCCCGCCACTTTGCGCCAAGCTGATGTCGGCAGCCACGGTGTCCAAGATCTTCGGCCTGCCGTTCGGCAAGGCCGACTGGCACGTCGACGGGGAGCCCCAGGACACCTGCACCTACGCGGAGCGTTCAGACGCGAGCTCGACCGTCTCCGACACCATCGACGGCCACCAGACAGTTGCCGACTTCCGCCACCAGGTCACGGTGACCAAGGAGTTCAACCCCAAGGCCGAGCTGCAGCCGGTCCCCCCGCTCGGGAAGTACGCGGTCGACATCGTCCACTGCATAGGCAGCGGGCCTTCGGCTTGGTGCTACCCCTACGTCGTCGTCTGGTCCAAGGGTTACCTGGTGCAAGTGGGAGAAGCGCTGGGCACCGTGAGCCTGGCCAAGATGGACAGCCTGTACGTGCCGAAGATCGTTGCCTGGGTGAAAGCATTGCTCGCCAAAGCCTGACGGTCAGCGGTCGCCCGGCGCTCGGCGTTTGTCGGCGAAGAAGCCTGCCATGAGCTGCGCGGCCTGGTCGGCCAGCACGCCCCGGGTGACGGCAACCTCGTGGTTGAGGCGGGGGTCGGCGCACAGGTTGTAGAGCGAGCCGCAGGCCCCCGCCTTGGGGTCGGGGGCACCAAAGACGATGCGGCCGAGGCGAGCCGCCACGATGGCGCCGGCGCACATCGGGCAAGGCTCGATGGTCACGTACAACGTCGCCCCGTCCAGGCGCCAGGACCCACCGGCCCGGGCGGCCTGACGGAGGGCCACAACCTCGGCATGAGCGGTGGGGTCAGCGGCTAGCTCCCGGCTGTTCCTGCCCTGCCCGGTCACCTGCCCACCCTGCACGACGAGCGCGCCCACGGGGACCTCGCCCTCCCGGCCGGCCTGGGCAGCGAGGTCGAGGGCCAGGCGCATGAACCGCTCGTCCTCAGCCGTAATACCCATGTCGCGGTCCTTTTGGCCGCCCACCGGCTCGGTCACCGACCCGAGAGCAAGGCGATGACTTCGTCGTGGACGAGGCCGTTGCTCGACACCGCGCTGCCCCCGTCGACGCGCGCCTGGCCGGAAAAGTCTGTGAACTTTCCCCCTGCTTCTTCCACTATCACCTGCAAGGGGGCAATGTCCCACACCGAGACCACCGGGTCCAGCCCTACCTCGCAAGCCCCCTCGGCGACGAGCACGTGCGACCAGAAGTCCCCGAACCCCCGGCACCGCTTGGCTCGGCGCGCCACCTCGATCACGCTGGCGGTCAGCTCTCCCCATGAGACCTGGGAGGCGGCCAGGCTCGAAGTGGCCGAGACCTGCACCCGCTCCCCCGGGCCTCCCAGGGGACCGGCGAAGGCACCGCTCCCCCGCTGCGCCCACCACCGCCGGCCGAGCGCCGGGGCCGAGACCACCCCCAGTTGCATCTCGCCACCCACCTCCAAGCCGACCAGGGTGGCCCAGACCGGTATGCCCCTCACGAAGTTGGCCGTGCCATCGATGGGGTCGACGAACCAGCGGCGCGTGCCCTGGCCCTCGGCCCCCATCTCCTCGCCCACGACGGCATCGCCCGGCCTTTGGCGAGCCAGGAGGTGGCGGACAGCCGCTTCCGCCCCCCGGTCGGCATCGGTGACCGGGGTGAGGTCCTCCTTGGTGGCTACCCCAAGGCCAGGGCGGCGAAAGGCACCCAGGGTGACCTGGTCGGCAGCGCCAGCCGCGAGAAGTGCGACTTCAAGGTCACCGGCCACGGGCCAACGTTAGGCCATCGGCCCCGGCTCCTGCGCCCGCCCTGGCTCCTGGCCCCGCCCCGGTGCCTGCCGGCGGGCCTCGTCCTCGGCTCGCCGAGCGACCTCGCGCACCGGCAGGCCCAGACGGGCGGCCGCCCGGGCGCAGTCGTCGTGCTCGGCCTTGAGCCGGTGGGGCCCCGCCTTCACCCGGACGGGCTCGCCGTCCACGCTCACCTCCAAGGTCTGGCGGGGCAGCGCCCAACGTTCCACCAGCTGCTGGCGGACACCAAGCGCCCCCGTCTCGGCAACCACCAGCGAGCTGAGCGAGGGGGCCAGGGCCGGCTCGGCGAGGACGCTCAAGACCTGGGCCAGCCGGCCTTTCTTGCCCACCACGGGCGCCACCCAGGCGTCCAGCGCACCCGCTTCGAGCAGCCGGGAGAGGGTGTAGGCGGAGGTCTCGGCGGTCACGTCGTCCAGGTTGGTCTCGATCAGGACCAGCTGCTGGTGCTGCCCGGCCAGTTCGGGGCCTCCCAGTTCGCCCACCACCACCTGCACTACGTTGGGGAGCCCGGCCAGGTCCCGGCTGCCGGCGCCGTAGCCGCTCCCGGTCACCCGGAGAGGAGGCAGCGGGCCGAACGACTGGCTGAGGGCAGCCAACAGAGCGGCACCGGTGGGAGTGGTGAGCTCGAAGGGCTCCTCGCTGCCTTCCACCAGGGCGCCCTTCAGCAGCTCTACAACGGCGGGGGCCGGGTTGGGCAGCTTCCCGTGGGCGCTGTCGACCGTTCCCGTGCCCAGCCTGACCGGGCTGGCCATGACGGTGTCTATGCCCAACGACTCCAGCGCCAGGCAGGTCCCGACCACGTCCACCAAGGCGTCGAGGCCGCCCACCTCATGGAAGTGGACCTCCTCGGGAGGCACCCCGTGCAGCCGCCCCTCGGCCCGGGCGAGCGCAGCAAAGGTGCCCAGCGCCCGGTCGACCGCCCGCCGGGGCAGGCCTTGGGCCTGGTGGAGCATGTCCCGGACCGACCCCCACGTCCTGGGCACAACGTCCACCTCGGGAGCGACCTGGACCACGACCTGGGTGGCGACCAGGGGGCCGCGCCGTACGGTGCCCACCTCGATGTGCCAACCCTTGGCCGGCAGGCGCTCGAGGCCGGCTTGGACCTGGTCGAAGTCGGCACCGGCGTCGAGAAGGCTGCCGAGCGCCATGTCACCGGCAATGCCGGCAAAGCAGTGCCACCAGGCAGCCCGGCTCACGCGGCCACCTGGCCCCACGCCGTCGCCTGGCCCGGGGCCGTCGCCTGGCCGGGGGCCGGGGACGAGCGGTCGGGCGCCACGTCCCAGCCGAGGCAGGCACCGCTCACGCCACCGGCACCCGGCGCAGGATGCGGGCAACCACCCAGGCCGCCCCAAAGCCGTTGTCTATGCCGACCACGCACAACCCGGGCACGCAGCTCGCGGTCATGGCCAGCAAGGCGGTGGCACCCTGGAAGGACGAACCGTAGCCGGTGCTGGTTGGCACAGCGACCACGGGGGCAGCCGTAAGGCCGGCTACCAAACTGGCCAGGGCCCCTTCCATCCCGGCCACGACCACGACGGCAGCAGCCGAGTGGAGGACGTCTTCGTGGGCGAACAGCCGGTGCACCCCTGCCACCCCGCAGTCGGTCACCAGTGCCGGGGCGAAGCCGAAGGCAGCAAGGGTGGCCGTGCACTCCTCGGCCACAGTGAGGTCAGCCGTGCCGGCAGCGAACACTGCCACCTGCTCGGGCCGGAGCGGGGCCGCCCGCCACACCACCGTCGAGCCCGTGACCTTGCCTCCCGGGTGGGCCGCCAGGGCCGCTGCAGCCTGGTCGGCGCTGGCCCGGGAGAGGATGACCGGGCCGCCATTGGGCTCAGCCAGCAGTTCACCCACGATCTCGGCGCACTGGGAAGGGGTCTTGCCCGGCCCGTACACTGCTTCGGGGAGGCCCTGGCGCAGCACCCGGTGGTGGTCGACCTTGGCAAACCCGAGGTCACCGTAAGGAAAGCGCCGGAGCCGGCGAAGAGCATCGTCGGGGCTGACGGCCCCGGTCCTCAGCTGTTCGAGCAGGCCACGAAGGGAGGCTTCGTCCATTGGTGCCCATGCTGCCACGTGGCGGCCATGAGGCGGTCGGTGGCGGCCCGGGGGGGCCGGTGGCGGCCCGGGGGGCCGGTGGCGGCCCGGGGGCGGCCGGTGGCCCTGGGGGCCCCCTCGTGTTCTGGCGTTCTTTGCCCGGTTTGGCGGTCCTCTGTCCTGAAATGAGGCCAAAGCGTCCAAAAAGAGGGTACAGAAGCGTGTTCCAGGGCAAAGAAGGGCTCACCCCGCCCAAGGACGTGCTCTTCCAGGGGCCAAACGTGCTCTTCCAGGGGCCAGCCGCCTGGCCCCGTATGCTCTTAGCATGCGAGTGACCTCCTCCACCACAGTCGCCTACCTGGGCCCGACCGGCACCTTCACTGAGGAGGCGCTGCTCAGCCAGCCCGACCTTGCTGCGGCCAGGCACCTGGCCTTGAACAGCTTCTCCGACGTGCTGGACGCAGTGGGGGAGAAGGAGGCCGACCTCGGGCTGGTGGCTCTCGAGAACTCGATCGAAGGCACCGTGAACATCACGCTGGACAAGCTGATCTTCTCCCACGAGCTGTGGATCGTCCGCGAACTGCAGCTGCCCGTGGCTCAGTGCCTGGTAGGCCTGCCAGGGACGCGGCTCGCTGAGGTCACCAAGGTGGTGTCGATGCCGGTTGCCACCGCCCAGTGCCGGGGCTGGTTGGCAGCCAACCTGGGCCGCGTCGAAGAAGAGGCCAGCCCTTCGACGGCCGATGCAGTGCGCCGCGTGGCTGACGGCCGTGACAACCGGGTCTGCGCCATAGGTACCCGCCGGGCCGCAGAGGTGCACGGCTTGGAGGTGCTCGCCGCGGGCATAGAGGACCATGACGGCAACACCACGCGCTTCGCCCTGGTGGCACGCCCCGAATGGGGCATCCCGGCCCCCACCGGGCACGACAAGACCAGCATCGTCTGCTTCCAGTCGTCCGACCACCCGGGCAGCCTCCATACCATCCTGGGCCAGTTCGCAGCACGCAACCTCAACTTGACCAAGCTGGAGTCCCGCCCCACCAAGAAGGCCCTGGGCGAGTACTGCTTCGTCATCGACGTCGACGGCCACCTGGCCGACGAGGTCGTGGCCGACTGCCTGCGGGACCTGCACGCGTCGCTGCCGGCGGTGAAGTTCCTGGGCTCCTACCCAGCGGGTGGGGCGGAGGGCGCCGAACGCCGCCGAGAGGCAACCGATGCCTGGTTGGCGGCAGACGCCTGGCTCCGAGAGCTCCGGGGCCACCTCGAGCGCTAGCTTCGCGCTCTAGGCTGGCCCGCGGTACGGGCCCGGTTCGAGTAGTGGTACCAAGCCAGGAGGGATGGCAGAGCGGCCGAATGCGAGGCTCTTGAAAAGCCTTGGGAGCGCAAGCTCCCCGTGGGTTCAAATCCCACTCCCTCCGCTGGTGTTGTGTCGCGAGACATCCCGGACGGGTGCCGCGAGACGTGCCGGGCAAGCTTATGCGCTCGGGCCCGGTCGTTCCTGGGCCTGGTAGGCCTTGTTGGGGTCAAGGCTGAGGTCAGCGATGAGCTCAGCGTCGTCGGTGATGACGCGCACGTCGCGGTCGGCGACGAGCAGGAGCGCTCGGGCCCCGGTGTGACGGCGGCCCACGCCGAGGTGCAGGAGCTTGGAGCGGTAGCACAGGGTGACCTTGCCCGCCTTGCCGGTGCGGTCACGCCGCACCTGCTAGTGCGTGGGGCCCTGGGCCCGGCCCGGCGCGGGGCGGCCTTGGTGCGAGGGGCGAAGGCTTCAGCCGAAGTGCGCCGGCCGAGGGCCCGGTGGGGCCGGGCCTGGTTGTAGTAGGCGCGGGACCGCTCGAGCTGGCGTTGGAGCTCGACGACACTGCGCGCCCGGCGCTGTTTGGCGAGCCACTTCTCCAAGCTGTGGTGGGAGCGCTCTGCCTTGCCACAGGTCTGGGGGTGATAGGGCCGGGAGTGCTTGTAGGGCGACGCCCAGGGCGACCAGCTCGAGCTGGCCCAGGTCGACGCCTGTGGCCCCAAGTTGCTGGGTTCAGGCCTCACACCTCTCACTGTGCCCAAGGCCCACGCCATCCTCTCTGCCTCCTGGGCGCCAGCACTGCGCCCCAGCTGGGCCGACCGCAAGCCGGCCCTGCGCGCCTCGCCCCCGACCCTCCGACGCCAGACGAACTTGGCCAGTTGCTACGGGCCTGCGCTCGCCCCAGGATGGCCCCGCCCACCTGGTGATCGGTGCCTTCAGGCTGAGGCTGAGGCTTGCCAGAGGCTTGCCTAGCAGAGCGACGGCCCAGGAGAGGTGCCCGGTTGGCCGTCTGTGGCCCTGAAGGAGCTGACAAGGCCAGCGCCCGGCCTGTACCAACGGGTGCCGTGTGGCTGGCTTGTGCCTACGGCCTGGTCACTGCAGCTTCGCTAGTCATATGCCTTATGGCCTGGCACCTGCAGGGCGGCCTAGTAGCAACGACGTTCCCCTGCCTTGGCTTCCGCTTGACTATTTGCGCAGCTTGGCAGGTCCAGCCGGCTAGCAATGGCAGCATTTGACGAAGGCTACGCACGCCATACGACGCCTTCCGCGAGAGCCGACAGCTCCCGGCCGAACGGGCCGTCTGGCGTAGGCTGGGCGACCATGACCCCATGCAAGGCTACGGGCGCCGGTCAAGTGGCGCGAAGCCTCTGGGCAATGCCGCTGCTATTGCCCGGGCTGTGCCTGTTGCAGTGGGCCCCCGGAGGCCCGGTAGCACCATTGGGAGGCCACCTCGGCGTGCGCAGTACCCGAGCGAGCGTGAGGAGCGCTGCACAAATACCCACTGGGCACGGCGAGCTCCTGGTGGGTAACCGCGATTCCCTGACCAGGTTTTCGCTGCCCTCAGATGGCGGCGACGTCCCACCGGGACAGGTGGTACGTACCTCGCAAGGGCAGCCCGCGGCTGCGGTCCTTGATGCTCATGGCAACCTGTGGGTCGGGAGCTGTAGCGACCACACCGTCGCTGAGTACCCTAGGAAGGAACTGCTGACCTCAGGGGCCCGTACCCCTACGGTCGTCGTAGAAGACCCCACCTACCCAACCTACAAGAACATCATAAGTTGTCCCGACGCCATGGCCTTCGATACCCGCGGTGACTTATGGGTGGCCACGGGTACGGAGACGTTGGTCGAGTACAGCCCAGCCGAGTTAGCCCACGATGGCTCCCCGCTCCCAGAGCGCACCATCAAGGTCGTGCACGCAGGGCCGGGTGGGTTCTGGGAGATGCATTTCGCCTCCGACGGGGATCTTTGGGTGTTGACGGCGAGCAGCCAGCTGATCGAGTACACGTCCCGTCAGCTTGCCGTGAGCGGGGCCTACGCACCGCAGGCCGTGATCGCATGCCCACAGTTCGAAGGGGGGCTTACGACCAGTTTCGCGTTTGACGCCAGTGGGGACCTGTGGTCAGCAAATCTACGTGGCACCTATGAGCTAGTGCCACGCCAATTGAGGAGCAGCGGCGAACCTTCCGCAGCCCTTCTACGTGGTTCGTCGTGGGGTGACGGGGTAAGCTTTGACGCCCGTGGAGATATGTGGGTGTTCCAGTCATCGGAATATGGCTCTTTCGGCCCGGCTCACCTGTTCGAGTACCGACCAAGCGCGCTTCGGTCCAGTTCCCCGGAGCCGGCCCTGGAGATCACTTCACCTGTCCCGCTGGGGTCGACCAGCGGCACAGCAATGGTCGGCTTTAGTACCTCTGGTACTTTGTGGCTGTTCGAAGACCAGTCAGTTGTCTTCGCTGGCTATAGCAGCGCCCAACTGACCAGCGCAGGTCTAAAACGCCCAGCCGTCATCATGTCCTCAGTGCTGTCGTCACCAGCCGGGATGGCTTTCGACGCCCGGGGCGACCTTTGGGCGGTCGGGACAGACGATGGTCAACTTGACGAGTTCACGCCCAGCGAGCTGGCCGAGGCAAAGGGCCCAGCAAAGGTCATTTACCTCCGCACCAGGGCCTCAAGTGGGCCGAACAGTGCCACCGCCGCAGGCTTAGGTGCAGGGCCATTGGCCTTCGATGCTAAAGGTGACCTCTGGATCGGTTGCTCCTCTGACGTCTTGGAGTACAGCCCAGCGCAATTAGCTGGTGAGGGTAGCGTCAAGCCACAACTCGACTGGCACGATCCCACCGGTCACACCATCGATGATGTGACCGCGCTCGTGTTTGACGCCCAGGGCGACCTATGGCTTGCCAGTGGCGGGAAGCTCGGCGAAGTCCCGGTATATCAGCTGTCCCAGGGCCACCTACCGCACCCACAGTACCCGCTCAGCGTTGACGGAGACCCGATCGGCCTGGCGTTCGACGCCCACGACAACCTCTGGGTCACGTTTGCGACGCTAGGCTCCCGCTCCGAGCTGGCAGAGATCAGCTTGCAAAACCGCGAACTGTTCAGAGCCACCACGGGCGGCACTCTCGGGCCTGGGCTGGCTTTCGACGGCGCTGGCAACCTCTGGGCCACAGACGAGAACGGTCCTCGGTTGGTGGAGTACTCCTCTGAGGAGCTCAGCAGCCATGGGGATGGGCCGCTTGGTGCGCTTCCCGCGTCGAAGGTCATCGCGGGGCCACGCACGAGACTTTACGGTCCCGAGTACTTGGCTGTACACCCGTCGCTCGGCGACTGATACCACACAAGCTCTCCCTACAGCCACAGCCGGCTCCCGGCGGCCGGGCGAGCTCGTCTGCACCGACGTCGTCGGCGGCCTCCGGCTCGCGGTGGAAATAGACGACGGGCGTAGGATCCATAAGCAGAGAGGTGGCCCGCACCCGTGCCCGCACGAGCACCCCGTGCCTGCACGAGCACCACCGGTCGAGCGCACCCGCGCGGAGGTCGACGACCTGTCCGAGCTGGGCGAAGTGCCGGAGGAGTTGGCCCGCCTCGGGGTGCGCCTGCTCATGCAGACCGCCATCGAGGCCGAGGTCACCGAGCTCCGAGGCCGGCAGCGCTACCGCCACGGCGGCCCGAGGCCTTGGCGGTATGACCCGACGTGGCCGCCAACCTCACCAGGTCGTAGAACGCAATATCGGCCTGATGGGGCGAGCTGCAGATCTCGTTGGGTAGAGCGCCCCTGCCGAGGAGGGTGATGGCCCCGCCCTTGCCCCGTGGCCCGCACTGCACTGTTGGGGGCCCAGGTAGCGCGGCTCAGGAGCTTCGTGATGGGTCGTACCGATGACATCAGGGGGCGGTCACCGGTGCAAACAGGGTGCTTGCCCCGAGATTGCCCGCCTCGTGCCGTAGCCTACTACGGGGCACTCAGGACGACTGGCTGGCTGCTGTCTCGCACTGGCCCGGCGACGTGGCGACGACCGCCGGGTCCCAATCGTAGACAAGGGCCTTGGCGATGGACGCGGAGAGTGCAGGGCCACCCGTCGTACGCATGACCATCCACAGAGCCAGGTCAATACCGCACAACACGCCCCCGGCAGTGACTATGTCGCCGTCGTCGACCACTCGCGAGCCCACCAGTGCGACGTTGTAGCGTGCGAGGTCTTCGGTCGCGGCCCAGTGCGTGGTACATCGCCGCCCGTCAAGGACACCCGCCTCAGCTAGCAACATCGCCCCGGTGCAGACGCTCATCACGAGATTGCCACGGGCGTGAGCCCGCCTGATCACACCCTGCCAGTAACCCCTTCCCAACTGCTGGCGAGCTCCCGAGGCACTGTCGGCGGCCCAGCCGCCCCCCGGGACCAGCAACCCTGCCGCCTCTGATGGGAGCCCCTCGGGGTGCAGCGTCATCCCGTTGGCGCAGCGAACCGGGCGGAGAACCTCGGCCACGACCCGCGACTGCACTGGGGCACCGGCCGCTTCGGCCCGCCGTAACACCTCCAACGGGCCAACAAGGTCGAGCTCGTCTAAGCCCTCGTACACGATCAGGTCAACGTTCAGCACTTGTCGGTCACCACTTTGTGCACAACATGTGCGGCGGGCACTTTCCGTTCAACAGTTCCTTCCCATTGGGCTGGCCCGTCTACCCAGGCTGAAGGCACCCACGACCACATGCGACCGAAAAGCCACCGCGTGCCGACGGCTAAAGGCCTACGCTGAAGCCCAGCCCAGAAAGCCCGCTCAGGAACCACCGCCCGTCGATCTTCGATGCCTGGATGCCCGGCTCGCTGAAGGGGAACCACATCGTGGTGGTGTGGCCGCCGATGGTCTCGGTCCCAGCTTCCAGGCCGCTCACAGTCATGACCGCCGTGGTGGGGGTGAGCTTGGTGACCTTTACCTTCAGGTCTCGGTAGCTCCCGGCCCCCGGCCCACCGCCTCCGCCAGGGGCCCGGCCGCTGTGGCCGAGGCCGAGGAGGGAGGTGAAGCCAGATGTGCGCCCCGTGACCCAAGCGTTGATGACCGCTCGCTTCTGTGCCGGCGAAAGCGACTCCAGCTTCTTGCGGAAAGCCTGGCCTTGCGGGCCGCCCAGGCTCATGAGCGCAACCACCACGCCCAGAGGTGCAGCCACGTACGCCGTGGTCTCGAACGAGCACCGGCCGCTGGGTGTCTTGGCTTCGAAACCCCCCAGGAGAGCGGCCTGGGGGGAGGCACCGCCTGTAGCCGGCAGGAGCCTTTGGCCTGGGCTGCGCACCAGGGCAATGAGCTTGCGCTCACCGGCAGCGCCAGAAAAAAGAAGGTCGTTTATCATCTGGGCCATGGTGGCCTCGCAGGGTAGAGGCGCACTTGCGTTGGTCGGAGGCGTGGCCGCTGCGCTTACCGGGCTCATTGCCACCGCGCCTGGCAGCACGAACGCGCCGGCCGCCACCAGGGACATGAGCCGGCGGGCTACGCCGGCCTTCTTGTTCCCCACGGTTCGCATCTAGCAGCCTCCTTGGTAGCCAACCCAAGGCTGGTGCCCTGGGCGTAGGTAACGGTGCGCCCCTTTGGGGTCACGCATTGAGCCCTCCCGGCGCGCCCACTGGGCCGGGAGGCCCTGGGCGCTTGGGTACGGCCACCGGCCCACCTGGTCATCGCTTGGGCGGCGAGCACACCTTGGGCGGGCAGGTGGTGCTCGTGGTGGGTGCGGCTGTTGAGATCTTGATGGTGTACGTCCCTGTCGCCGATTTGCCCTGCCCGTTGGTCACAGTCAGCGAGAAGGTGAACGACCCCGGCTTGGTCGGCGTGCCCGAGATGCTTGCCTTGGAGCCGTACCAGGGCTTGGCCGATGCCACCGACAACGCGAGCCCGGGTGGCAGGCTGCCCGAGGTGACGGCCCAGTGGAAAGGCGGTACCCCGGCGCCGGCTTCCAGTTGGGCGGAGTAGGCCTGGCCTACTGTCCCCGGGGGCAGGCTGGGCGGCTGGGGCCCGGGAGGTGGCTGGGTGTACACCGCGATGGACTCCAACGCGGTAGCGGTGAAGTGGGCGCCGTCAGTGGCAGCGACGACGAACTTGTAGTCCCCGGTCTGCTCGGGCGTGCCCGTTATGACCCCGCTGGTGCGGGAAAGCTGCAGCCCGGGCGGCAGCGTCCCGCACCCGTGGCAGGGGTCGACCTCCCAGGAAAGGGGCCTGACGCCCCCGCTCGCCCAGACGGGGAGATCCTCCTGGAAGGGCTGGCCCTTCGCCGCCGTGAGCAGGCCGCCCACCAAGGAGAGCCTGGGGACGATAACGACTTGGAGCGGCGGGGAGCTGACCGAGGTGTAATAGTCCCAAGCCTGCAGGGTGAAGCTATAGGTGCCACTTGTGGGTATATTTCCCAGAGCGAACAGGACAGGCGGGCTACCAGTCCCGGGCCCCGACGAGGGGCTGGAGGCGACCCCCAACCAAGGTGGGTTGCCGGCCAACGACCAGGTCACCCCGCCCACGCCGCCGCTCACGTTGAACGGCAGCACGAACGCCTTGTCGGTGGTGAAGCCAACCCCGGTCTCGTAGTAGTACGTGGTCGCGCTGCTCTGTGGCAACATGGCCAACGGTGGGGCGACATCAATGGTGCAGGAAAATACGTCCGTCACAATGTCGGTGGCCGTGCCACTGGTGACCTGCACAGTGAACTGGTAGGTGCCCTCCGACCCAGGGGAGGGGGCGCCAGCCAGGGTTACGTAGCCGCCATCATCAGTGGCGATAGACATGCCGTTCGGCAAAGTGCCCGAGGTGACGGTGGGTGTACCGCTGACCAGCTGGCAAGTGAGCGGGTCAGGGGTGGCACACGCTTGGAGCCATTGGCCGAGCAGGGGTTGGCCCACCTCGGCAATGGGGAAGACCCAGCTGTAGTTGTTCTGGGTCTGCTGCACGGTGACCTGGTACTGCTCGCTGACCACGAGCTCGGCCCAAGAGACCATGATGTTGACCTCGGTGCCGAGGCCCACGTCGGAGACCTGGACCTCTGGGTCGACGCTGAAGTACGACGTCGAACCCCCGGTCGTGGTGCCCTGCCAGGTGAACGCGGACTGGTGGAGGTTGAACGACAGGCCAGTGCCCTGCAGGCTCATGAGGGTGCCGACGGCGGTGTTGACCGCGTCCAGGGAACAATTGTCCTGCTGGGGAGCCTGGATGCAGTCTTTTTCGGTCTGGGAGAGGTTCGCCCATTCGCTGGTCGCGAAATTGAGCACTGCAGAAGTGACCGAGGCCACATCGCCCAGAGGTATCACAGCCTGGAAGCTACTAAGGCAGCTACTGATGCTGTCTGAGCTCGCTTCGGTCGGCGTGTACCAGTTGACTTCGGTGGGCGCACAGGAACCGCCCGCGCCGGAGAGCCCAACGGTGAAGTCGGCACTGTCCACGACCGCTCGCACGCTCAAGGTAGACGTGGTGCCCTTGGGGGCTTGGGAGGTGTACTCCACCCCCATCTGCTGGTCTGCCTCCCCGCCGGCTACGCCAAAGACCGTCGTGCCGACATGGGCCAGGCCGCCACTGGGGTTGTTGTCAGACAGCTGGCCGGACGTGCACGACCCGAGCGGGTAGGGGCCCAAGTGCTGGACGTTGCACCAGTTGCCGACCGGGGGAGCATAATTGAAGCCTTGGCCCTCCCGCCCGTACACGGTGGTGATGGTCCGGGTCACGGTCGAAGTGGTCGTCTGGCTTCCCCCTGAGCTCCCGGACCCGCCGTTGCCGCCCCCGCTGCCACCGCCACCGGGGGGGTGGGTGCTCTCGAACGGGCTGAAGCGGCTCAGGGCCACGCTGTGGCCCGGGCCTTGGTGCACGGCCAGCCCGAAGGCCCGGGCAAAGGCCTCCAGCGGGACGAGCAAGACGCCATGCTCGAAGACCGGGCCGGCCGGCGAGGCCTGGGGCCGGCCGTCGAGGTCGTAGCGGGGGCTGCCGACCTGGAAGACAACCTCGCTTTGGGCGCTCGCCACCCTCAGTTGCCGGAGAGGCCGGTCAAAGCGGCTCTTGGCACCGGTGAGCCACAACAGTACGCCCAAAGGCGCCAGCAGGGTGCGCTTGCTGACGAGCGGCGCCGCACCCAGGCGCACGGTGCGCCCGCCAACCTTGGCCAGCGAGGACCCAACCTGGAGCACCACGGTCGTCCCCGGCGGGGCACCCACCGGGTGGCCGACGGTGACGCCCACCGAAGCCGCTACAAGGGCCGAGGCCGCCGCGCCGCCGCTTGTGACCAGCAGCACGTAGTAGCTATGGCCGAGGGCCAGCGTGCCCCGGACGGCAGCAGCCACGGCCGTGCCCGTCCAGCTCGTCACCTGGGTGGCCAGGACAGGCCCGGAGGAGCCCTTGGCGTAGCCGATGAGCATCACCGAGCCCGGGCTGGGGCCGAAGTTGCTCCCGGTGACGACCAGCCGCGGCTGCAGGGCAGCAGCCGGGCCGGTGAAAAGGCGGGCACTGCCCACCAAGGGCACCTGGGACGGGCCCGGGAGCGAGCTGGGGGCGATTTCCCAGGTCCCATAGGCGCATTGAGGGCCCTGGAGGCCGTTGTGGAGGTAGAACTGCCCGTGGAAGGAAAAAATGTTGATGCTCGACCCGTTGAGGCACCCATAAGGTGAGCTGGCCACGTTGACATGCAGCGCCGCCTGGCCAGCGACCTTGCCTACGTCCTCCAGGGTCAGGTTGACGAGGTGGACGAGGTCGTAAACCTGGCCCACTGCCAGCCCTGAAGTGCTGCTCGATGTCACCGTGGCGGTATAGGGCCAGGTGGACGGGTTGGGTGAGGTCGTGGAGGGCCCCGGCAGCGTTGTCCCCGTGGTGCTGGTCGGTACCGGCTCGGTTGTCGTGGAGCTGGGAACGGTTGTCGTTGTCGTGTTCGGTGGGAGCGTCACCACGGTCGGCCCGTTCGTCGCGCTGGCCGGGCCACTGGCCAAGCCAGTCGCCAACAGCAAGCCCGCCGCCAACACGGCACTGGCCGGGGCTAAAGCCGCACGCGCCGCCCAGCGGCGCCGGCGCCTAGGGTCGCTCATGTTCGGACCTCCTTACAGCCCAGGACGCCAGCCAAAAGCGGCATGGTGGCCCATTACTAATGATGCACCGTGCCGGCGGCCCACGCAATGCGGGTGCCACCCCCAACCGAAGGCCAGAGCTTGCCTGACGGTCGGGCTGGCCCGAGGCTAGCCCCCAGGCGCGACCTGCACTTTCAGGCCACGGCCCAGGCGCACTGCTTCTAGGGCAGCGCTATAAGAGGCCAGGGGGGCTACATCGCTCACCAGCCGTCCCAGCCCGAGGTCGAGCTCGACCGCCAGGTCGCACGCCCGGTCGAAACTGTGCAGGACCGACATCGAGCCCAAGTAGCTTGCCTCGTCGCTGTAAAGACGGTAGGGAGCAATTCGAACGGTGGCGCCTGGCGCCGCCACACCGAACTGGAGGAACTTGCCCGCCGGGGCCACGCGGGAAAGGGCGTCCTCGATGGCACTCACAGAACCCGACGCGTCGATCACCACCTCGAATTGCTGGCCCTCGAGCTCATCGCCGGCAGCCACGACCCTGCCGGCCCCAAATGACACAGCCAGTTCGCGTCTTTCCGGACGGGGCTCGACCACCGTCACCGTCATTGCTCCCACCCGCTCAGCCAGGGCCACGAGCATGAGGCCCATGGTGCCTGCCCCGTAAACCAAGAAACGGTCCCCGAGCTTGGGCTGGAGCACGTCATAGCCGTGGACCACGCAGGACAGGGGCTCCACCAGGGCGGCTACCGAGGGGTCGAAGCCGGGCGGCAGGGGCCGGGCCAGCCACCACGGGACGCTGACCAGCTCGGCGCAGGCACCGGGCACAGTGACGCCCAGGGCGGTGAAGTTATGGCAGACGTTCCCGTGGCCCTCACGGCACGGCCGGCAGCGCCCGCAGTGCTGGTTGGGGTCAGCCGTCACCAGGGTGCCCACCTCGATGCCCTCGACCTGGCGCCCCACGGCCACGACTTCCCCGGCCAGCTCGTGGCCCGGCACCAGCGGGTAGCGCGCCAGCGCGAACTCCCCGTCGACGATGTGCACGTCAGTCCCGCAGATCCCGCACCGGCGCACCGCCACGAGCACCTCGTCCGGCCCCGGGCTCGGGTCTGGCAGCTCGCCCACCTCGACCTGCCCGGGCCCCTCGATCACCACTGCCTGCAACTTCGGCTCCTCACGGGCCCGGGGGCACGGCGGTGCACCCTATGCAGGGGGGCCTGCCCTTGAAATAGGCGGGGATGGAGGGTGAGTCGGTGGGCGGGTTGGTGGGCAGGAGGACCGGAGGCCGCGGCGGCTGGCCGAAGTTGAAGTCGTTGACCAGGTTGCCGAGCACGGGCTCGTCCTCGCGGACATCTGGCCGGGGGTCGGGGCGGCCGTCGGTGGCCGGGTCGAGCCGGGCGCCGCCAAGGAAGTCGTCTTCGACGAACTTCAAGTAGGCATCGCTGCTCAGCACTTGGTGGTCGACATAACCGTGCCGGGCGTATGGCGAGATCACGATGCTGGGGACGCGCAAGCCGTAGCCGTTGCGGTCGACGTAGGGAGGAGGCACGTGGTCATAGAACCCGCCCCAGTCGTCCCAGGACAAAAAGATGGCGGTCGAAGGCCAGTCCGGGCTCTCCATGGCGGCATTGACCACCGCGGTCACGTACGCCTGGCCCTGGTGGACGCTGGAAGGGGGGTGCTCGCTGTCTGCCCGGGAGGGGACCACCCACGAGACCGCGGGCAGGGTGCCCGCCTTGGCCGCCTTGAAGTAGGAGGCAAGAGGCTGGATGCGGCCCAGCTGGCGGTCCTGGTGCACGTCCTCGAACAAAGGCAGGGGGTTCCAAATACCGGCTGTCTGGTACGACTGGGGCACCGGCGGGCAGGTGACAGCTGAGTCGTTGGCACAGTCGGGTTGGTAGCCGGTCTGGACGTAGTACGCCCAGCTGACGTGGTGCCGGTCGAGCAGCCAGGTGATGTCGGTCCAGGCTAGCTCGAACTGGGTTTGGCCAGTGGACAGCTCCCGGCTCACGGCCGCGTTGAACTTCAGCACGCCGTAGGGGCCGATGATGTTGTTGGCGCAGCTCGAGGGGGACAGGCCGGTGCAACGAGCGGACCACCCGGACACCATGTAGAGGTGGTCGGGCTCGGACCACGAGCTGACCGGCTCGAACATGTGGTCGTCCAGCACGAAATCACGGGCATAGGCCCAGTAGTTGGGCACCTCACGCTGGTCGTGGTAGCCCATGACGTCGGGCTCCCGGCTGGTGGCCACGACGCAGGCGGGGTCCACCGGGTCGTGGCAGCGCGGCGCCAACCGCTGGGAGCGCACGAACCCGTCCATCTTGCCGCCGTCTATGTCAGCCACCGCGTTGACGTGGCCGTGCGGTGCGCCCCCGTTGATGTCAGCCCGGTCATGGAAGGGGCGGTCACATCCCCCGGTGGCCGGGTCGGGCACGCACACCGTTGGGTGGCCAGCCTTCATGGGTATGCCGTCCGCCCCGGGGAAAGTACCGAAGTAGCTGTCAAAGGACCGGTTCTCCTGCATCACGATGACCACGTGGCGGATCTTGTGGATGCCGGGGGGCACCACATAGGTCCCCGTCAGGCCACCTCTGACCAGCTCGGTGCCAGGCGGCAGAGGGGCCGCCCCGGCCAACCCGAAAAGCGCCGCAGCCAGCACGAGGAGCGCACCTGCGCTCCCCCCCAGGCCCCGGTGGCGGGCAGGCCAGCGACCAGGCCGGGCGCCAGCAACCATCAAGCGCTCAGCCGGACGCATAATGCCTGTTATGGTACGGCCAGACCAAGGGCCCCAGGCGGCATCCCCGGCCCGAGGCGGCCTGCCGGCCCGCCCTGCGGCCCGGCAGCCGGGCGCTGGTGCACCTTCCCTGAGGGCGGCGGTCTCCCGTCGGCGCTTCTTGCGGGACGCGGGAGCGGCAGCGGCCGCCACCTCCTTGCTCAGCACCCTGGCAGCGGCCTTGAGCAGCGAGGAGGCCGCCGCCCGGACGCCTCCTCGGTACACCAAGTTCCCCACCGAGAACCCCTGGCCTAAGTACCCGGCTTTCCGTTTTGCCTTCGTGTGCCACCAGACTGATGACCCCTTTTTCGTGCCCACCCGCATCGGGGCCAAGGATGCCTCCACCTTGCTGGGCACTTCGTTCACCTGGGAGGGCTCGGCCAGTGGGGAGGTGGACGAGATGGTCGACTCGTTCTTGGACGCCATCGACAACGAAGTCGACGGCATCGCCTGCTGCGTCGTGGACCCCAAGGCCTTCAACGGCCCCACCGACCAGGCGCTGGCAGCCGGCATCCCGGTCATCGCCTTCAACGCCGAAGCCCCCGCCGGCAGCGGCAACAACGCACTGGCGTACGTCGGCCAGGACCACTTCGCCGCCGGCGCCGCCCTGGCCCGACGCGCCGTCCGGGACCTGCGGCCCGGCCAGAAGGTAGCGGCCCTGGTGGCCAGCCCGTCCTCCAGCACCGAGCGAGCACGACTGGACGGTGCCGCCAGCGTTTTCAAGGCATTCGGGGCCGAGCTGTCGCAAGTCGTGGTCGGCACCGGCCAGGCTCGGGCGCCGAAGGCCATCGCCGCGTGGTACAAGGCGCACCCCGATGTGAGCTTCTTTTTCGCCAGCGCGGGCGGCACCGGGGCGGCACTGGCCCAGGTGGCCGAGGACCTCGGGCTGGCGCACAAGGGCGTGCGGGCGGCGGCCTTCGACATCGACCCCAGCGTCCTCCGGGCGGTGAGCCGGGGGGTGCTCGCCTACACCATCGACCAGCAGGCGTACCTGCAGGGGCTCATCCCGGTGCTCCAATTGTTCATCTACAACGTTTCGGGTGGGCTGGTCCTGCCGTTCGACGCCGACACCGGGCACCGGTACGTCACTAGGGAAAATGTCGGCCGTTACCTGTTGCACCGGGACACCTGGGAAGGTTCCAGCACCACTCCGGTCCTCCTCAGCCCTCCCGAGAAGATCCAGCTTGCCTGAGGGGTAGCTGCAGCCCGCCCAAGCCGGGGCGTGCCCGCCCTCAACGGCCGGGCACGCCGACCGGCGCGCACCCGGGTGCTTTTACCTGGTAGAGGTACAGGCGCTCAGCCCCCGCAAAGCCGACCTCCCGGTACGGCTCGGTCCGGGCCAGGGCAAGCCCCGGGTAGCCGAGAGGGGAGCTGGCCACCACCGCACAAGCGGAGAAGCCTGGGAACGTGGCCTCGTACCACTTGTCGTAAGGGGGGCCGCCCGGGACGTCACGCCCGTGGACGGCCAGGCCCGGGTAATGGTAGCCCACCCACTCGAAACCGGCATCGACCTTGGTGCTGGGCACCCCCATGGCCACCAGTTCCTGCCCGGCCGCCCAGCGAGCCGCATCGAAGGAATCGGAGTTGAGGGTCACCGCCACGGCCACCACGACGGCCAAAGCACCCACGGCCCCGGCCAGGAGCCGGAGGTAAAGCCGGCTGGGCCAGCCCGCGGCCTGAGCGAGGTGGCGCCGGGCCAGCAGCACCGCCAGGCCGAAAATGAGAGGCCACAAGTACCGGTCGAACAGCTCGCCTTTCAAGAAGACACCGTAGGCGCCCAGGCCCACCGCCGTAAGCGCCGAAAACCCAACCAGCATGGCGTAGGCCCCCGGTGCCGGCGGAGCCGGCGAGGGCACAGCCCGGCTCAGCCGAGCCAGGCGGGCTGGGGCCGGCGAGCCAGCCGCGGCCAAGGCGACGGCGAGCAAGCCACCGGCAGCAACAGCCACCGCCCCCAGGACGAGCCAGAGCGGGCCCGGGAACAGCTCGGGGCGCACCCCGGGCAGCTCCTGGTTGGCCGTCGCCCCTTGCTGGGCCAGGTAGTTGCCCACGAACACCGAGCCGTTGGCCACCAGCAGCGCAACCCCCAGGGCCAGCACCACCGCGGGGAAGCCAGCGCGGGCCAGGACGCGCCGGGGGCGTGGAGCGCCTCGGGGCCAGGTCCGGCGCCTCAGCCCCGGTAGCGACAGCGCCAGCAGGGGGGCAAGCGCGAAAGCAAGGGTGAAGTACCCCTCGGCAAAGCTCTGCAGTGAAGCCCCAGCCACCCGCCAGAACGGCGGCGAGGGCAGGCCGGCCGGCACGCGCGTGCCCGCCGCGCTGAGCACGGCGGCAGGCCCGGTCGCCTGGCCGAGGACTGGTTGCGCTCCCGGCAGCTGGGCCGTCCAGGCAAAGATGGCAGCGCAGGCGGCCAACAGGGCGGCCCCGGAGGCCACGTACAGCCGGCGGTGGGCCCGGTCCCGCCCAGCCATCGTGGCCAGCACCGCGGCGGGCGCGGCGAGGTCGAACTCCCGGACCGAGAACCCGAAGAGCCCTACTGCCAGCGACCCAGACAGGAGCGCCCACCGGCTGGCACCGGTGCGGCTCGCGGCCGCTGCGCCGAGGGCCAGGCACCCCATGGCCGCCGAAAAAGCAGGGACGTCGGTCATGAAGCTCGAGGTGTTCAGCAAGAAGCCCGGGAAAGCCATAACCGCCAGCACGCAGGCAGCCGCCCAGTAACGGGGGAGGAGCGAGCGGGCCAGCCAGTAGGCAGCAACGATGCCACCGGCCCCGGCCACCGCCACCGAAGCACCGGGTACCCAGGGGTGCGGCCCCAACAGGGCCACGAACGGCGCCGCCCAGAGGACCTGGCCGACCAGGGTCATCGCCCCCCAGCCCTGCAAGCGGTAATGGCCGGTCTCGGCGAAGCGGGACAGCACCAAACGGTAGGACCAGTCGTCGTTCCTCGGGATGCCCAGCGCATGGAGCCACGCCGCGGCTGCCAGCGGGCCCCCCACCCCCACCGCCAGGAGAGCGACAGCCACACCGGCGTCGGCCCAGCGGCGCGAGCTCGCCCCTGGCCTGAGGACACGGACGCGGGCTTCGGCCACGCTCGCGACGGCCACCCGCCGATGCTACCTGCCCCCTGGGCTGGCCCCGGCGGGCGGCCGCGACTTGGCCCCGACCGCCCCGCTATGGGAAGATGCTGAGATGCTGCCAGTAAAACGGGCCGCGTCATGAGCACCACCGACCTCCACTGGCGCCTCGAAGGGCGCAAAGTGGTCGTCACCGGGGCGGCCCGCGGCATCGGTTACGCCATCGCCAGGACGGCAGCCGCCTCGGGTGCGGCGGTCGCCCTTTTGGACCTCGAAGCCCCGGCCCTGGAAGCGGCCGCGGCCCAGCTCCGTACCGAGGTGCCGGGTGCCGAGGTGGGCCTGGCCGTCTGCGACGTCTCCTCCTATGACCAAGTGGCAGAGGCCCGCCGGTCCCTGGAAGCCACCTGGGGCACGGCTGACACGTTGGTCAACAACGCCGGCATAGTCGTGAACGAACCGGCCGAAGCGATGACTGTCCATAACTGGGACCGGGTCCTGCAGGTCAACCTCTCGGGGGCCTTTTACTGCAGCCAGGTGTTCGGCGTGCCGATGCTCGAAGCGGGGGCTGGGAGCATCGTCAGCATCGCGTCCATGTCCGGCCTCATCGTCAACCGCCCGCAGCCGCAGGTTGCCTACAACGTCTCCAAAGCCGGCGTCATCATGCTCACCAAGTCCCTGGCGGCCGAGTGGGCGGGCCGAGGGGTGCGGGTCAACGCAGTTGCGCCTGGTTACATCCGCACGAGCATTACCGAGGCTTTCCTCGGTACCAACGCCGCCCAAGAGTACTGGCTGCCCAGTACCCCCATGGGGAGGATGGGGGTGCCCGAGGAGGTCGCGGCGGCCGTGTGCTTCCTTGCTTCCGACGCCTCGAGCTTCGTCACCGGTGAGGTGCTGGTCGCTGACGGCGGCTACACGCTGTGGTAAAGCCACAGCCGGGAGGGCTCAGGTCAGGGTAACGAGGTGAGGAACTCCAGGTGCCCCCGGGAGTGCTCCTGCCTAGCCCACGCACCCACCTGGCCCCGGGCATAAAAGCGCAACGCCGGCAGCCACAGCTCCGTGCCCAGGCGCTGCCAAAGCCGCGGGGGCAGCGCCGACTGCAGGACCGGTAGGGTGTCGCGCCAGCGCCGCGCCCAGGCCGCCCGCACGAGCGACGGGGCCTCGCGCACGAGACTGGGCCGGCAGGCAGCCACCAGGTCAGGAAGGTGGCGCAAAGCACCGGTCAGCCCCGAGGTGATGATCCGCGGCCAGGAATAAAAGCGGCGCATGGCCTCGAGGACGCCCAGCTGGAGCTCCAAGGGGGTCATGAGGGCTGGCTGCATGACAACGTGGTGGCCGTCGAAAAGTGACCAGTCGTCGGACAACAAGCGCCCCTCGGCCGCGACCCGGTCCCACAGCTTGGTCCCCGGCAACGGGGTCTCCACCATGAGCTGGAAAGTGTCGATCTCCAGGCGCCGGGCGAAGGCAGCTGTGGCCGGGGCGCTGGCAGCCGTGTCGGTGTCCAGGCCGGCCACGAACATGCCGTGCACGGCGATGCCGTGGTCGTGGAAGCCGCGCACGGCCTGCTCCACTGCCGCCACGGTCTGGCGTTTGCCTATCTGGGCCAAGCCTTCATCGGTGATCGTCTCCACGCCGATCATCACCATCCGGCACCCCGAGCGTTTCATCAGGCCCAAGAAGTCGTGGTCCACCTCCAGCCGGTTGGGCGCCAACAACGCGGTCGACGCCCGCACCTGGGCGAACCACTCCGGGGTGAGGCCTCGGGCGGTCATAGCCTGGAGCAGCTCGCGCGCCCGGCGCTTGCTCACGACGAAATTGTCGTCATGGAAAAAGACACGTTTGGCGTCGAGGCCCGCCAGCTCGGCCAAGACCTGGTCGGTGCGGCGGTAGCGGACCGAACGGGAGAACAAAGCCGTGACGGAGCAGAACTCACAGTCGAACGGGCAGCCCCACTGGGTCATGAGGGGCTTGGTCACCATCCGGGACGAACCTTCGATCAAGTTGAGGTCGGGCGCGGGCAGGGCCTCGAACTCCTCCTGGGTGGCCCGCGGCCGGCCCGGGTTGTGATGGGGCTGGCCCTCGTCGTCCAGGAACGACAGCCCGGCCACCGCGGCCGGCGCCTCGTCGCGTTCTATGCAGTCGACCAGCTCGGCGATGGTGGCCTGGCCCTCGCCCCGGGCCACGTAAGGCGCATGGCCTAGCGCCTCGTCCGCCCGGAAGGTGACGTGGGGCCCGCCCAGGACGACCTTCACCCCGGCGCTGCGCAGCAGGTCGGCCAAGCGGTAAGCAGCCGGCGCGGTAGCCGTGGTAGACGAAATGCCCACGAGGTCTGCGGCCAAGCAGTCGGCCAGGTCCACGGGTGAGAGCACTTCGCAGTAAATGCGCACATCGTGGCCGGCTTCGGCCAGCACCCGGCCCATGAGGGGCAGGCCCAGCCGGGGCAGCAAGGCGAGGTCGTAGACGTTGTGCCCTGCTGGCCGGGGTTCCACAAAGCGGATACGCAAGCCGGGCCTCCTTAGGCTTAGGCTGAACAAGTTCGCTGGGGTTGGAGTGCCTTACCGGTCGCGTACGGTGGACCACAAAAACCGTTCCCGGCGAACTGCTTTCTCGCAAAATGCAGCTTAGGGCCTGCAGGGGGGCGCCAGGCAAAAAGCGCGCGCCCCAAGCCCCCATTGCCGGGCCCGGGCCGGGCCGCCGGGGCATCGCTTCATGGCTGTGCTGTCGCTGCCGTAGCGGGTAGCCCCCCGTGACCGGGCGGGTCACCGAGCGGGCTTTGCGGTGCGCTACCCCACCGGCACCCCGCCGGCCCCTGGCGGCCGAGCTGGGCCGCTGCGCCAGCGCCTCGGGGAAGGGCCACGACCTGGTCCACCAGGCGCGCCACTCCCGGGTCATGGCTGACGACCAGCACCGAGCGGCCCTGGGCGGCACCCAGGAGCTCGGGCAGCACCCGGGCCGACGTTGCCGGGTCGAGGCGGGAGGTTGGTTCGTCGAGGAGCAGCAAGGCGGCACCGCTCAGGAGCACCCGGGCCAGGCCGATCCGCTGGGCTTCCCCGCCGCTCAGCGGGCGGCCTCCGGCCCCGAGCGGGGTAGCCAGGCCGTCGGGGAGGCTGGCGAACCACCCTGCCAGCCCCACCCGTCGGAGCGCCTCCACGCATTCGGCATCGCTGGCGGTCGGGCAGCCGGTGCGCAGGTTGTCGCCCAAGCTGGCCGCGAACAGGTAAGTCTCGTCCGGCAGCCACCCGGCCAAGCGGGCGATGCTGGCCCGGGTGAGCCCGCGCACGTCGAGCCCACCCAAGGTGGCCCGCCCGGCTGAGCACTCGACGAAGTGCAGCAGGGCATGCACGGCGGTGGTCTTCCCGGCACCGCTCGGGCCAGTCAGGGCAACCCGGCCTCCTGCGGGCACGCGCAGGCTAAGCCCGTTCAAGGCTCGTACGCCTCCGCCCAGCACCACCTCCGCCCCTTCCAGTGCCCCCTCGCCGGCGGCGGCCGGGGTGCTGGGGCCCCAGGTGGGGCTGGGTACGGCGGGCAACGATGCCAGGCTGGCTATGCGCCCGTGAGCTGCTCGAGCCGCCTCCCGGCTGGCCAGCGCGGCCGGCAAGGACGAGCACTGGTCGAGCGCAGCCAGGGCGCCGAAGACGGTCGCAGCCAAGGCCGGCCCCGAAAGCCGGCCCGAGGAACGGGCGACGAGGGCGGCGGTCACGACCCCTACGGTCCCTGCGCCGGCGGCAAGGGCCGTGCCCGCCCGGGCCAGGCCGCTCACCCAGGCTCGGCGGACGGCTACCGACGCCTCCCGGCGGTGGACCTCGTGCAACTGTTGCCCCACCAGGTCCTCCCGGCCGTACACCACCAGCTCGCGCGCACAGCGGACCGTCTCGGTGACCAGGTTGGCCAGGGCGGCCCGGCCGGCTGCTGCCTCGCGCTCGGACCTGGCCGCCAGCCGAGAGACGGCCCATGCCACGGCCACCGGGCCGGCACCGGCACCCAGGACGGCCAGGCCCAGCAGGGGCTCGACCAGGGCGGCCAGCACGCTGGCAAAGACGATGCTCCCCGCCACGTCGGTGGCCGTGCTCAGGCCCTTGGCCAGGCCCTGGGCTAGGGCGTCGGCATCGGCCAGGAACCCAGACAGGGCGCTCGCCGGCTCGCTCCCCGTGGCCGTGCCCGGCACTCTGGGCTCGAGCAAGTCGAAGAGCTGCAGGCGGAGCCGCCCCAACCTTTCCAGGGACAGGGAGTGCACCCCCAGGCGCTGGAGGTAGCGGAAGATCCCCCGCCCCAGCGAGAACGCCTGGACGGCCCCGATGGCCACGCACAGGCTGAGCACCGGCGGGCGCTCCGAGGCGCGGGTGATGAGCCAGCCCGAAGTGGCCAGCAGGCCTACGCCCGAAAGAGCCGACAGTGCCCCCGGCAGGAGAGCGGGCCACAGCCGGGGCCTGCTCATGACCGCACCCGGGCGCTCAGCTCGGCCGCCGAGACCTCGACCAGCCTCCGCTCGCGCAGGGCGACCACCCGGTCCGCCACCTGGGCCACTGCCGGCCGGTGGGAAACTATGAGCGCGCTGCGACCTTGCACCGACCGGCGCAGCCCGGCCAAAGCTTGTCCCTCGCCAGCCTCGTCCAGGTGGACCGTGGGCTCGTCGAGCAGGTACAACGAAGCCGGCCGGAGCAGGGCCCTGGCCAGCGCCAGCCGTTGGCGCTCCCCGGCCGACAGCCGCAGGCCACCGGCTCCCAGGCGGGCTTTCAGCTTGCCGGGCCAGCGCTCGACCAGCTCGATGGCACCCACCTCGGCCAGGGCCCGGTACAGTTCCTCCTCGGGAGCACCGGGCCGAGCCACCCTGAGGTTGTCTGCCACCGTCGCGGGCAAGAAGCCGGGGTGCTCGGGCAGGTAGGCCAGCCACCGGTGCCAGCTGGGCAGGTCGACCTCGGCCAGGTCCAGGCCACCGACCGTTACCGCTCCTCGGGACGGCACCTGGAAGCCGGCCAGGAGGGAGACGACCGTGGACTTCCCCGCGCCGCTCGGGCCTACCAGTGCCACCACTTCCCCTGGGGCGATCACCAGGTCGGCCCCCTCCAGCACAGGCTCGGCCCGCCCCGGGAAGCTGACGTTGACGCCGCACAGGGCAACAGCCACCTCTTTGGGGTCAGGCGCAACCCGCCGCGGCCCGGGAGCGGTGCCTGGCTCGGCCCGTCGCGCCGCCCCGGTTCGTGGCGCCGCCGGGGAACGGGGCGCCGCCCCGGCCCCGTTCGGCCACCTGGCCGCGACGTCCGCCTCGGCCACGGTGCCGGCGCCCGGGATGGCCGCCACGGCCAGGATGCGCCCCATGGCCGCCAGCCCCTCGGCGCTCTCGTGGAACTCGGCGGTCGCCCTGCGCACAGGCACGAACACCTCCGGTGCCACCACCAGGACAGCCAAAGCAGCGGGGAGGCTGACACCCCCGGTCAAGAGGCGCAAGCCAAGGGGCACCGCCACGAGCGCCACCGACAGCGACGCCAGGGTGTCGAGCACCAGGGCCGAGACGAACGCGCTCCGCAGGGCTAGGGCGGTCGAACGGCTGAGGGACCGGTTGAGCTCGGCCAAGCGCTCCCGCTGGTCCCCGCTGCGCCCGAACGCCCGCAGGACCGGCATCCCTTGGAAGACATCAGCCAGGTAGGCGCCCAACTGCTCTACCCGGCGCCATCGCTCGGCCCCGAGGGCCAGGCTCGACCGGCCGGCCAAGGCGCCGAAGACAGGGAAGAGCACCAGGGTCACCGCCATCACCAAGAACGACACCCAATCGAGGGCACCCACCGCGGCCAGGAGCGCCACCGGCGCGGCCACGGCCAGCACCAGGTCAGGCAGGCAGCGGCTGACGTACACGTCCAGGGCGTCCAAGCCTGGCCCGGCCAGGACGGCAACCTCGCCGGGCGCCAGGGGAGGGGCGTGCGGCCGAGCCCTGCCGGGCGAGCCTCCGGTGGCCACCGGGGGCGAAGACCGAGACCGCACGGCTGCCGCCACCAAGTGCGAACGCAGGCCCGCCTTGGCCGCCGATGTGGTGTAGGCGGCCACGACGTCGCCGGCTAGTGCCGCCAGCGCCTGGAGGGCGAAGCCGGAGGCTACCAGCACCAACCAGGGCACCCAGTGGGCGGCCGACGCCGGCCGCATGGCCCCGGCTATCAGGTGTGCCAGCCCGACGGCCTGGGCCACGGCACCGCCGACGGGCACCAGCCCGAGGGCTACCGAGGCAACCAAGCCCCGCCTGACGACCGGCACCCGGGCCAGGCGGGGGTCGAAGGGCCTCTTGGCCACCCCGGAGCTCGGGTTGCGCCCGTCAGGGACGCGCACCTGTCGATGGCCCCGGGGCAGCGGCCGGTGGCCGCGAGAGCCGCTGGCGGAACACCCAGTAGGTCCAACCCTGGTAGGCCAGCACGAAGGGGACGAAGCAGGCGGCTACCACCGTCATCACCACCAACGTGTTGTGCTGCGAGGCGGCAGCTGCGATCGTGAGCCCGTTCGTGGCCCGGTTGCTGGCCGGGAAGACCGCTGGGAACATGCGGCTCCACACCGCCCCCATGGCGGCCAGCACCGCGAGCCCGGTGGCGCCAAACGCGGCCTTGTCCCGCCCGGAACGGGCCAGGACGGCCGCCGTTGCCACTGCAGCCACCCCGGCCGCCCCCAGGCCGAGGGGCACGGCGCCGGGCAACTGGCCGCCGACGGCCGGGCGCCCGGCGGTCGCCACCCAGGCGACCACGCCGGCCAGCAGGGCTGCCGCCGCCACCCCTACCGGCAGGGAAAGCCGACGTGCTCGCTCAGCGAGGTCGCCGGTCGTCTTCAGGGAGAGGAAGACCAGGCCGTGGAGCGACACCAGCGCCAAGGTGGCCACCCCGCCCAGGACCGCCACCGGGTGGAGGAGGCCCGGGAGGCCCCCCTGGTAGCGGCCGCCGGGCCCAAGCGGCAGGCCGTGGGCCAGGTCGGTGAAGGCCACGCCCCAAACCACGGCGGCGACCAGGCTGCCGAGGAAGTTGGCCCCGTCCCAGGTGCGCCGCCAGGCTGGGGCAGCAACCTTGCCCCGGAACTCGAAGGACACCCCCCGGGCGATGAGGAAGACGAGGGCAAGGAACAAGGCCAGGTAGAAGCCATTGAACAGCCTGGCGTACCACAAGGGGAAAGCGGCAAATGTAGCTCCACCCGCGGTCAGCACCCACACTTCGTTGCCGTCCCAGACGGGCCCGATGACGTTCAGGCACAGCCTGGTGTCGGTCTCGTCCCGGGACACCAACGGCCTCATGACCGACACCCCGAAGTCAAAGCCCTCCAGGAACAGGTACCCGGCCCACAGGAGGCCTATCAGGGCGAACCAAGTCGTGCCCAGGTTGGCGAACGTCGGCACTTGCCTACCTCCTACAGGTGGTCACGGCCATCGACCGGTCCTCAATAGACCAGGCCGGCAACCTCGCCGGCCTCTTGTTGCCCATCTCCCGAAAGCGGCTGGCGGGCGTAACGCACCATCAGCCAGGCGTCAACCACGCCCAGGGCCGTGTACACGGCCACGAACCCGGCCAAGGTGAGGGCCACGTCGGCCAAGGTCAAGCTGGAGGGCCCCTTGGCGGTCAGCATGAGGCCCCAGACAGCCCAAGGCTGGCGCCCGGCCTCGGTGAAGATCCAGCCGAAAGTGTTGGCGACCAGCGGTAGTGCCATGGCCCACAGGGCGGCCCGGGCGAACCACCGCTGGCTGGCGCCCCCCAGCCGGCCTTGGCCCTGGCGCCGTGCCGCCCAGGTGCCCCAGGCAGCCACCACCAGCATCAGGATCCCAGCCCCCACCATGACCCGGAACGACCAGTAGGTGAGGGGGACCACCGGCACGTAGCTACCCTTGCCGTAGCGGGCGACGTCCGCGGCCTGCAGGTTGTCGATGCCCTGCACGGTGCCGCTCCAGGACAGGTCGGCGAGGAGTGACAGCAGGTGGGGGACGCGGACCTGGAAGATGGGCTTCTGGCTCAGGTCCCCAATGGTGAGCAGGGAAAAGCTGGCTCCCTTGGCCGTCCGGTACAGGGCTTCGGCCGCCGCCATCTTCATGGGCTGGTACACGTCCATGAGCCTCGCCTGCAGGTCGCCCGAGACAGCCACCAGCAGGGTGCTCACCAAGCTGAAGGCGGCCGCCAGGCGCGACGAGCGCCAGAAGGCACCCCGGTCCTCGGCGCTGGCCCCGGCTTGGTGGGCGCGCCAGGCGCTCGTGCCGAGCACGAGGAGGCCGGCGGTGGCCAAGGCGGCGAAGATGGTGTGGGCGAACGAGCCCCACAGCAGCGGGTTGGCCAGGACGGCCCAAAAGTCGGTGAGCACTGCCTGGCCGCCGGCCACCTTGTAGCCGACGGGGTGCTGCATCCAGGCGTTGGCCGCCAGGATGAACAGGGCAGACAGCATCGTGCCCAGGCTGACCAGCCAGATGGTGGCCAGGTGGAGGCGAGGGGACAGCTTGGAGCGCCCGAAGATCCACAGCCCGATGAAGGTCGACTCCATGAAGAACGCCAGGAGGGCTTCGATGGCCAAAGGAGCACCGAAGATGTTCCCGACGAATATGGAGTAGGCCGACCAATTGAGGCCGAACTGGAACTCCAAAGTGATGCCGGTGACCACCCCCACGGCGATGTTGATCAGGAAGAGCCGGCCGTAGAAACGGGTGAGCCGCTCCCATCCTGCATCTTGCTTGCGGTAGGCCAGGGTCTGCATCAGCGCCACCAGGAAGCCGAGGCCGATGGTCAGGGGCACGAAGAAGAAGTGGAAGACCGTGACCACGGCGAACTCCCACCGGGCCAACAAGATCTGCATGGGCTCACCTCCCGTCGGGCGACTTCCACTTGCCCCCCCAAGCTTGCTCGCCCCGCCCATGGCCTCGTTAGGGGCTAAGGTCCACGTTCGCCGGGGGACCGGCCGGCAATGGCGGGCAAGGCCCTTGGCGGCCGGCCACCCCGCCGCCCACAGTTATTCTGCTATCTGCTAGATTTATGGCGATGCCGACTGACACCGTCAACCCCCGGCCCGCCCCGGCCCGGCCCGGGGCCTGGCAAGAGCGGCCCCCCGGGTTGCCCGGGGCGGTACCCCCGCCTTCAGTTCCCCTGTGCTTCCTCGCCGCTGCGTCGCTTGGCCTGGTCGCCTCTGGAGCAGCTTGGGCCTGGGCCAGGGAGGCAGCCGCCGTCGACCCCACGGCTGACCCGGTCGTCGCTGCCGCCCACCTCGGGCTGCTGGCTACGTTGTCCATGGGCGTCCTCGGTGCCATGCACCAGTTCGTGCCGGTGGTCAGCCAGAGGCCGCTGCGCTCGGTCGGCTTGGCCCGGGCCACCTTCGTCACCTGGCTGCTGGCGGCGTGGCTGCTCCCCCTGGGCGTAGCCACCGAGCACGAGGACGTGGTCGAAGCCGGCGGCGGCCTGGCTGCCCTGGCCATCACGCTCCTGGTGGTCAACCTCTCCTACCCCCTGGCAGCCAAGGGCAAGGGGGCACCCGTCACCGGGCTGCGCTTCGCGCTGGCGGGCTTCGTCGTCACCGCCAGCTTCGGTGTGCTCTACGTCGCCGACCGCAAGGGCAACTGGTTCGACCTGTCCGGCCACGTGGTGCTGGCCCACGCGGTCGTGGGCCTCTTCGCCTGGCTCGGCCTCACCTACGTGGCCGTGGCCGAAAAGCTCTGGCCCATGTTCTTCCTGGCCCACGTCCCGGGCCCTCGGCGTCCCGGCCACGTGGCGGTGTGGGCGGTGCCCGCCGGGGTGGCGCTCTTGTCGCCGGGGCTATTGGTGGGGCTGGCCCCCCTGGCCGCGGCCGGCGCCACTGTCCTCGCTGTCGGGCTGGGGGCGCACTTCAGCTCGCTCCGTGCTCATGTCCGCTACCGCCGGCGCAAAGGCGACCTCCACCTGGCCTTCGTCCTCACATCGGCCATGTGGCTGCCAACAGGCGGTGCCCTCGCCTTGGCTGCCGTCTTGGTGCTGCCGTCCGACCACCACCAAGGCACGGCCCTCGTGGCCGCGTCCGTAGCCGCCATCGCAGGGTGGTTGCTGGAGGCACTGGTGGGCCATGCCTACAAGGTGGTCCCGTTCATCGGCTGGTCGGCGCTGCGCTCCCGAGGAGTGGACAAGGGGCCGGGCGGCAAGCCCATCATGTTCGCCGACCTCTACAACCACACCTGGGCGGCCATCAGCTACGGGTTGGTCACCACGGGCATCGCCGCCCTGTGCGCCGGCCTGGGCGCCGACCTCCCCGCCGCCACCGCCACGGCCGGGGGGCTGTTCATGGCCACCGGCCTGGTGGTGGCCACCAACCTGTCCGTCCGGCCGGCCCGCATGCTGGCCAACCACCACCGGCCCGCGCCGAGCCCCCCAAGCCAGCCGCCGGCGGCGGTAGCACCAGCAAGCGGCACCACCGCCCGCTCGGTGACCCTGTCCTACGTGGCCATAGCCATGGCCGCGACCGCTGCCCTGATAGCCGTCGTGGCCGTTTGGCAGCGGCCGGGCAACACCCCCGCGCCGGCCACGGCCCCCGCCGGGGGCGGGGAGCCAGCCCGGGGGGAGACGGTAACGGCCCGGGTCAGCCTGGGGGAGTTCTACGTCCGGCCGGCCGCGCTGAGCGTGCCGGAGGGGGCGACGCTGGTGCTGCAGGTGGCCAACCGGGGGACGATGGACCATGACCTCCAGCTGGAGGGCGGCCCTACCGGCACCGGCATGCTCGCCCCCGGCCGGCAGGAGACGGTCAGCTACGGGGTGGTCCGGCACAACGAGCAGGCGTGGTGCACCGTGGCCGGTCACCGGGCGGCCGGCATGGTCCTGGACATCTGGGTCACTGGCCCGCCGCAGGCCTCAGCCGCAGCTGCACCTGCCCCGTCTGATGCCGTCATCGACTACAGCGCCTCTCCCCCGCCGGGCTGGCACGCCTTTGGCCCTGCCCTCGCCCCGGCCACCGGGAGCACTGTCCACCACGTCACCTTGGTGGCCGAGGACAAAGTCATGGCTGTGGCGCCTGGGGTCACCCAGGACATGTGGACCTTCGACGGCCAGGTGCCCGCCCCGACCCTGCGGGGCCACGTGGGCGACCTGTTCGTCGTGACCCTGGTCAACCACACCGACATGGACCACTCGCTCGACTTCCACGCCGCCAGCATGCCCATGGGCCAGATGAAGGAGGTCGCCCCCGGCCAATCGGTCACTTACCGCTTCCGCGCCGAGCACGCCGGGATCTTCCTCTACCATTGTGGCACTCCCCCCGTCTTGGAGCACCTGGCCAACGGCATGTACGGGGCGGTTGTCATCGACCCCCCAGGGCTGCCGGAGGTGGCCCAGGAGTACCTGGTCGTCCAGTCCGAGCTGTACCTGGGGCCACCCGGTAGCTCGGGCGATTACCAAAAGATGGTCCGGGACCAGCCGGACGCCACCGTCTTCAATGGTTACGCCGACCAGTACCTCCACGCGCCGCTGCGTGTAAAGGTAGGCCAGCCCGTGCGCATCTGGGTGCTGGACGCCGGGCCCAATGACAGCACCTCGTTCCATGTGGTCGGGGCACAGTTCACGACCGTCTTCAAAGAGGGGGCTTACTTGCTCCGGCCCGGGGCCCCGGGAGACGGTGCCTCCCAGGTACTGGACCTGTCGCCCGGAGAGGGCGGCTTCGTACAGTTCACCCCGCCCGCCCCCGGGTACTACGAGATGCTCGACCACCAGCTCGACCACGCCGCTACCGGGGCCGCCGGGTACCTGCTGGCCAGCTGAGCCCGAGCGCCGGCACGCCCACACATAGGGCGGGGACGCCGGGCAATGAGCTAGAGTGCCCAGGCACATGTCCCACCAGGTGCAGCGTGCCCGGGCACTGGTTGGGCACCTGAAGGTGGCGGATCTCTTCGCCGGTGCCGGGGGCCTGTCCCTGGGCTTCATGGCCGAAGGCGCCCAGGTGGTGGTGGCGGTCGAGCGCGACGCCGACGCTGCTGCCACCTACCGGGGCGCCCACGAGCGCCTGGCCGGTCCCGGGGGCACCACCGTGGACGTCTATGAACAGGACATCTGCGACGTTGACTTCCGTCCCTACCGGGGCCGGCTGGACGTCATCGTCGGTGGCCCCCCGTGCCAACCCTGGAGCCTGGGTGGGCTGCGGCGGGGCCGGGCCGACCCGAGGGACGGCATCCCCCAGTTCGCCCGGGCCCTTTACGAGGCCGCGCCCCGGGCCTTTGTCCTCGAGAACGTGGCCGGGTTGGCCCGAGGTGAGGCACGCCGGGCCTTCGAGCTCATCGTTGCCGTACTGGCTGGCCACGAGCCGCTGGAGAGGTTGGTGGGGCCCGGTGTGGGCAAGGGTGCCCGGCTGGGCTACGAGGTGTCCTGGCGGGCACTGCAGGCAGCCGACTACGGCGTACCCCAGAACCGCCTGCGCCTTTTCGTCGTCGGGACCGAGCCAGGGGCCGGCTTCCAATGGCCGGCCCCGACCCACGGGCCCGGCCGGCCGCTGCCTTACGTGGCCGCGGGGGAGGTGGTCAGCGCCTCGGCCCGAGGGGAGGCCAACCCCGCCTCCGTCACCTACGCCGCCCATCCCTCGCTGCGGCCCGACCCTTACCATGGCAAGCTCTACAACGGCGGGGGCAGGCCGATCGACCTGAGCAAGCCCGCTCCGACCATGCTCGCCTCCATGGGGGGCAACAAGACCCCCTGGGTGGACACGGCGAGCACCGTCCCCGAGTACCACGCCCACCTGGCGGCCGGGGGCGCACCTCGCAGCGGGCAAGTTCCCGGGGCGCGGCGTATCACCGTCGTCGAAGCCGCCGCCCTCCAGGGCTTCCCGGACTGGGCCCGTTTCGTCGGTAGCCGCTCCTCGCAGTACCGCCAGGTGGGCAACGCGGTGCCACCGCCGTTAGCCCGGGCTATCGCCCGGCAGCTCCTGGCGTGCCTTTCAGCCAGCTCAGCCGGCCAGCGCAGCCAGCCAGCTCAGCCAGGACGGGCCACCCGGCCTAGCCATCGTGGCCGGCGCGCGTCACTCAGCCGGAGCGGCCGGCCCCTCAGGACCGTGAGCAAGGTCGACCCTGACGTGGCGCTCGCGCGCCGCCCGGGCCAGGTCCCCGTCGAATGTGGCCAGGGTGGACCCGCTGGACAACGCCGTGTCAAGCACGCAGCAGTCGGGGAGTTTCAACCCCGTGGCCGCCCGCAGGTTGGCCAGCCGCAGTGCTTCTCCCTCGGGGCGCTCTGCTACCCGGACGCCGATGGCGAGCAGGTCGTCGAGCATCTCTTGCCCACGTCCCACCCGGGCGCCACCGACGAGCACCTCGGCAAGGTTCAATGAGTGCATTAGAAAATCCTCTGCTCTCGACTCCTCCAGGTAGGCGCTGGCTGCCTGGTGGTGGGGATCGCGCGGGGAGAGGTGGGCGACCACCACGCAGGCGTCGAGAGTGATCACTTGGGCCAGTCCTCACGCAGGTCGGCCAGGTAGGTGGGGCTGAACACATCGTCGTACTTGCCGCTCGTGCCCTGGATCGCTTCCTGTCGATGGCGGGCCACATCACTGTCTTCCCGCTCGAGGGTGGCACTGCCAACCTGTACAAGGCGCACCAGCAGCTTGGACCGCGGTTCGTGGGGCCACCGCCGCGCCGCGATGTCCAGTGCGCGTCCGATGCCAGCAGTCTCTGTGACCTGGTAACGGGGCTTGACGGTAGGCATAGCGCAAGTGTACCACCTCACCAGCTGGTGGTACACGTCCTTGGGTGCACTGCCCACCAACCGCTGCCCCCTGGCCCGCGCCTGCAAAGGCCCCGTTACGCGGTGCCCTTGGGCCCAAAGAGCGTCCACGTAGCTTGGCAGGCTCGCGAAGTAGCAAAGTTCCGCTTACTGCACCCCCAACGGGGTTCGAACCCGTGCCTCCGCCTTGAAAGGGCGGTGTCCTCGGCCACTAGACGATGGGGGCCAGGGTACCGAGTCTAGAGGGGGCCGGCCCCGGCTGGCTCACTGGTGGGCAGGCAGGAGCCACTCGGTGCCATCAGGGGTGTCCCGCACCTCTACCCCGAGCCCGCTCAGCCGCTGGCGGATACGGTCGGCGTCGTCGAAGCGCCGCTCCCGGCGAGCTTCCTCTCGCTCGCCCAGGAGCGCTTCCACCCATGGTGCTGCCACTGCAGCCGGGTCGGAAAGCCCCGGCCCCGCCGCCTGCCCCAGGCGGGCGACCATCTGGCGCAACGCCGCCCGGCCCCGGTCGAGCTCGTCTGACTGGAAGGTGTCGGCTGCCCACTGGTGAAGGGTGGCCTCGAGGTCGAGCACCGCGGCCGTGGCCGCGGTCGCGTCCCGACGCTCGAGCGCGGCCTGGAAGACGCCTTCGAGCCGGTGGACCTCTTCCAGCAGCGGGCTCCGGGCCGCCGGGGGAGCAGCACCGGGTGGAGGACCACCAGGTTGGCCACCGACGGGCGGGGTGACGGGCCGGTCGCCGGGGGAGCCAGGACGGCGCCCGCCGGCGGCCAGCCGAGGCAGGTCGCCGATGGCGACCGTCTCGCCCGCGGCCAGCACCGCCTGCGCCTCCCGGTGGCGCAGGGTCACTGCTCCCCGGCCGCTCACGGTCGCCGTCCCGGCACCCAGGTCCAAGATGAGGGCGGTGTGCTCGTCGACCCCCAGCACCCAGCCCTCGGGGGGCAACCGCCGCTCCATTTCCCGCAGCCGCTGTTCCCCCAGGTAGCAATAACGCGTGTCGTGAGTGCCCCCTTCGGCATTGTCGAAGTGGGGGACCACGGCCACCACCAGGCCGAAGGGCGACAGGAGGTCGAGCCCCTCGACCCAGTGGGGGTCCTCGCCGACCTTGTATATCTCGTACACGGGTACCGACCAGCGTCCCAACGTCAAGGCCGCCGCCGAGGCAAAGACCAAGCACCCGCCGTGAGCCAACTTTTCTGCCAGCAAGCTCGGGACGGGGCTGGCGCGCCACTGGCGCAGGGAGTAGGTCGGGCTGCCAGGGCCGGCGAAGACCCATTTGGCCTGGGCAATGGCGGCCAGGTCGGACTCCACCTCTACCGGGTCAGCGCCATCGAGGCGGGCCAGGGACGCGACCGCCACCTGCCGGCCCACGCTCTCTTGGAAATAGCCAACCGTGCGTGACGAGATGTCGGCCGCGTTCATCTGGAAGCCGTAGGGGGTGCCCACGACCACAGCCGGGACGGGAGGCGGCCCCAACCGTTCGAACAGCTGGCGGTGGGTCTTGGCCATCGTCGGCGTCGTCTCCCCCGAGCCCATGATGGCCAGCAACCTCGGCGTGCTCATCGGGCGCCCTCCAGGGCGTCGATGGCATAAGCCTGTAGGGCCGTGAGGAAGCGGTAGGCCGCGTGCCAGTCGTCTTCGGGCTCCTCGGCTCCTTCGTCCTCGGAGACGTCGAGCAAAGTGCCGAGCCACAGCCGCAACGCGTTCAGGGCCCGCAACCACTCGTCCAGCTGCTCGGCCGACAGCTCGGTAGCGCCCGCGGTACTGGCGAGCACGCCCAGCGCCCGGGAGCGCCTCTCTTCGAGGTCCGCCCCCATGAGGCGCCGGTACTCCTGCTCGGCACGAGGGTCCGAGGTGTAGGCGGGAGGGGCAAGGCGGCGCAACGAAGGCTCGTCTGGCTGTGCCGCGATGACGGCCAGCAGCTGCTTGGTCAGGGCTTGCAGCAGTTGCCGGTGCTGTGCGCTCAGGGACAGCTGGTAGGTACCCGAGCGGGTACGCCGCAACGGCAAGCGCCAGGGCAACTCAGTCCTGTTCCATTGTCGCCCACAGGCCGTGCTCGTGCAGCCTGAACACGTCCAGCTCCGACTTCTCCCGGGGGCCGCTGGCCACTACAGCCTTGCCCTTGGTGTGGACGTCCATCATCAACTTGTGGGCCTTTTCCCTGCTGTAACCGAACAGCTTCTGGAACACATAGGTCACGTAGCTCATGAGGTTGACCGGGTCGTTCCACACGATCACCTTCCATGGGCGCAAGAGGTCCGTCCGGTCGGTGACTTCGGGTTCTCTTACCTCGACCGGCGCTGCCGTCGCCGGGGCCATCGCCTACCTCCCTAGGGCCTTGACGAGGGGCTGGGCCGTGTGCTCCTCCCCTCCAGTTTGCACTGTCCGGGACGGCTCGCGCGAGTACAAGCCCAAGTAGAAAGCGACCATGGCCACCACCACCGATGTGGCCCCGGCCAGGTGGAAGCCGACGAGCAAGACCGGGTCCCCGGTGAAGTACTGGGTGTAGCCCACGGCCGCCTGGGCCACCAGCACGGCGAGGACGGCCTCGGCCCGGCGCAGCACCGGCGCGGGCGCCCCGCTGCGGTGCAACCACCAAAGGGTGCCCACCGTGAGCGCCAGCAGCACCTCGACCGAGTTGGCGTGCAGCTGGGCAACGCTGTGGAGGGAAAAGCCAAAGCGGGGCACCGAAGGGGCCCCGGCGTGCGGCCCCGTCCCGGTCACGACCGTGCCCAGGGTGACCACCAGGGCCGTCAGGGCCACCATGGCCGTCGCCGCCGCCCGCTGCGGCCCGCCTACCCTCCACACCAGCCGGGCCGGCCGGGCCTGGCCAGGGCGCGTCGCCAAAGGCTCCTCTGCTTCGTTGGCCCGGTGGAAAAAGACGACCGCGGTGCCGAGCAGCACCAGCGCGAGGAGCATGTGGCCCATGACGAAGGGGGGTGCCAGTTTGTTGAGGACGGTCTCGCCCCCTAAGACCACCTCGGCCAGGATGCCGCCCACCAGGCCGAGGCTAAGGTGCACCAGGTCCCGCCGGCGGGGCCGGCGCCAGAGGGCGGCGGCCACGCAGGAGGCCACCGCCAGGGTTATGAGCACGTTCACCAGGCGGTTGCCGAACTCCACCCAGGCGTGGTACTGGAGGGGGGCAACGATGCTGGTCCGGGTGCAGGCCGGCCAGTCGCTGCAGCCAAGGCCCGAGCCCGTGAGCCGGACGGCTCCCCCGCTCACTATGCCCACCGCCAGCGCCACCACGGCCAGCGCGCCTGCAACCCGGCTGGCGGCCGGCTGAGCCAGCTTCACGCCGAGGCCCCTGCCGGCCGCCCACCCCCACAACCGGCGCGGGCCACCTCGGCGACCGGGCACGGCTGGCCCGGAGGGCTCAGGGGCAACGACCAGGTGGCTCACCGGCACCGATGCTACGCCTCTGGGCCAGGCACGAAGCTCGCCCAGGCCAGGCTAACCTTGGGCAGGTGGCCAGCCACCCGGGCGCCTTCGCCCTGCCTACCAGGAGCACGGTGCTGGCGCGGGTGGGCTCCTACGTCGCGCTGACCAAGCCTCGCATCGTCGAGCTGCTCTTGGTCACGACCGTGCCCACCATGGTGGTGGCCGCCCATGGCTGGCCGCCGGCGGGCCTCGTGCTGGCCACCGTGGCCGGGGGCACGCTGGCCGCCGGGGGCGCCAACGCCGCGAACATGTACGTCGACCGCGACATCGACTCGCTTATGCACCGTACTGTCCGCCGGCCGCTGGTGACCGGTGCAGTGAGCCCACGGGGTGCGCTCGTGTTCTCCATCGCCTTGGAGGCAGCTGCTTTCGCCCTCCTATGGGCTGGCGTGAACCTGCTCGCGGCCGCCCTGGCGCTCGGGGCGGCCCTGTTCTACGTGCTCGTCTACACGCTGTTGCTGAAGCGTACGTCGAGCCAGAACATCGTGATCGGTGGGGCGGCTGGGGCCGTCCCGGTCCTGGTGGGGTGGGCGGCGGTCAAAGGTGGCCTGGCCTGGCCACCACTAGTGCTCTTCGCGCTGGTCTTTTTGTGGACACCGCCCCACTTTTGGGCCCTCGCCATCCGCTACCGGGAGGACTACGCCGCCGCTCAGGTGCCGATGATGCCCGTGGTGAGCACCTTCCGGCGCACTGCCTCCCAGATCCTGGCCTACACGCTGGCTACGGTGGCCGCCTCCGGCCTGTTCGGGGTGCTGGCCCACATGCACCTTGCCTACTGGGCGGTTGCCGCCCTCTCCGGCGGTGTGTTCGTCTGGCTCTGCGCCCGCCTCATGCAGGCACCCGCACCTGCGGCTGCCATGAAGGTGTTCCACTGGTCCATCACCTACCTGAGCCTTTTGTTCGTCGCCATGGCCCTCGACGTGGTGGTGCGCTGAGCGCCGGGCCGTCGCCCAGCTGTTAGCTTCAACCTGGTGATCGACGTACGGCTGCTGCGGGCCGACCTGGAGGCGACCAAGGCCGCGCTGGCCCGGAAGAAGGTGAGCCCGGACGAAGTCGAGCGCGCCGCTCACCTGGACGCCCGGCGGCGCCAGCTCACGGCCCAGGCAGACCAGTTGCGGGCGCGGGTCAAAGCCCTGTCTAGGCAGGTGGGCGAGGCGCGCCGAGCCGGGGAGGACGCCACCGCCGAGGCGTTGAGCGAGGAGAGCAAGCGGGCCGGGGCCGAGCTCGCCACCCTGGAACAGGAGGCCGGCGCGGTCGAGGCGCAACTGCGCGACGCCCTGCTCCGCCTGCCCAACCTGCCCGCCGAAGAGGCACCCGACGGCGGCTCGGAGGAAGACAATGTGGTCGTACGGACGGTGGGCTACGACCCGGGCCGCTACGGCCCCCACCAGAGGGTCCCCCACTGGGACATCGGGGCCCAGCTGCGCATCTTGGACCTGGAGAGGGGGGCCAAGATAGCGGGCTCGATGTTCCCCTTGTTCCGGGCGCAGGGCGCCACCCTGGCCCGTGCCCTCTGCCAGCTGGCCCTGGACCGCAACGCAGACGCTTACACCGAGGTCAGGCCGCCCACCCTGGTGCGCTCCTCCGTGCTCGAAGCCACGGGGCAGTTGCCGAAGTTCGCCGACGATGCCTACCACATAGAGCGTGACGACCTGTGGGCCATCCCGACTGCCGAGGTGCCCCTCACCTCCATGCGGGCAGGCGAGATCCTGGCCGAAGAAGAGCTCCCCCTGCGCCTCATGGCCTACAGCCCCTGCTACCGCCGGGAGGCAGGAGCGGCCGGCCGGGACACACGCGGCCTGTTGCGCGTCCATGAGTTCGACAAAGTCGAGATCCTGGCGCTGTGCACCCGCGCCCAGGCAACCAGCGTCCACCAGGAGATCCTGGGCCGGGCCGAAGCGGTGATCGCCGAGCTGGGCCTAGCCTACCGAGTGGTGGAAATATGCGCCGGCGACCTGGGCCAGTCGCACGCCCGGTCGTTCGACATCGAGGTGTACTCGCCCGGCTGCGACATGTGGCTCGAGGTCTCTTCGGTGTCCTGGTTCAGCGACTACCAGGCCCGGCGGGCCTCGCTGCGCTACCGGCCGACCGAGGGTGGGGCGGTCCGCTTCTGCGACACGCTGAACGGCTCCGCCCTGGCCGTCCCCCGTGTTTGGGCCGCCCTGGTCGAGACCTACCGCCAGCCAGACGGCAGCGTGGCCCTGCCCGAGTGCCTGGGGCCCTACATGCGGGGCAACCCGTCGATAAGATCAGGGAGCTGAGAGCACGCTCGGCAACAAGGCCCCTGGTCGCAGTTGTGCCGTGGCTGGCCGTGCTCTTGACCGAAAGGGCTTGAAGGCACGTGATCGAGGTCCGCAACCTGACGAAGCGCTTCGGGGCCAAGCTGGCGGTCAACGACCTGTCTTTCGACGTGCAGCCAGGAGTGGTCACCGGGTTCCTCGGGCCCAACGGGGCGGGCAAGACGACCACCCTCCGGCTCCTGTTGGGGCTGGCCCACCCTGACCACGGCACCGCCACCATAAATGGGCACCGGTACCACGACCTGCGCTCGCCCATGCGCGAGGTCGGGGCAGTGCTGGACGCCCGTGCCTACCACCCCGGGCGCAGGGCCCGCGACCACTTGCTGGTCTTGGCTGCAGCCGGGCGCATCCCGCGGCGGCGCGTCGACGAGGTGCTGGCCTTGGTGGGCCTGGAGGACGTCGCCAACCGCAGGGCAGGCACCTTCTCGCTCGGGATGGCCCAACGCCTGGGCATTGCCGCCGCTTTGCTGGGGGACCCCCCCGTCCTGCTGTTCGACGAGCCTGTGAACGGCCTCGACCCAGAAGGCATCATCTGGGCCCGTACGCTCATGCAGGCTCTGGCCGCCCAGGGACGGACGGTGTTCGTGTCGAGCCACCTCATGAGCGAGATGGCCTTGACCGCGTCGCACGTGATCGTGATCGGCCGGGGACGGCTCATCAAGGACTCGAGCGTCGACGACCTGGTGAAGGCCAGTTCGGGCAAGGTGGTGCGGCTGCGGGCACCTAGGGCCGACGCGCTTGGCTCCCGCCTGCAGGCGGCGGGGGCCACGGTAGAGGCCAACGCGGACGGTTCCCTGCTGGTGCACGGCCTGGAGGCTGCCACGGTAGGCGACATAGCCTTCCAGGCCGGCGTAGCGGTGCACGAACTGTCGCCTCTGGAGGCGTCCCTGGAGGAGGCCTTCATGGAGCTGACCAGAGAAGACGTCGAGTTCCACGCCCGAGCTGCCTCCCCCGTGGGGGCAGCCTCGCCCGCCGGGGCAGCGCGGCCATGACCGCGACCGCGCCGCGGCCAGCCCCGCCCAGCCCGGTGCCCACGTCGTCGTGGGGGCCGGTGGCGGGGCCGGTGCCCACCCTGGCCGACACCATCCGCGCCGAGTGGGCCAAGTTGCGCACCTTGCGCTCGGCCCCGGTCACCCTCGCGGTCGCGGCATTGTTGGTGGTGGGGCTGTCTGCCCTGATCTCGTTCGCCGTCGCCCAGAACCACCAAAGGGCAGGTGCCGACGCTCTGGCCCACCCTCTCCACATCATCCAAGCGGGATGGGAGCTCGGCCTCCTGGCTTTCATGGTGCTGGGCGTCCTGGTGGTCAGCAACGAGTACTCGAGCGGCCTTATCAGCGCGACTTTGATGAGCACCCCCAAACGGGCCCGGGTCCTGGCCGCCAAGGTCATAGTTTTCACGCTGACGGCGTTCGTGGCCGGCGAGGTGATGAGCTTTGCCGATTTCTTCATCGGCCACGCCATCATCGCCGCCTACCCGTTCCCTGACCCCTGGGTCACCGACCCGAACGTCGTGCGTTCGGTGGTCGGCTGGGGCATCGTGGCCACCCTGGGCGGCCTGATCGGCTTGGGCGCCGGCACCCTGTTGCGCCACACCGCCGGCGCCATCGCCAGCTGCGTCGGCTTCATCTTCATACTGCCCGGCGTCCTGTCCGCGTTGCCTTCCTCGTGGAGCAACCCCATAGAGGAGTACTGGCCCACGAACGCGGGGGCCAGGCTCACCGAACTGACCCAGGGGCCACATACCCTGACCGCCTGGTGGGGCGCGGGCGACCTGCTGGCGTTCGTGGTGGTGCTGTTGGGGGTGGCCGGCACCCTGCTCGTCAGACGGGACTCTTGAGACCGCACCGGCTGCGCTCAACGGCAGGGCGCCAGTGACTGGCCAGTCTTTGTGGCTGGCCCGCCACGGCGAGACCGAATGGAGCGCCGCCGGCCGCCACACCAGCCGGACCGACCTGCCCCTCACCGCCCGGGGGGAAGAGGAGGCCAGGGCCCTTGGGCGGGTGCTGCGCACGGTGGCCTTCGACCTGGTGGAGTCGAGCCCCCTAGAGCGGGCGCGGCGCACGGCAGAACTGGCTGGGCTGGCCCCCCGATTGGACTATGACCTGGTCGAATGGGACTACGGAGAGCTGGAGGGACTGACCACAGAGCAGATCCGCCACCGCTACCCTGGCTGGACGATCTGGGCTGGCCCATGGCCAGGAGGCGAGAGCGCCGCCGACGTGGCCGCCCGGGCAGACAGGGTCATAGACCGGCTCCTGGACCTGCCCGGCACAGCTCGAGCCCTGCTGGTCGGGCACGGGCACTTCCTTAGGGTGCTGGCGGCACGCTGGCTGTGCCAAGACCCTTCCGCTGGCCAGCACTTGATGGCCGCTACGGCCACCATCAGCATCTTGAGCTGGGAACATGGGCTGCCCGCCGTCCGCTGCTGGAACGTCCCCCCAGTCGGCCCGGCCATCGCCCAGGCGATGGCAAACTGAAAGCAATGGCCAGCTCCAGGCCCGAGGGGGCCCATTTCAACTGGCCCACCTCCCCGCCCGGCGGTGGTGACTGGGGAGCACCCTGGCCCCCGGCCCCCGCCAACCCCGGGGACAAGGCACCCGGCCACAGCCGGCCGTACGCCCCGGTGCCGAGCCCTCCCGCTGCCTACCAGGGCCCAGCCAGCGAGCAGGTTGAGATCGGGCCCAACACCCGCTGCTACGAGCACCCAGACCGCTTGGCTGGTGCCATCTGCCGCTCGTGCAACCGGCCCATCTGCGCCGACTGCATGGTGCAGGCACCGGTCGGCTGGCACTGCCGGCGCTGCGTCCGGCTAAATGCCCGCCGCTCACCCGTCCGGCGCTACCAGCCCGGTGCCGGCGGGCTCGCCCGCCCCGGGTACGCCCCGGTGACCATGGTGCTGGTCGCCGTCAACGTCGTCCTCTTCCTGGCCGCTGCTGCCTCGCCTGCCTTCACCTCCAGCACCTGGGAAGTCCCCTACCTGGTCCGCCAGGGCCAGTGGTACCGGCTGTTCAGCTCGTTCTTCGTCACCAACGACGTGCTGGACATAGCCCTGAACATGTTCTCGCTGTACATCATCGGCCGGCTGGTCGAGCCTGCCCTCGACAAGTGGCGGTACCTGGCCCTGTACCTGCTCTCGGGCCTGGGCGGGTCGGTAGCCACCTACCTGCTGGCCAATGGCTCCGAGGCCTCGGCAGGAGCCTCGGGTGCCATCTTCGGGCTGATCGGCGCCTTTTTCGTCCTGGCCCGCCGCGCCCGTCTGAACACGTCGGGCATCGTGGCCATAATCGTGCTCAACCTGGTGTTCGACTTCACCTACTCGGGCATCAACTGGTTGGCGCACCTGGGCGGCTTGGGGGTCGGGCTGGCGGTCGCCTTCGGCTACGGCCTGGGCGGCCGCGACCAGAGGCAAAAGGCTGCGCTGCTCACCGTCGTGGCCACCTGCGTGGTGCTGGGGCTGCTCATGCTCCTACCCCCAGGACGGGTAGCCCTAGAATGACCGAGCCAAGCCGCCCGGGGGCGTAGGTCAGTGGCAGACCGACAGACTTTTAATCTGTGCGTCGGGAGTTCGATCCTCCCCGCCCCCACTGGGCCCGCGAGGCGCGCAAGCCCTGGTCACACCCACTGCCCGAGCTCAAGAGGCTGAACTTCGGCGGCGGCTGTAGCCCTCTGCGCCGGGGCCGGGCTGGGGCCGGTCGTCTCCGGTGCCTCCGCCAGCTATGTGGACCTGCTGGTCACGCCACTAGGGCGTACAACTTTGCCCGGCGGCGACCCCCGGCTTGCGGCTGCGATGGGTACGCGATGGGTAGCTGCCACGAGGGGCTCAGCCACGCGTCAAGACGTGCGGGTGACCTTCGCCAACCCCGCCGGAGCGTCCGGGTCGACACCCCGGGCCAGAGCCACCTGGACGGCCAGCTGCTGGCCCCGTACACAGTGCAGTAGCGGGGCCAGGGGCTCGGGCACGGGTGCCACCGGCAGCACGCTGGAGCAGGTGGACGGGAACTGGCCCGGGCCTATGGCGAGCACGCTGGCGCCTCTCAGGGCCAGGGCATCGATCACCGAAAGGCCGTCCCCCCTTGTGGCACCACCTCCTACGTGGCAAACCGCGACGGTTTCGGCCGTCGTAGCTGCTATGGGCCCGTGCAGGAAGTCAGCGACCGAGTAGGCGCATACGGGCAGCTGGGCGGTCTCGCGCATCTTCAAGGCGGTCTCGAGCGCAGCACTGTACAGGAAGCCTCGGCCCAGGTGCACGCTTGGCCGGCCAGATGCAAGCTTTGCAACCGTCTCGTCGGCCTCCGGCACAGAGTTGAGCAGGTCTTCGACCAGCCCGGGAAGGGTTCCCAGCAAGTGGGCGGGCCATGGTACCGCACCGAGGAGCTCGGCCATGAGGGCGAACACGAGCAGCGTGGCTGTGAACGTCTTGGTTGCCGGGACGGCCCGCTCGACACCAGCGTCCAGGGCTATCGCCACTTCGGCCGTCTGAGCCAGAGGCGCGTGCAGGTCGTTCGTCACAGCCAGGGTCGTCGCCCCTAGCTGTCGGGTGCGGGCCACCACGTCGACGACCTCGGGGGTCGACCCCGACTGGCTCACCGCTACGACAAGCCACCGGGCCAAGCCTGTCGCGCACCCATAGCGGGTAAAGAGGCTGTTCGCGGCGAGCGCCGCAGGCAAGTCGAGCGCTAGCTCAAGCAGGTAGCGGCCGTAGGAGGCGGCGTTGTCCGAGGAGCCCCGAGCTACCAGCAGCACGCCCTCGTACCGGGACGAGCGAAGGGGGGCAAGCTCCTCCCGCAGGGCGGAGCGGCGGGCCAGCAGACGCTCGAGGACGGCTGGTTGCTCAGCCATGTCGAGGAGGACATTTGGTTGTGCTCCAGGCACTGTGCACAGCTCCTCTGGTCGTTGTACGCCCCGGCCCGCGTGGTGCTCCCCTACTTGGCCCAGGGGCCCTTGACAGCCAACCTACCCAGCTTTACGATCATAGTGTAATAGATTGCAGACTGAAGGTATTATCGTATGGAACCTAGTGCCGCGCGGCAAGTCAACCGGTCCGCCGTGCTGTGGGCGCTGCTCCAAGAAGGGACAGCCACCCGGGTCAGGCTGGCCGAAGTGACGGAGTTGAGCGCGGCCACGGTTTCACGCGTGGTCGACGGGCTCGTAGCCGATGGCCTCGCACGCGAGGCGCCGTCACTGCGAACTGGCCGCCCAGGACGGCGGGTCACACCCGTAGAAGTGGTAGCCGAGGCGGGAGCGGTAGTGGGGGTCGACCTGGGGGGATCCAACTGCCGCATGCTTGCCGTAGACCTTCTCGGCCAGGTGATGGGCCGGGCCCGCAAGCCCACTCCGGCGCGTCTGTCGACACGGCGCCTGGCTGCTTGGGTGGGCGACGAGGTCCGTGCCCTCGTCGAAAGACCGCCGTTCCTGTTCGTAACCGTCGGGCTGCCCGGCATCGTGGACATCGAAACCTCAGCAGTAAGGGCGGCACCCAACCTCCCCCAGGTCGAAGGCCTGGACTTCGTGGCACACCTGCGCTCCCAGCTGCCGGCCACAGTCGGCTTCGACAACGATTCCAACCTGGCCGCGCTCGGTGAAATGCGCCTTGGTGCCGCCCAAGGCAAACGCAGCGCTGTAATGTTCACCATCGGCGCCGGCCTCGGTGCCGGTGTTGTGCTCGACCACCGCCTCTTACGAGGCCGGACCGGGCTGGTCGGAGAGTTCGGCTACCTCCCCTTCGGTGGGCGAGGGGAGGCACTGGAAGAGATCCTTTCGGCGCGGGGCCTGGTGGCGGCGGCGCAGCGGCGAGGCATAGAGATCCCCTCTCCTGAAGCCATCTTTGCCGCTCCGGCCCTGCCGCCCCTGCGAGCAGTCCGAGCCCGCTTCGAAGACGGCCTCCTGCTCGCCGTCGTGGCTGCCACAGCCGCCTATGAACCGGAAGTGGTAGTCCTCGGAGGCGGTGTTGCCGACTCGCTCGCAGCCGTGCTCCCTCGCCTCCAAGCCCGGCTCCGCGCCGCGGTGCCGAACCCTCCCGAGGTCAGGCTGTCCTCGCTCGGCGACCTCGCCGGCGCGATCGGAGCCGTGATCTCGGGCCTGCACGATGCCTATATAGCTGTCGGTGTCGACCCATCGCTCCTCGATGGCTCCGTCGGCCCAGGGTTGGAAGGCTTACAGGCACTGCCAGGCAAAGGGCACGCTGATGTTCCTTGACCGCCTCCTTCGGCGTAACCCACAGCTAGCAGCCGCGGCTGTGGCCGCGCACCAGTCCGGCGCCGTGCTGGCCAACACCTACCTGCTCGACGCCGATGCCATGCAGGCGAACGCGGCCACGCTGGCCGCGGAGGCAAAGCGCCATGACCTTGGCGTCTATTACATGGCCAAGCAGTTCGGGCGCAACCCCGATGCCTGCCGCGCCGTCGTGGCCGGCGGGCTGCCCTCGGCTGTCGCCGTCGACCTTCAGGGGATGGAAGCTTTGGTCGGCAACGGTCTCGCTGTCGGCCACGTCGGCCATCTCGTCCAGCCCCATCGCGGTGCCGAAGACACCGTCGTAGCTGCGCGCCCTGAAGTGGTGACGGTGTTCAACGAGCACGTCGCCCGCAGGATCGGCGCTGCCGCCGTCCGGGCTGGCGCTGACCAAGCAGTCCTCCTCCGTGTGCACGCGCCGGGCGACGTGTTCTACTTCGGCCACGGCGGCGGCTTCCCCCTCGAGGAGGTGGTGGCTGCCGCCAAGAAAGTGGACGCCGTGCCTGGCGTCCATGTGGCCGGGGTGACCACTTTTCCTTGCCTGCTGGCCGACAAAGCGCTCAGGAAGGTCGTGCCAACACCAAACCTCAAGACTCTCGTGGCGGCAGCAGCACAACTGCGCGCAGCGGGTTTCGAAGTCTCACAACTGAACGCGCCCGGGACCACCTCCACCGGGACCCTGGCCCTGCTTGCTGAGGTTGGCGCCACCCACGTCGAGCCGGGGAACGCCCTGCACGGCACAACGCCTCTTCAGCTCTTCGACGACGGCTCCCCAGAGATCCCAGCCGTCGTGTTCGTGAGCGAGGTGTCCCACTTGGACGGTGAGGACGGCTACGTCTTGGCTGCGGGGTACTACGCCGACAAGGTCCTCGGCGACTACAGGCTCAGCGCGCTGGTGGGGCACGATGAAGAGGCGCTCGGGCGACGCCTTCCCCTCGATGTAGCACCGGATGGTGCGATCTCGTACTACGCGATCCTCCGGGGAGCCGCGAGCGCGGGTGTCACGGTGGGGGACACCGTCGTCTGTTGCTTCCGGCCACAGTCGTTTGTGACCCGAGCACGCACCCAGGCAGTTTTCGGCCTCCGTACGGGTGACCGCCGTTTCGGGCCGCGCTACGACCAAGAGGCACGGCCAGTGCAGGGGCAGAGCTGAATGGCCGGGGACGACAACGTGGGAGGCTCACCCAACAAGCGCCTCGACGGCGCCTTTGTAGCCGCGATCGATTTCGGCGGCTCGAAAACTGCCATCGCCATCGCAGACCCCGACGGCAGGTTGCTCCGCCAACTGGTGATCCCAAGCCACCCTGACCAGCCGGCTGACGCAGTCCTCAGTTCTGCCTTGGCCGGCACCCAAGCCATGATGAGACAAGCAATCTCCTCTGGCTATCGCTACTGCGCCGGTATCGGCATATCCACACCCGGGATCCCCACCCCGTCGGGCACCCTGTTGTCGCCGAACATCGCTGGGTGGGACCATGTACCTCTTCGCGACAGGGTGCAGGACGAGCTCGGGGCCAACGAGGTGGTGCTCGGCAACGACGTCAAATGTGGGGCGCTGGCGGAACTGCGCTGGGGTGCGCTGCACGGTGCAGATCCGGGCGTGTACGTGAACCTGGGGACAGGCGTCGGCGCCGCGGTAGTAGTTGATGGGCATGTGCTCGAGGGGGCCCATGGTTGTGCTGGAGAGATTGGCTACAGCACCGTAGCAACCACCTTTGCCAAGGACGAGGCTCGGTCCCTCGAGGACATTGTCGGCGGCCGTGGGCTATCGCGCACTGCCAGTGAGCTCCTTGGCCAACCCATTACCGCCGAGGAGCTTTTCGATGCCACCGACGCAACGGCGGGCCGCCTGGTCGCGCAGGCCCTGGCTGCACTGGCGGCTCACCTGTCCAACATCGTCCTGCTGCTTGACCCGCAGCGGGTCGTTGTCGGGGGCGGCCTGATGGCAGCCGCACAGCGCATCCTGCCCGCCCTGCGAGCTGGCTTGCAGGTCCCACCTCCCTTGGGGCCTGAAGTGGTTGCCTCCCGGTTCCCCACGGACGCTTCTCTCCGTGGTGCTGTTGCGCTCGCGCTCGCCCATACCCGAGGTCACGGTGCCAATCTCGATGGCGGGTCGCCAGGTGCGGGCACAGGTGGCCGTCTCGACAACCCAAAGGGAGGCATGTAGCAATGAACGGGACCTTGCGCCTGCGTTACGAACAGGTGGCCACCACCAGCGCGGCCGCTGGAGCGGTCGACGTAGCCCGCGAACTCGTGAAGGTCGGCACCGTCACCGGCAAGGAAGCGAACTTGGCCCCATTGCTGGCCGACTTGCTTGGCTCTGCCGGCGTGGAGGCGCGCGTGGCCGAGTTTGCCCCGGGCCGGACGAACGTCTACGGGCGCCTGCAGGGCGCGGGTGAGGGCCCTACGACCTTGCTCGTCGGCCACACTGACACAGTCGGTGTAATAGGTTGGCCCGGTGCCTGGGGGAACGACCCCCGATCGGACGCCTGGGGGGCGACGGTCCTGGGCGAGTCGCTCTGGGGGATAGGTAGCGCCGATGACAAAGGCGGTATCGCCGCGATTTGCGCTGCGCTAGCGGCCCTGCGCGAGCTGCACCTACGCCCTGCCGGTGACGTTGTCCTAGCCTTTGTCGGCGACGAAGAAAGCGGGCAACCTGGGACGGGCCTCAGCGCGGGCACCAAAGCGCTGGTGGAAGAACTTACGTCGGGCCGGTTGGGTAACCCTGATTTTGCCATCTACGTCGAGCCCACCTCGCTCGACGTGTACACTGCCCAGCCCGGCTTCTTCATTGCAACGATCACGGTACGCGGGCGGGCCAGCTATTTCGCTTACCCTTGGCAGGGCCGCAGCGCCATCCGCGACGCTACCCGGGTGCTGGAGGCCCTGGAGGAACACGAGGCTGCTATCTGGGGACGCGGGCGCCACCCGAGCGTCGGCCGGCCGCTGCTTGTCGTCACAGGTATCCGTGGTGGCGAAGCTGTAGCTGTCCCAGAGCACTGCGAGGTCGACCTCATCCGTACGGTCCCCCCTGGTGAGACCTTGGACGCGGCTCGCTTGGAGCTCGAAGAGATCCTCCAGCGCCTGGCACTTGACCGCGGTATCGTCTGCGAAGCCTCTTACCTCGCCCCTCGCGACCACACGCTAGGTGGTACCCCAGTCGAGACCGACCCGGAGGCTCCCGACGTCAGGCTCCTGCATGCCTGTGCAACCCTGGCAGGGCGCTCGGCAATTGGGGGGGCACCGTACTGGTCCGAGCTGCCTCTTCTGGCAGCGATAGGCATCCGCGGCGTTTACTTTGGCCCGGGCGACATCGCCGTGTGCCACACGCCACTGGAGCACGTCCCGCTCGCGGACCTGCGCCGGGCGACCGCCACCATCGGCACCTTCCTGGCGACGCGCGTTACAGCGCGCCCGGGAACAACACCGCCTTTGCAACAATCACCAACAGAGGAGGACAACTAATGAAAAGAACCGCAACAGGCGCTCCCCTACTCGTCGGTTGGAGAGGCCGTAACAAATGGGCCGGCCGCGCAGGCTCTAGGGCAGTGCTCGTGGCCGGCACCGCAGGCCTCATCATTGCCTCTGCAGGCATAGCAGCTGCCGCGCCATCCTACGGGCCGTCGATCGGCGCCGCCGGCAGCGGGCCAGTGACACAGACAGTGGGGCCCAACCATGAAAAGGCAGTACCTGCCACATCCGTCACCATCACCCCCAGCGAAGTGGCAGCACTGAGGAAAGGCCATTTCACAGCCGCCATGGCTTGGCACCAGGCATCCACGTTCGCTACCGGGGTGACCCAAGGGGCGGAGGCGGAGTTCAAGTTGCTCGGCATCAAAGTAGTGGCGACAACCCAGGCCAACTTCAACGCCGCCACCCAAGTGGACCAACTGCAAACCATAGAGGCGCTGCGCCCCAGCGCCATCCTCAGCCTCCCTGTGGACCCGGTGACAGAAGCTTCTGCTTACCGGCAAGTGAGCGCAAAGGGGAGCAAGCTCATCTTGCTCAGCAACGTCCCCCAAGGCCTGAGCTACCCAAAGCAGTACAGCGGGATGGTCACCGATGACCTGGCCAATATGGGCAAGCAGGCAGCGGAGCTGCTCGGCCAGGCCATGCATGGCCAGGGCAATGTGGGGTTCATGTACTACGACGCTAACTACTACGTGACCAATGAGCGCGACGCAGCCTTCCGGACCTACCTCCACCTCCTGTACCCCAAGATCCACATCGTCGCCCAAGTGGCCATGCCGGACCCGAACAAGGCACAGACAGTCGCCTCTGCTATGCTGACCCGCTACCCCGACATCCAGGGCATCTATGTCCCGTGGTCAGCACCCCCAGCAGAGAGCGTGCTCGCTGCGCTGCGCAGTTTCGGCAACCGGACGGGTGTGAGAGTCGTCACCATGGACCTCGACCCCTCCATAGACGCCAACCTCTGCCAGAACCACTACCTTGCCGGGATCGTTGCCGACCAGCCCTACCTCCTCGGCCAGACGATGGCCAAGGAGGCTGGGCTGGCCATCCTCGGCAAGTCCGTCCCGCGCTTCGCTGTCGTGAAGGCCCTGGCAGTTACCAGGGAGAACATCCTCCAGGCCTGGAAGGCAACGCTCAACCAGGCTCCGCCAGCCAACATTGCATCGGCCTGTCGCTGAACATGACAAGTACGATGGGCACATGAGCGGGCCCAGCTCAGGGAGCCCGACCTGATGAGCGTCCTCACCGGTACAGGGACCTCTCAGAGCGCCGACGCCCGAGCCGCGCGTAGGGCGCGGCTCGGGCGCGGTGCCCGGGCACTGATCCCATACGCAGGTTTCGCGCTGATCTTCGTCGTGTTCGCCATCGTGCTGCGCTCACATGGGTTTGCCAGCGGGAGCAACCTGGAATCTATTGTCGAGCAGAACGCCTCCATCGCCATCATGGCAATGGGGTACGCTTTCACGCTTGGCGCAGGCGAGATCGACCTTTCGATCGGCTCCACCGTCGCTGTCGTCGCCCTGACCACAGCGCTCGTCCTAGAGCAACAACCAGCTTGGGCCGGCGTCCTCGTTGGCCTGGCGATCGGCCTCGGGGTTGGCCTCGTCAACGGGCTACTGACCGTGCTCCTGCGAGTGCCGTCGTTCCTCATCACCCTCGGGATGATGAGCGTCCTGGCCGGGATCGCCGAAGCCCTGACCAACCTGCAGTCAGTAGCGGTCACCAACAATGCCTTCAACGGAGTGTTCGGTTCGGGCTCGCTCGGGCCGGTGCCGAGCCTGTTCGTCTGGGTTGGTGCCGTGCTGGTGGTAGCTCAAGTTGTCTTACGGCGGACCCGCTACGGCCGCCATGTCCTCGCCGTCGGGGGCGGACGGGAAGCCGCGGTCTCCACCGGGATCCGGGTACGTAGCGTACGCGTGTCCGCACTGGTGATCAGCGCCGTCAGTGCCGCCCTGGCTGGCCTCCTCTACGCCGGCCGGCTGCAGGGTGCGGCGTACACGCTCGGCAGCACCGACCTGCTCACCGTCATAGCCGCCGCGATCATCGGGGGGACAAGCTTGTTCGGCGGGAAAGCCTCGGTCCCGGGTGCCCTGGTTGGCGCTCTTCTCCTCGGCATGCTCCAAGAGGGGCTTATCCTCATGGGCTTGGGGGTGCCCGACCAGTTGATCGCCGAGGGAGTGGTGGTGGTCGTGGCTGTCGCCGTCGGGTTGCGAGAGCGTCCCGAATGAGCGAAGCGTCAGCCCAGCCGGCAGCCGGGCCACCTAGCGCCCCAGCAAGGACGGCAAATCCAGCCGCCACCGCGACTGCCCCAAGCCAGGCTGTGCCCGCACTGGAGGCTGAAGGCCTCTCCAAGTCGTTCGGCGCCGTCCGGGCCCTCGAAGAAGCCAACCTGACGGTGTGGCCGGGGCAGGTCCTCGGCTTGGTCGGCGACAACGGGGCCGGGAAGTCCACCCTCGTGAAGTGCGTGAGCGGCCGGCTTCACCCCGACCGTGGGACCGTCCGCGTCGCCGGCGAGGTGCTGCGTGCCCGGTCCCCAGAAGTGGCACGAGCGCGCGGCATCGAGGTCGTCTACCAGAACCTGGCCCTCGTTGACAGCCTTGACATCGCCACCAACTTGTTCCTTGGCCGGGAACCAGTGCTAGGGCCGAGACCGTTCAGCTGGCTCGGGTTCCTGCGCACCAGGCAAATGCGACAAGAGGCAGCAAGGGTGCTCAGGGAGGTAGGCGTGGACCTCCGGGGAGCATCAGTTGCCGACCCCGTGGAACAACTGTCAGGCGGGCAACGTCAGGGGATCGCCGTAGGACGTGCGGTTGTATGGGGCCAAAAAGTGGTCCTGATGGACGAGCCATCTGCAGCATTGGGAGTAGAGCAGACCCGTCATGTCCATGACCTCATCCGTCGTCTTCGAGACCGTGGTGTCGGCGTGGTGCTGATAAGTCACAACATGCAGGAGGTCATGCAGGTCTGCGACCACGTGACCGTGATGCGCGCCGGACGTACGATCGTCACTGTGCCGGTCTCCGAGGTGAGCGGAGAAATGCTCGTCGGTTACATCACCGGCGCCATCGAGCCACGGAGCGACGGCTGAACGACGACAGGGCTGGCTCCGGCCAGCTGGGGCCACAAACCGGGCCAGCGGTGCCTGGCAGCACCCCATTGCAGTAGCACGCTACCCGGCGTTCACAATGGGCTGTTGCCGTGCTTCCTCACCACAAGGCGTTCACGCTTGGTGGCCAGGGCGGAAAAGCAGCGAGCCACCGCGTGGCGGGTCTCGGCCGGGTCGATCACCATGTCCACGTAGCCGCGCTCAGCCGCTACGTAGGGGTTCAGGAACTGTTGGCGGTACTGCTCGATGAGCACGGCCTTTTCCTCCGGGCTGGCCCTCCGGTGGACCACGCTCACGGCTCCCTCAGCCCCCATGACCGCCAGCTCGGCGCTCGGCCAGGCCAGGCACAGGTCGTTGCCCATGGCTTTGGAGTCCATGACGATGTAGGCGCCCCCGTACGCCTTTCGCAGCACCAGGCACACCCGCGGGACGGTCGCCTCGGCGTACGCGAAGACCAGCTCGGCGCCGTGGCGGATCATCCCTCGCCATTCGAGGTCCCGGCCCGGCATGAAGCCGGGGGTGTCCACCAGCGTGAGGAGCGGCAGGTTGAACGAGTCGCAGAAAGCCACGAACCGAGCCCCTTTTTGAGAGGCGGCGATGTCCAAGGTGCCGGCCATCGACTGCGGCTGGTTGGCCAGGACGCCCACTGGCTGGCCCTCCACCCGGGCCAGGGCGGTCACCAACTGGGGGGCCCAGTCGGGCCGTAGCTCCAGCAGCTCCCCCTCGTCGGCAATGGCCTCGATCACCCGCCGGACGTCATAGCTGCCGGTTGGGCTCGACGGGACAAGCGAGCGCAGTTCGGGCGTAGGGCGGGCCGCGGGGTCGGCACAGGGCCGCACCGGAGCCAGTTCATCGGCGTGGGAGGGGAGGAAATCTAAGAAATAGGCAGTGGTGCTCAAGGCTTCGTCCGTGTCGCGGCAGATGAGCGACGCCAGGCCCGACCGGGAGGCGTGGACCTGGGCGCCCCCCAGTTCGGTGGGCTTCACGGACAGGCCGGTGACCTCTGCCACCGCGGCCGGGCCAGAAACGTAGGCCAAGGCGGCCCTGGTCATGACCACGGCATCGGCCAAGCCCAGCAACAAGGCTGGGCCGGACAGCACCGGGCCGTGGACGACCCCGACCACGGGGACGACGCCCGAGCACCTGGCCCAGGCCCGGGCCGCTGCGCCCCAGGCATCGAGGGCACCGGCCCCTTCGGCCAGGTCCAACCCCGGAGCGGCCACAATGGCCACCAGGGCCAGCCGCCGCTCGTAGGCGAGCTGGGCGGCCTGGCTCAGGGCACCCGCCGCACCAGCGTCCAGGGCCCTGCCGTCCAGCCGGGCAGTTACGACCGGCCTGCCCCCCGGGTACAGTGGGCCGGTCGCCACGCTGGCACGTCGGGCCACCCCGGGCAGGTGCTCCGCCCGCCGCCCTCTGCTCAGGCCGGACGCGCCCGGCGCGACCGGGCTGGCCCGCCGGCCAGGGGACGGCCGGCCTCTCATGAGGCCACCACCAGGGGCGAGACCAGGAGCTCGACCCGCTCCAAGGGCACGAGGACGGGCCTGGCGGCCGTTCCTTTGACCTCCAGCCACCACCCGGCCAGGTTGGGGTGGCGCCGGTCGGGGCCCCAGACGCCAAGCTCGCGTTCTACGGCCATTACCACCCCTCCGTGGGTGACCACCAGCCCGTCTTGGCTGAGGCAGCGGCCAGCAGCCCTCCCTACCGCCGCCAGGGCGCGCCGAGCGAAGGTGGCGTTGGCCTCGCCACCGGGCACCTCGGCCGGCTGGCCTGAGCCCCGGCTTTCGAGCTGGCCGGGCCAGCGGGCTGCTATCTCTTCGTTGGTCAGGCCTTCCCACTGGCCGAGGCCCTGCTCGCGCAGCGCGGGGTCGAGGCTGATCGGGCCCCGGTAACCACAACCGAGGGCCAGCAGCCGGGCTGTCTGGTAAGCCCGCGCCAGGTCCGAACAGCCCACTGACGAGGGCGTGAACCCGCTCGAAGCTAGGTCCCGGCCCACCCTGCGTGCCTGTTCAACCCCCAGTTCGGACAGAGGGGCGTCGGACCAACCCTGCCAGCGGCCGGCGGCGTTCCAAGCAGACTGTGCGTGGCGGAGGAGCAAAAGGTGGGCCATCAAAGACGATCTTCGCAGACGGGAGGAGCCGCCATCCGGGCACGGCTGGCGGAGGGGGCGGAGGCGGGCGGCGGGCGGCAGAGCTGTGCAGGCTCGGCGGGGGCAGGCGGGGGCCGGCTCGGCGCCAGGCGGCGGGCGGCCGTGCGGCAGAGGGTGCCCGGCCACTTCGGCATTATCCTGGCAGGCGTGGAAGGCGCGGGCGCGGACCGGGGCAATAGGGGGGTATCGGTGGTGCTGTTCGCGGGGGCGCGCGAAGCTGCCGGCACGGGGCGGGTCACCTTGGACTGCGCCGGTGCCAGTGTGGCCGAGCTCCTGGCCAGGCTGGCTGCCAGCTACGGGCCGGCGTTGGGCCAGGTGGTCGAGTCCAGCCGCACCTGGCTGAACGGCGCCCCGGCGGCACCCGACGACATCGTACGCGCCGGCGACGAGGTGGCCGTACTGCCTCCGGTCTCGGGGGGCTAGCCTCGCGGCGATGGCGCAGTGCGACCTGGCAGAGGTGCTTGCCCCCGCCTACCTGGAGGACCTGGAGGGCTTGCCCCTCCCCGAGCTGCGCTCCAAGCGAGCTGCCTGCGCGGAGCTCGAGACGGAGCTGTCCTACCTCCGCCGGCTTGTCCAAGCCCGCATTGACTTGGTCATGGACGAGTCCGAGCGGCGCCAGCTGGGCCAGGCCGGCTCCAGCCGGGACGAACTGGTCGAGCGCCTGCCGCGGATCCTGGGTGAGCATGACCGTTCCGCCGGGCCCGGGAGGCTGCCCGCCTTCCTCGCCCCCGCCGAGCAAGCCCAGCTCGACCTGGCGGCCAGGGTGGAAGCATTGCTGCCTTCTGACCGGTTGGCCTCTTTGCCCAGCCTGCCCGCCAAAGCGCTGGACGAGGTGCTCGAGGCCCTGACCCAGCTGGAGCGGCAGGTGTCGACCGAGCGCCGGTCCCTCCACGACATCTTGGACCGGATCCAAGAAGAGCTGGTCCGGCGGTACCGCAGCGGCGAGGCCACGGTCGACACGCTCCTGGGCTGAGCCCCGGCGGCTGGCTCCCTACCGCTGGCCAGCCGCTAGCCGGTAGCCTCGGGCTCCATGCCGGCGCTCGCCGTCCTGTCGATGCACACCTCCCCGCTGGCCCAGCCCGGCACGGCCGACGCTGGCGGCATGAACGTTTACGTCCGGGAGCTGGCCACGGCCCTGGCCCGCTCTGGCGCCCGGGTAGAGATCTACACCCGCCGGTCGAGGCCCGCCCAGCCACCGTCTGCCTGGGTGGAGCCTGGCCTGAGGATCCATTACATCGACGCCGGCCCGGCTGGCCCCGTCGACAAGGAAGACCTGGTGGACCTGGTGGCAACCTGGGCCGCAGGGGTGGCTGGGAGCCTGGCCCGCCTAGCTGAGCAAGGCGAGGGCGTCCAGCTGCTACATGCCAACTACTGGCTGTCAGCCATGGCCGGGCACTCCTTGAAGCACGCCATGGACCTTCCCCTGGTGTGCAGCTTCCACACCCTCGAGCGGGTCAAGGCGGCAGCCGGCTTGGAGAGCGCCGCCTGGCGAGCCAAACGGGCTGCCGAGGAGGCAGCCGCTATAGCCTGCTCCGACCTGGTGCTGGCATCCTGCAGCGCCGAAGCCAGCCAACTGGTGGACCTCTACGGTGCCGACCCCGCCAGGGTGGAGATCCTCCCGCCGGGGGTCGACCGGGCATTTTTCGGCCCCGGCAACCAGGCCCAAGCCCGCCGGGCGCTGGGGCTGGCGGAGGCTGGCGCGGTGGTGCTGTTCGTCGGGCGTATCCAGCCCTTGAAGGCCCTGCCTGTGGCTGTGGAAGCGGTCGGCCGGCTGCGCGGCCGCACGAGCCGGTCGGCTCAGGCCACCCTCGTTGCCATAGGCGGGCCCAGCGGGCCTCTTGGCCCGGCAGAGCTGGCAGAGGTGGAGCAGCGGGTGCAGCACCAAGGGCTTCATGAGCGGGTCCGGTTGGTCCCCCCTCAGCCCCATGAGCTTCTCTCCACCTACTACCGGGCCGCCGACGTCTGTGTGGTGCCCAGCCGGTCTGAGTCGTTCGGGCTGGTGGCCCTGGAGGCGGCTGCCTGCGCCCGGCCGGTGGTGGCCTCGGCCGTGGGGGGCCTGACCACCCTGGTCGACCACGGCCGGACTGGCTACCTGGTCGAGCCGGACCACGTCGCCGGCTTCGCCCATTACCTCGGCGAGGTCCTGGACGACCTGTCGCTGGCCAGGTGCCTGGGGTCGGCTGCCTTGGAGCGGTCGGCCGGCTACACCTGGGCCAAGGCGGCCCGGCAGCTGGTGCGTCACGCGGCTGCCCTGGCCCAGCGCGACCTGGTGGACTGCAGCGCCTAGGGCCCAGCCCAAGGGCCCTCCGACCGGCTGGACCGCGTTGGGGGGCTTGTCCCCAGCCGGGGGTGCCGGTACGCTGGCCCTGCCGTAGCCCGAGGCCTTGCCGCCACCTCGTTCGGGGAAGTACGAAGTGCTCACGGCTTCGGGTTGCGGCCTCAACGTCGCAGCCCACCCAGGGCTGCCGGCACCTTCTGGCCCGCCACCCTGGCCGGGCACCCCGGTATGACCGCCACCCGCCCACCGGGTCTCCCGGCTGGCCACCCCTGGCCCGGGCACCCCGCCCAGAGCCACCTGCCCGCCGGGCTGCACCCTGGCCGCCCGGGGTGAGTAGGGTTTGCCCATGGCTGTCCGGTTGCTGGTGATGGGGGGCGGGAAGATGGGGGAAGCCCTGGTGGCCGGTCTACTGGACGCCCGCTGGGCCAGCCCCGAGCAAGTCGTTATGGCTGAGGTTTCTGCTGGCCGCCGCCTGGAACTGGCTTCTGCGGAGGGCTTGGCCGGCCGCCACCTTGGCCTCCGGGTCGTGGCTGCCCCGACCGCCGACCTCGCCCCGGTGGCCGGTGCCGTGATCGCGGTCAAGCCCCACGACGTACGCCAAGCCTGCCATGCTCTGGCTGGCCTGCAGGTCGAGCGCCTGCTCTCCGTAGCCGCAGGGGTGCGCCTCGAGCAGTTGGAGGCCTGGTCCCCCGAGGGCTGCGCCGTGGTCCGGGCCATGCCCAACACCGCCGCCATGGTGAGGGAGGGTGCGGCGGCCATCGTACCGGGGGCCCGGGCTGGGCAGGCGGACCTGGACTGGGCCAGGGAGATCTTGAGCTCCGTCGGTTCAGTGGCCCAGGTGACCGAACCGCTCCTCGACGCCGTCACGGGGCTGTCGGGTGCCGGCCCTGCCTATGTCTTCGTCCTGGCCGAGGCCATGACCGAAGCCGGGGTCGCCGTGGGGTTGGCCCGCCCCCTGGCCTACGACCTGGTGCTGCAGACCCTGGCCGGGTCGGCTCGGCTCCTGCGGGAGACAGGGCAAAGCCCCGAGTCGCTGCGGGCGGCGGTCACCTCACCGGCGGGAGCCACCGCGGCGGGCTTGCGGGCACTGGAGGCCAGAGCGTTCCGCTCCGCCGTGATCGAAGCCGTGGCTGCCGCCACCCAACGCAGCCGAGAGATGGGCGCCTCGCCGCCGGAGGACGCCTGACCCCGGTGCAGCGGGTTGCCGGCGGGGCTGGCGGGCCGGCGGCCACCGGCTAGCCAGGGCTGCCGGGGCTGCCTGGTCGGGAAGCGGCCTGAGGTTAGCGGGCGCGATCGCCTACCCTACGGAGACGGAGAAGGGTGGAACAATGGCCAAGCCGAACGCTGCCCGGGCTCGGTCCCGTTACGTCACTGTCGCTGAGGTAGCGCAGCAGCTCCGGGTGTCCAACATGACCGTCTACCGTCTGGTGCAGTCCGGCCAGCTGCCGGCAGTACGGGTCGGCCGGTCCTACCGCATACGCGAAGAAGACATAGACCGCTTCCTGGCCGCTCAGTACACCGCGGTTGGCTGAGGGCTGGGGCTCGTGCCCGCACGAGGAGCTGGCTGGGGCCGCGTACCCGCACGGAGGACTGGCTGGCCAGGGGGCCCGGCGCCACGCCCGGCTCGAGGTGGCGCGGGACGGTAAGCCGCCATGGCGCGCACGCGGGCCGGCATAGCGCGCACTGCCACGGTGATGACCGTCAGCCTGCTGAGCGACTACGGCTTGGCCGACGGGTTCGTCGGCGCGCTGCATTGCGCCCTGCGCGCCCACCTACCAACCGTCCCGATCATCGACATCACCCACGAGGTCTCTCCCTGCGACGTCCGGGCGGGGAGCCTGGCCCTGTTGCGAGCCGCGCCCTACCTGCCCCCGGGCGTGGTGCTGGCCGTGGTGGACCCGGGCGTCGGTACCGACCGAAGAGGGGTCGCCCTGCAGGTGGCTGGCGCCGAGCTGTCCATGGTGGGGCCCGACAATGGCCTGCTGTTGCCTGCGGCCGACGCCCTGGGAGGCCCCCAACGGGTGGTCGAACTGCAGGACCGAGGCTACTGGAGGCCGGCGCCGGGCCCAACTTTCGCCGGACGCGACATCTTCGCCCCGGCCGCTGCCCACCTGGCGGCCGGAGGGGACCTGCTCGGCCTTGGGGCCCCGCTCGACCCCGGCCAACTGGTGCGGCTGGCTCCACCCCGCTGCACGCGGGGACCGGACGGCTCCTGCCAGGCCGAGGTCACCTGGGTCGACCGCTTCGGCAACGTCCAGCTCGCCGCCGGCCCGGCTGAGCTGCCCAGCGAGGCAGTGGTCCTGGTCCGGGCCCTGGGACCAGGGGGGCCGGCCCGGGAGCGAAAGGCCAGGGTCGTGGAGGCCTTCGCCCAGCTCCACGAGGGCGAACTGGGCATCCTGGTCGACTCCTACGGCCAGCTGGCTCTCGTCTTCAACCAAGCCAGCGCCGCAGCCGAACTGGGAGCTCAGGAGGGTACCGTGGTCGACCTCCTGCCCCACCCGCCCCAGGACCTCGGCTCAGGCGGGCCCCAGGCGCTCGGCCCAGGCAGGCCGCCGGGGCAGTTTGGGCCTCAGGCCGCCTACGATTGACCTGATGCCAGCTGTTCCGCCCGCCGGCTCCAAGCTGCTCGGAGGCACTACCCCCAAAGGGCAAGCCCCCACTGACGGCCCCCGGGCGAGGGCCAGCAACCGGTCCCCGGAGCGGGCTAGGACCGGGCCCCGGGCGACAGCCAGCAACGGCCCCCGGACGAGGGCCGCTGACGGGGCACAGGCGAGAGCCGCCGACGGGCCCCCGGAGCGGGCCAGCACCGGACCTGGGGGCTGGGCGAGGCCTCTGCCCGAAGCAACCGTTCGCCGGCTCCCCGTCTACTTGCAAGTCCTGGCCGAGACGCTCGACGACCGCCAGCCCACCATCTCGTCCGAAGGCCTGGCGGCCCGCGCAGGGGTGAACGCCGCCCAGGTCCGCAAGGACTTCTCCTACATGGGCTCGTACGGCACCCGTGGGGTGGGCTACGACGTCGAGCTGCTGGTCCACCGCATCAACCAGCAGCTGGGGCTGGACGAAGTCCACAACGTCGTGCTGGCGGGCGTGGGCCACCTGGGCCAGGCCCTGGCCAACTACCGGGGCTTCGAAGAGCGCGGCTTTCACATCGTGGCGGCCTTCGACACCGACCCGGGCAAGGTCGGCCACCGGGTGGGCGGCGTCGTCGTCTACCCGGTCACCCAGCTCGAAAGGGTGGTACGCGACCTGGCCGCCACCATGGCCATGGTGGCCACACCGGCCGCCACGGCCCAGGAAGTGACCGACCGCCTGGTGGCGGCCGGCGTCACCTCGGTGCTCAACTTCGCCCCGGCCGTGCTGAGCGTGCCCCCCCAGGTGAGCTTGAGGAAGGTGGACTTGGCGGTGGAGCTGCAGATCCTCGGCTACTACCAGCACCTGCACGCCAACGCGGCACCGCTTTGAGCACGTCCCACCCCCAGGAGGCCTTGGCCCCTCCCAGCGTCTACCCGGTGGCCCTGGTGCTGGCCGGCCGGCGCTGCTTGGTGGTGGGGGGCGGCCAGGTGGCCTGCCGCAAAGCGGCGGGCCTGCTGGAGGCGGGCGCCCAGGTCCATGTGGTCGCGACCGTCCTGAGCGACGCCGTGCGCACGCTCGCGGCCGGCGCCGTCGGGCAGGTCCACCTGGAGGAACGCCCTTACCGGCGAGGCGAGGTGGCCGGGCACTGGCTGGCAGTGGCCGCCACCGGCGACCCCGAGGTCAACCGGGCGGTCTATGAAGACGGCGAGGCTGCCGGCGTCTGGGTGAACGCCGCCGACGACCCCGCCTCGTGCTCCTTCATCCTGCCGGCGGTGGCTCGCCAGGGCCCGGTGGTGCTGGCCGTGTCCACGGGTGGCCACAGCCCCGCGCTCGCCTCGTGGCTCCGTGCCGAACTGGCTCGGGACCTGGGCCCCGAAGTAGCCGTCTTGGCCGAGATGCTGGCCGCGGCCAGGGCCAAGCTGAAACAGGAGGGCCGGTCCACCGAAGCTGTCGACTGGCGGCCAGCCATCAGTTGGGCCATGCTCGACTTGTTACGCTCGGGGCGCCGAGCTGAGGCAAAGGAGCGCTTAGAGGCGTGTCTGTAGTCGTCGTCGGGGTCAACCAGCGCACAGTCCCGCTGAGCCTGCTGGAACCCATGGTCGTGGCGCCCACAGACCTGGCCAAGGCCTTGGCCGACTTGGCCTCACGCCCCCACATCGACGAGGTAGTCGTGCTGTCGACCTGCGAGCGGACCGAGGTGTACGCCTCGGCCAACCGCTTCCACGGAGCAGTGGCTGACATCAGGGAGTTCCTCTCGGGCTGGAGCGGGAGGCCACCCGAGGAGTTCTCCGGCAGCCTCTACTCCTACTTCGAGGAGTCGGCCGTGCACCACCTCTTCCGGGTCAGCGCCGGGCTCGACTCTGCCTCCCTGGGAGAGCCTGAGATCCTGGGCCAGGTCCGCCAAGCCTGGGAAGTGGCGCGCGACGAGGAAACCGCCGGGCCGGTCCTCGGGGCCGTTTTCCGCCATGCCCTCCAAGCGGGCAAACGGGCCCGTACCGAGACGTCCATTTCCAGAGGCACCACGTCGCTGTCCAGCGCCGCCGTCGAGATGGCCGCCTCGGCACTGGGGGGCCTCGAAGGAAAGCGCCCCCTGGTGCTCGGCGCCGGGGAGATGGGCGAAGCCGTCGCCCGCGCTTTCGCCAAAGCGGCGGGAGCCAAGCCCGTCATGGTGGCCAACCGGACCCCCGCCCGGGCCAGGGAGCTGGCTGCTGGCTTGAAGGGCCAAGCCGTGCCCTGGGAGGAGCTGGTGCCGGCTCTGGCGAGAGCGGACACGGCTGTGTGCTGCACGGCCGGAGGCGGGCCCGCCATCAGCCTGAACGACGTCCAGGCGGCCACCCAGGCCCGGGACCGGCACCGCCCCCTCGTGCTCGTCGACCTAGCCGTCCCCCGTGGGGTTGACCCGGCGGTGGGCGGCCTGGAGGGGGTGGAACTGTTCGACATGGGCGCCATCAGCGGGTTCGTCACGGCCCAGGTGGGCGACCGCCAGGCCGAGGTGCCGGCGGTGGAACGGATCCTGGCTGAAGAGCTTGGCCGGTTCAGCCGCTCCATGTCAGAAAGGGCAGTCACACCACTGGTCGCCCAGCTGCGCGACCAGGCCGAGAAGCTGAGGAGATCGGAGCTCGCCCGCCTGGAGCACCAGCTGGACGCCATCGGGCCCGAAGGGCGCCAAGCCGTGGACGCCCTGACCCGCAGGATCGTGGCCAAGCTGCTCCATGGCCCTACGGTCAAGCTGAAGGCGGCCGCGGGCACGGCCCAAGGAGAGGCCCTGGGCCGGGCCATGCGGGAGCTGTTCGAGCTGGACGAACCGTAGGGAGACCGGGCACTTGGCGCCGCTCCGCCTGGCCACTCGCCAGAGCCCGCTGGCCCGCTGGCAAGCCGAGCACGTCGCTCGCCTCCTGCGAGCGGCTCACCCCGGCCTGGAGGTCGAACTGGTGCCGGTGGCCACGACCGGCGACCGCCTGGCTCATGTCCCCGTAGGGGAAATGGGTGGCCAGGGTGTGTTCGTGCGCGAGGTGCAGGCCCTGGTGCTGGCCGGCCAGGCGGACGCGGCTGTCCACTCGGCCAAGGACCTCCCGTCCCTGCCGGCCCGAGGTCTGCGCCTGGTGGCCGTCCCGCCCCGGGGGGACCCCAGGGACGCTCTGGTGGGCCGCCCCTTGTCCGGCCTCGGCCCTGGCTCGCGGGTGGCGACGGGCAGCCCCCGCCGCCAAGCCCAACTGGCCTGGCTGCGACCTGACCTGTCGTTCTGCACCTTGCGCGGCAACATCGCCACCCGCTTGGCCAAGGTCCCCGAGGGCGGCGCCATCGTCGTCGCCCGGGCCGCTCTCGACCGCCTGGGCCTGGCCCACGAACAGGCCGAAACCCTGGGCACCGACCTGATGCTCCCCCAGGTGGCTCAAGGTGCGTTGGCGGTCGAGTGCCGGGAAGGCGACGAGGCCTCCATGCGGGCGCTGTCGGCCATAGAGGACCCGGTGGCCCGCCGCGAGGTCGATGCCGAACGCTCGTTCCTACGCTGGGTCAGCCAGGCCGGGGCGGGAGCACCTGGCTCCGAGCCCGGGGGCTGCAACCTCCCGGTGGCGGCTCACGCCACCAGCGCCGGGGGCCAGCTCTTCTTGGAAGGCCTGCTGGCCTCCCCCGACGGCCGCACCCTGGTGCGCCAGGGGGCCAAGGGCCCGGCCAGCGACCCGGACGCCCTGGGCCGGCAGGTGGCCGAGGGTGTGCTGGCCCTAGGCGGCCAAGAGCTGCTGGTGGGGGGCCGGCCAGCATGAAGCCCAGGGGGGTCAGTACGAAGCCCAGGTGGCCGGCCAGCATGAGGCCCAGGGGGCCGGCACCAGGCCCGGGGGGCCAGGCATGAAAAGGGGCATCGTGTACCTGGTGGGGGCAGGCCCGGGGGACCCGGGCCTCCTCACGGTGCGCGGGGCCGAGGTCCTCCGGCAGGCCGACGTCGTCGTCCACGACCGCCTGACCCACCCCGCCCTGTTGGCTCTCGCCCCCGAACAAGCCGAGAAGGTCGACGTGGGCAAGTGGCCGGACCGGCGCGGAGACCAGGAAGCGGTCAACGCCATCTTGGTCCGGCGTGCCCAGGCGGGCCAGCGGGTGGTGAGGCTCAAAGGTGGCGACCCCTTCGTGCTGGGCCGGGGTGGCGAGGAGGCGCAGGCCCTGATGGCCGCAGGAGTGCCCTTCGAGGTGGTCCCCGGAGTGACCTCGGCTGTGGCCGCCCCGGCCTACGCCGGCATCCCGGTCACCCACCGGGGCCGCTCCAGTGCGTTCACCGTCGTGGCTGGTCACAGCCGTTCGGTAGGCACCGACGGCGGTGACGAGGCGGCCGGTGCCACCAACTGGGAGGCCCTGGCCGCGGCCGGGGGTACCATCGTGGTCCTCATGGGTGTGGCCAACCGCGCCCAGGTCGCCCGGCGCCTCATGGCTGGCGGCCTCCCCCCGAGCACGCCCGTGGCGGTGGTCTGCTGGGGTACACGCCCCGAGCAGCGCAGCTTGCGGACGGTCCTCGGCGAGCTCGGAGCCGTGCCGGTCGAAGCCCCCGCCACCATCGTCATCGGCCAGGTGGCGAGCCTGGACCTGAGGTGGTACGAGGACCGGCCCCTGTTCGGCAAGACGGTGGTCGTCACCCGGCCGGCCCACCAGGCTCCCGCTCTGACCGAGCGCCTGTCAGCTCTGGGGGCAGGGGTCGTCGAAGTACCGGCGGTCCAGCTGAGGCCCCCAGCAGACGGGGGCCGGGCCCTCACCGAGGCGGCGGGCCGCCTGAGTGGCTACGCCTGGGTGGCCTTCACCTCCGCCAACGCCGTGGAGGCGCTGTTCCGGCTGGTGCCGGACACCCGGGCCCTGGCTGGGGCCAAGGTGGCAGCGGTCGGCACCGCGACCGCGGACGCCCTGCGTTCCTACCGAGTAGTGGCCGACCTGGTGCCCGCCGACCACACCGCGCGGGGGCTGGCCGCCGCCTTCCCGCCCGCCCCCAGCGACCCGACCGCGCCCCGCCGCGCCCTGCTCCCCCAGGCGGGCGGTGCCCGGCCGGAGCTCCGCCAGGGCCTGGCCAGCTTGGGGTGGGAAGTGGAGGTGGTGGAGGCCTACCGCACCGTCCCGGCGCCCCTCAGCCCCCGCCTGCTGAGCCAAGCCGCCCAGGCCGACGCCATCTGCTTTGCCTCGCCCTCTGCCGTGGACAGCTACCTGGACCAGGGCGGGCCGGTCCCCCCGGTGGTGGCCTGCAGCGGCCCGGTGACGGCCCGGGCGGCGGCCGCGCGGGGGCTGCGGGTGAGCGCCGAAGCTTCGGAGCACACCATGGACGGCTTGGTCGAGGCCCTGGTCAAGGTGCTGGCTGGGGGTACCGTGGGGTGACATGAGCTTCCCCCAGAACCGCATGCGCCGGTTGCGCCGCTCGGCCCGCCTGCGCGACCTGGTGGCCGAGACGCGCTTGTCGGTCGACGACCTGGTCGCCCCCTTGTTCGTGCGGGAGGGGACCGACGCGCCCCAGCCCATAGCAGCACTGCCCGGGGTGGTCCAGCACACCGTCGAGTCGCTGGCCAAAGAAGCCCGGCGGCTGGCCGACCTCGGGGTACCGGCCTTGGTCCTCTTCGGCGTGCCCGCGACCAAGGACCCTCAAGGGAGCCAAGCCTGGGACCCCAACGGCATCGTCCAGGTGGGCTTGGAGGCCCTGAGGGCGGAGGTCGGCTCCCACATGGTCCTCATCTCTGACCTGTGCCTGGACGAGTACACCGACCACGGCCACTGCGGGGTGCTCGGCCCGGGGGGCGAGGTAGCCAACGACCCCACCTTGGAGCTCTACGGCCAGGTGGCGGTGGCCCAGGCCCGGGCGGGCGCGGACCTGGTGGCCCCGTCGGGGATGATGGACGGCCAGGTGGCGGCCATCCGCGCCGCCTTGGACGGCGCCGGGTGGGCCGACGTGGGGGTGCTGGCCTACGCGGCCAAGTACGCATCGGCCCTCTACGGGCCGTTCCGGGAGGCCGTGGGCGTGAGCATCGCCGGTGGGGGGGACCGCCGCAGCTACCAGCAAGACCCCCGCAACGCACGCGAGGCGCTGCGGGAGATCGCGCTGGACGTGGAGGAAGGCGCCGACATCGTGATGGTGAAGCCGGCCCTGGCCTACCTGGACGTCATCGCCAAAGCCCGCCAGCAGTTCCAGGTCCCGCTGGCGGCATACCATGTGAGCGGCGAGTACGCCATGGTGAAGGCGGCGGCGGAGCGGGGCTGGCTGGACGGGACAGCCGTGGCGCTGGAGCACATCGGGGCGGTCAAGCGTGCCGGTGCCGACTTCATCCTCACCTACTTCGCCGGCGAACTGGCGGAGATCCTGAACGGCTGAAGAGGTGGCGGAGACCAACCAGGCCCTTTTCGAACGGGCGCTCCGGGTCATCCCCGGAGGGGTCAACTCCCCGGTACGGGCGTTCCGGGCCGTTGGCGGCACCCCCTATTTCGTTGCCGTGGGGCACGGGGCCTACGTGTGGGACGTGGAAGGCAGGCGCTACATCGACTACGTCCAGTCCTACGGGGCCTCCATCCTGGGGCACGCCCACGACAAGGTCACCGAAGCCGTCCGCCGGGCGGTGGCCGAAGGGACCAGCTTCGGGGCCCCCACCGAGCGCGAGGTCCTGCTGGCCGAGGAGATCTGCTCCCGTGTCCCCGGTTGTGAACAGGTGCGGCTGGTCTCGAGCGGGACCGAAGCGGCCATGGCGGCTGTGCGCCTGGCCCGAGGGGCCACCGGACGCGACCGGGTCGTGGTCTTCGCCGGCGGCTACCACGGGCACGCGGACGCCCTGTTGGCCGCCAGCGGCAGTGGCATGGCCACCCTCGGCCTCCCGGCGTCCGCCGGGGTGCCGCTCGACGCGGTTTCCCACACACTGGTCGTGCCCTACAACCACTGCCCCCAGCTGGACGAGCGGGTCGCCTGCGTCATCGTGGAGCCGGTAGCCGCCAACATGGGCCTGGTGGCCCCCCAGCCTGGCTTCTTGGAGGCCCTACGCGAGGAATGCACCCGCTGCGGGGCCGTCCTCATATTCGACGAAGTGGTGACCGGCTTCCGGGTGGCCCGGGGCGGGGCGTCGACGCTGCTGGGGGTGAGGCCGGACCTCTGGTGCTTCGGCAAAGTGGTAGGCGGGGGGCTGCCCCTGGCCGCTTTCGGCGGCCGGCGGGAGATAATGGAGCAGCTCGCCCCCGAGGGCCCCGTCTACCAAGCGGGCACCCTGTCGGGCAACCCGGTGGCGACCGCAGCCGGCTTGGCCGTCCTTTCCCTGCTGGACGACGACTCCTACCGGCAGCTGTCGGCCTTCGCCCGGCAGTTGGGCTCGGCGTTGGCACAGGCGGCCCACGAAGCCGGCCTGGAGGTCCAAGTGCCGGTGGTGGGGCCGCTGTTGGGGGTGTCCTTTGGCCCGGAGCCGGTCCACGACTACGCCGGGGCCCAGGCTTCGGCCGCCACTGGCTTGTACGCCCCTTTGATGCGTGGGCTGCTGCGGGAAGGGGTGGCCATCGCACCGGGGCCCTACGAGGTCATGTTCCCCAGCCTGGCTCATGGCCAAGCCGAGCTCGACCAGACCGTGGAAGCCTTCCGCGCCGTGGCCCGAGCCGTGGCCGCAGAAGGGCCCTAGTACCCTACATAGCCATGGCGACCAGGTCCAAAGCGACGAGGAGGCGCCGCCCGGGTGCCGTGCCGCTGGGCCAGTTGACCAGCCGGCCGGCCCCGCCGCTCGTGAGCGCCAGCCATGGCCGGCCTCGTTCTCCCCGTGCCCGGCCCCCCCGTCGCCCCTCGGGGCCACGCTTCGGGCTCAGCAAGCCGCGCTTGGCGCTCAGCAAGAAGGCCTGGTACGCGGCTGGGGCGCTGGCCATCGCCTTGACGCTGGCCGGCCTGACGGTGGTGCCACGCCCGTCCCGGGCGGTCATCAAGCTGGTCTCCCCGGCCCTGGCCCCAGACGAAAAGGCCGTCCCCCGGGCCACCCTGCGCGACCTGCAGGACGTGGCGCTGGCCACGCTCGTCGCCAGCTGGCGTCACAGCCCCACGCGCTCCAGCGCCCTCCAGCAACTGCCGTCCTCGGCACCCCTGCTCGAGCAAGGCGGCAAGGCAGAAGTCCTGTACTTCTGCAACGAGCACGACGGCTACTGCTCCGATGCCTCGTGGCCACTGGTGATGGCGCTCGACCAGTTCGGGACGTTCCACCGGCTCGGCTACGTCGCCTCCGTCGGCAGCCACAACCCCGCCACCATCGGCTTGGACTTCTACCAGTCCAGCTATGCCAGCAGGTACATCAGGTTCGTGGGCCTGGAGATGTACACCACCCACCGGCTGGGGGCGGGCCGCTGGCAACCTCTCCAAGAGCTGTCCCCAGCCCAACAAGACGTCCTGGCCAACTGGGACATCCCCCCCTACACAAGCGCGTCCGGCACGCTCCCGTTCATCGACTTCGGCGGCCACTACTACCTGGCCGGCCCGGGTTACCCCGCCGCCACCCTCGCCACCTCCGGGGTGGCCAGCGCCTCGGCGCTGCAGGCCACATGGGCGAAGCTGGCCGGCAGCTCCGGGCTGGCACAGGCTGCCCGCAGCCTGGCGGCCCGCATGGTGGGGGCCATCTGCCTGGCCATCAACGACACCGCTGGGGTGTGCCACCAGTTGCCCGCCGGCCTGAAGGACATCCCCCTGCCCAACAGTTTCAACCAGCAAACCGCGCCGCCACCGGGCTGAGGTTGGCACCGGGCTGAGGTTGGCACCGGGCTGAGGTTGGCACCGGGCTGAGGTTGGCACCGGGCTGAGGTTGGCACCGGGCTGAGGCGGGCGGGTGCCGGGCGGCTTGCTGCCCCCGGCCGGTTGCTCAGGCCGAGGCTCCCTCCCGAGGCGAGGCAGGCGCCCAGGCCTGGGCGTCGGCCGCAGCCTCCGTGCCCGGCAACGCCCGGGCCAGCGCGCTGAGCAGCTTGTAGCCAGCCTCCGCCGGCCCCAGCTGGTCCGGGCGGAGCAAGTTGGCCATGACCCGCAACAGCTGGGCCATGAACACCCGGCTGTGCATCCCGACGGCCGCACCGGCCCGCATCACCCGAGGCCGGCTTATGAGCTGCACGAAGGCCCGGGCCACCCGGTAGTACGAGCCGTACGTGGCAAGCAGGCGTCGTTCGTAACCAGCCAGCGCCCCCGGCCCACCCCCTCCGAGCGCCTCCTGCAGGACCTCCGCGGCCAAGCGCCCTGTCTCGTAACCGTAGGAGATGCCCTCCCCGTTGAACGGGTTCACGGCCCCGGCTGCGTCACCGACCACCAGGTGGCTCGGGCCCCACCTGGGGCCCACGGCCAGGCCCATGGGCAGGCGGCCACCGGTGGGAGGGGCCAGGGGTGCCGTGCCCCGCAGCCCCCACGTCTCGGGCACGTACCGGCAGAACGCCTCCAGCAGCTGGGTGGTGTTGACGCCTTTCCAACGGTCTGAGGTGGTGAGCAGGCCGACCCCGACGTTGACCCGCCCGTCACCCATCGGGAAGATCCACCCATAGCCGGGGACCACCTTGCCCGTGGCGTCCCGGACGTCCAGCCAGGAGTCGATCCAGGGCTCGTCGTGGCGGGGAGATGCCCAGTAGCCCCGCAGGGCCATGCCCATGGGGTAGGCCCGGTTGCGCCGGTTGCCGATGGCCCAGCCAAAGCGGGAGTTGGCCCCGTCCGCCACCACCACGTAGCGCGCCCTCACCACCCCGGAGCGGCCGTCGGGGCCCTTGGCCGAGAGCCGGGCGCCCCGCAGGCACCCGTCCTCGGTGACCGGCTCCGTCGCCTCGGTGTGCTCCCAGAGCGTGGCCCCGGCCTTCACGGCGTGGGCGGCCACCAGCGCGTCCAGGTCGTACCTCGTCACCACGTAACCATGGGTGGGCATCCCCTTCACCGCCGGCCAGGGCAGCTCGAGGTCGCAGCCGAAGCCGTGGGAACGCAACCCCCAGTACCTGTGGCACCCTGCCAGCTCGGCCGCCAGGCCCATGTCCTCCAGCTGGCGCACGGCCCGGGGGGTGAGGCCGTCCCCGCAAGTCTTTTCGCGGGGGAAGGCCTTGCGCTCGACTACAACGACGTCCGCGCCGGCCTTGGCCAGCCAGTAGGCGCAGGCCGAGCCGGACGGCCCGGCCCCGACCACGAGCACGTCGCAACGGCGGTCCGCGGTGAGGGGCGCCGAGCTCACCGACCCATTAGACACGAGCCAGAGGCAGGTGGCCAAACCGCCCGGCCGCCGGCGCCCGGCCGACGGCGGCAGCGTCGCCTGCCCCGGGGGGCCGGCCGAGCGCCCGGCCCACGAGGTGAGCACCCGGGCCCGATGACGCTAGCCTGAGCAGGCAGTGGACCAGTACTTGCCCCTGCTGCTCATCTTCGCCTTGGGCTTGGTGTTCGCCGTGGGCTCCTTTGCGGCGTCCCGCATGCTCGGCCCCCGCCCGCGCCTCAACCCGGCCAAGCTGGGCCCCTTCGAGTCGGGGATCGCCCCCCGGCGGGAGCCCCCGGCGAGGTTCCCGGTGCGCTTCTACCTGGTGGCGATGATCTTCATCATCTTCGACATCGAGATCGTGTTCCTCTACCCCTTCGCCGTCATGTTCAACCAACTGGGCCTGTTCGGCCTGGTGGAAATGGCGAGCTTTGCGTTGGTGGTGTTCGTCGCTTTCGCCTACTTGGTGTCGGAGGGAGCGCTCGACTGGGGGCCAGGCAAGCGGGCGGGCAGCCGGAGCGGGGCGCCGGTAACCCGTAGCGTCAGCGCCACTGTGCGCCGGGTCAGCCGCCCGGGTGCGCCAACCCCCCAGGCCAGCCCGTGGGCCGCCCGGGGAGGGGAGGCGGCCGCCGCGGCTGGCGGGCCGGCGGCCAGCCCGGCGAGCGCGGCCCCGAAGGCTAGGGTGGTCGGCTGATGGGCCTGGAGGACCTGCACCACAACTTCCTCACCGGCACCCTCGAAGAGGTCGTCAAGTGGGCCCGAGCCTCCTCTTCGTGGGGGGCCAACTTCGGGCTGGCCTGCTGCGCCATCGAGATGATGGCCACCGGTGCCGCCAACTTCGACCTGGCCCGCTTCGGCATGGAGGTCTTCCGGGCCTCGCCCCGCCAGTCCGACCTCATGATCGTGGCTGGCCGGGTCAGCCAGAAGATGGCACCCGTGCTCCGGCAGGTCTACGACCAGATGATGGAGCCCAAGTGGGTCATCTCGATGGGCGTGTGCGCCTCCAGCGGGGGCATGTTCAACAACTACGCCATCGTGCAGGGCGTCGACCAGGTGGTACCGGTCGACGTGTACACGCCCGGTTGCCCACCTGGGCCAGAGACGCTGATCCACTCCATCTTGACCCTGCACGAGAAGATCCGCAGCGGTGAGATCACGCGCCGCCGGGCGAGCACCGGGGCGGGGGCTGCGCTCCACCTGGGGGCGCCGGCCGGCCACAGGGTACCTGCACCGGTCCGATGAGCGAGGCGGGCGAGCCACTGGGCGGCGAGCAGGCGCAGGAGCCACAAGGCGGTGACCCGGCCCTGCTGCACGGCTGCCCCGTGACCGAGGACCGAGGCCACCGCACCGTCCACACCGACGTCGAGCGCTACCTGGCCCTCATGGAGGCCCTCTACCAAGACGGCTTCGAGGCCTGCATGAGCGTCGCCGGCGTGGACTACCTCACCCACCCGGGGCGCAGCCTGCCCGAGGGGGTACAGGCAGAGCGCTTCGAGGTGGTCGTCGAGCTGCTGTCTTTTTCCCGCAAGCAACGTCTGCGGGTACGCTGCCAGGTGCCCGCCGCCAACCCCGAGCTGCCCAGCCTGTTCGACCTGTGGCCGGGCTCCGAGGCCCACGAGCGCGAGGCCTACGACATGTTCGGGATCCGCTTCAGCGACCATCCCGACCTCACCCGCATCCTGATGCCCGAGGACTGGGAAGGCTACCCGTTGCGCAAGGACTACGTGACGGCCCGGGTCCCGGTCCAGTTCAAGGAAACGCCCAAGCCATGACCAGCGTCCCCGCACCCGGCACCCCGCCCGCCCCCGTCCGTCAAAGCCGCCAGCAGCTGGTGGAGCTGTTGAAGGCCAAGACCTCCGAGGGCGCCCAGGAGCTCCTGGCCCGGCACGAGACAAGCATCAAGGAGCTGCGGGCGGAGCTGGGAGGAGTGCTCCGGCTACCCGAAGGGGTGGCCTTGGACAGCGGGGATTTCAACTACGAAGCGCCCGACGACGAGACCATGATCTTGAACCTGGGGCCCAACCATCCCTCCACCCACGGGGTGCTGCGGGTGATGGCCGAGATCCGAGGCGAGCAGGTCCTGCGCACCAAGCCGGTGGTCGGGTACCTGCACACGGGCATGGAGAAAACGGGCGAGGAGCTCATGTACCACCAGGGGTCGACCAACGTCACCCGGATGGACTACCTGTCGCCGTTCTTCAACGAGACCGCCTACTGCCTGTCGGTCGAGTGCCTGGCGGGCATCGAAGTCCCACCCCGGGCCACCTGGATCCGCATGTTGATGTGCGAGCTCAACCGCATCGCCTCCCACCTGCTGTGGCTGGCGACCAATGGCGCCGACCTGGGGGCGCTCAACATGATGGTCTACGGCTGGCGGGACCGGGAACTGCTGCTCGCCTTCTTCGAAAAAGTGACCGGGCTGCGGATGAACCACAACTACGTCCGCCCCGGTGGGGTGGCGGCCGACCTCCCCGACGGCTGGCGGGACGACGTGGCCGCCATCTGCGACACCGTGGAACGGCGCATGGACGAGTACGACCGCCTGCTCACCGGCCAGCCCGTGTTCCAAGAGCGCATGGACGGGGTGGGGGCCCTGGACGCGGCCACGGCAGTGAGCCTGGGGCTGTCCGGCCCCCTGCTGCGCTCGACCGGGGTGGCCTACGACGTCCGCCGCGATTTCCCCTACCTCGCCTACGACGAGGTCGACTTCGACGTGATGGTGGGCACCAACGGTGACTGCTGGGACCGTTTTGCCATCAGGATGGCCGAGATCCGCGAGTCGGTGAAGATCGTCCGGCAGGTGGCCAAGGCCATGCCCAGGGGTGACTACCGTGCCCAGGACAAAAAGGCCACCCCCCCACCGCGCAACCGCATCGACGAGTCGATGGAGGCGCTCATCTTGCACTTCAAGCTGTTCACCGAGGGCCCCCGGCCCCCGGCGGGCGACGCCTACGTGCCGACCGAGTCGCCTCGGGGTGAGCTCGGCTGCTACATCGTCTCTGACGGCAGCTCGCGCCCCTACCGCCTCCACATGCGCACCCCCTCCTTCGCCAACCTGCAGGCCTTGGCCCCCATGGCCAGGGGCGGGTTCATACCCGACCTGATCGCCTGCATCTCCAGCATCGACCCGGTCCTGGGCGACGTGGACCGGTGAGGCCCCCCTCCCCCATGCCCGATTGGGCCCGAGCAGGGCGTGTCGGCAAAGATCAATAGACGTGGCCAGGCTCACCCCCGAAAACCTGACGCGGGCCCACGAGCTGATCGCGCTCTACCCCTTGCGCCGGTCGGCCATGCTGCCCCTGCTCCACCTGGTGCAGGAGCAAGACGGTTACCTGAGCCCCGAGGGCATCGAGCACGTTGCCGAACTGCTCGGCTTGGAGCCGGCCGAGGTCCGGGGCACAGCCAGCTTCTACGACATGTTCCACCTAGAGCCGGTGGGCAAGTACGTGGTGGCCGTGTGCACCAATATCGCCTGCATGCTGGCCGGGGCGTACGAGCTGCTGGAGCACATAGAGCAGAGCCTGGGCGTACCGCCGGGAGGCACCACGCCCGACGGCACCTTCACCCTGGAAGAGGCCGAATGCCTGGCGCTGTGCGGCAACGCTCCCTGCCTCACGGTCAACTGGCGGTTCTTCGGCGACATGGACCGGGGGGCGTGGGACAGCCTGGCTGAGGACCTGCGGGCCGGCCGCCTGGAGGCCGAGGTGCCCCCCCACGGGGCCCTGTGCCGGGTCCGGCGGTCAGTGGGCCTCATGGCCAAGCCGCCCGTCGGGCCTGGCCCGGCCGGCCGCCCGGTGCCAGCCCGGGGCGGCGGGGCGGAGGTCGAGCTGGCCAACTCCAAGACCACCTCGGCCGTCTCCAGCACCGTCCTCGAGCACAACGAGGAGGGGGCTTGACCGTCACCCAGGCCCCCCGGGTGGTCACCGCGCACTTCGGCCTCGACCGGAGCTGGACGCTGCAGTCCTACCTGGCCCACGGAGGCTACCAGGGCCTGCGCAAGGCGTTGGGCATGGGCCCGGAGGAGGTCCACCAGGTCGTGCTGGCCGCCAGCCTCCTCGGGCGGGGCGGGGCGGGCTTCGATGCCGGCCGCAAATGGGGCATGCTCCGCAAGGCCAAGCCCGTCTACCTGGTGGTGAACGGGGACGAGAGCGAGCCGGCCACCTTCAAGGACCACGCCCTCATGGAGGCCGACCCCCACCAGCTGATCGAGGGGGCCCTCATCTGCGCTTACGCCATCGGTGCTGACCAGGTGTTCATCTACGTGAGAGGTGAGATGGCGCTGGCCCAGGAGCGGGTGCAGGCGGCCCTCAACGAGGCCTACGAGCACGGTGCGGTGGGCAGGGACATCTTCGGCTCGGGCTTCTCGGTCGACATCGTGGTCCACCCGGGGGCCGGTGCCTACATATGCGGGGACGAGACGGCCCTGCTGGAGAGCCTGGAGGGCAAGCGCGGCTACCCCCGCATCAAGCCCCCCTACTACCCGGCAGTCATCGGCCTGTACGGCGCGCCCACCGTGGTCAACAACGTCGAGACCCTGTCCAACCTGCCCTGGGTGCTGCTCAACGGCGCCGATGCCTTCTGCGCCTTGGGGGAAGGGACGTCCCGGGGCACCAAGATCCTGGCCCTGTCGGGCCGGGTGCAGCGGCCCGGCAATTACGAGGTCGAGTTCGCCAAGCTGACCTTCCGGGAGCTCATCTACGACCGCTCGTTGGGAGGAGGCGTCCGCGACGGCAAGGCCCTCAAGGCGTTCATACCCGGCGGCGTGTCCTCCCCCTGGTTCGGGCCCGACCAGCTTGACATAACCCTGGCCAACAGCGCCATAGCCCAGGCCGGGTCCATGGCCGGCTCGGGGGCGGTGACCGTGATGGACGAGGACACCTGCGCCGTCCGGGCGGCCTGGAGGATCAGCCGCTTTTACCACCGCGAGTCCTGCGGCCAGTGCACCCCCTGCCGGGAGGGCTCGGGCTGGGTCGAAAAGATCATGCGGCGCCTGGAGGACGGCCACGGGCGGGAGGCCGACTTGGACCTGGTCCTAGACGTCTGCGACAACATTTCCCCCGGCCTCGTCTGGCCTCCGGCCCAGACGACCATATGCCCGCTCGGCCCCTCCATACCCCCTTCGGTCGCCTCCAGCATCCGCATGTTCCGGGACGAGTACCTGGCGCACATCCGTGAAGGGGGTTGCCCCTTCCCGCCCGACCGCCTGAGGGAGCATGCCCGTGCCTGACCCGCAGCCAGCCCCGTCCAGCACCGGGGCCTTGGAAGGCCTCCGGGGGCAGCCAGGCGCGCCACCGGGGGTGGCCGGCGCGACCGGGACCCCCCTGCCCGCCCCGCCCCGCACCGGGGCACCGGTGACCATAACCTTGGACGGCCGCCAGGTGCGCGCCTACGAGGGCGAGGTGCTGATAGAGGCAGCCGAGCGAGCCGGGACCTACATACCCCGCTTTTGCTACCACCCCCGCATGAAGCCGGTGGGGATGTGCCGTATGTGCCTGGTCGACATAAAAGGGCCCCGGGGCTACAGCCTTTCGCCCGCCTGCTACGTCCCGGTGACCGACGGGCTCGAAGCCGTCACCGACAGCGCCCGGGTGAAAAAGGCCCAGGACGGGATCTTGGAGTTCCTGCTCGTCAACCACCCCTTGGACTGCCCGGTGTGCGACAAGGGGGGCGAGTGCCCGCTACAGGACCAGACGTTCGCCTACGGCCCGGGCGAGACCCGTTTCGTGGAGGAAAAGCGCCACTGGGACAAGCCTATCCCTATTTCCCCTCTGGTCCTGCTGGACCGTGAACGCTGCATCCAGTGCGCCCGCTGCACCCGCTTCGCCGAAGAAGTGGCCGGGGACCCGGCGATCGACTTTTTCTCCCGGTCGGACGCGACCGAGGTGGCGATCGCCCCGCACCGGCCCTTTAGCTCCAACTTCAGCGGGAACATCGTACAGATCTGCCCGGTGGGGGCGCTGTTGGCCAAGCCCTACCGCTTCCGGGCCCGGCCCTGGGACCTGGAGCAGGTCGAGACCACCTGCACGCTCTGCCCGGTCGGCTGCCGGGTGGCGGCCCAATCGAGCGCCAACCACGTCGTGCGCTTCTTGGGCGTGGACTGCGGCCCGGTCAACTGGGGCTGGCTGTGCGACAAAGGCCGTTTCAGCCACGAGGCCCTGGCCAGCCCCGGGCGCCTGGCCCACCCCCTGGTCCGCCGGCCGGCTCCCGGCAACGGCCACCGGGGGGAGGGCGAGCTGGTGGAGGCCAGTTGGGCCGAAGCCCTCTCGGTGGTGGCCGACAGGCTGGCGGGCGTGGACGGCTCGCGGGTGGCCGTCATCGGAGGGGCCCGGCTGGCCAACGAGGACGCCTATGCGTGGGCCAAGTTCGCCCGTAGCTGCCTGCGGACCGGCAACGTCGACGCCCAGCTGGGCGACGGCCTGGCCGCCGACCTGGTCGCCAGCCTGCCCCGGGCCACCCTGGGCCAAGCGGGCCAGGCCCGGCTCATCGTCACCCTGGCCGGTGACCTGAAAGAGGAACTGCCCGTGTTGTACCTGAGGCTGCGCCACGCCGTAGTAGACCAGGGTGTGCCGCTGGTCGAGCTCAGCCCGGGCCCGACCGGGTTGTCCTCGCTCGCTGCACTACGGCTCCACTACCGCCCGGGACAGCTGGCGGCACTGGTCGAGGCCATCGTGGGGGGCAGCCCGGTGCCCCCGGCGGCAGGCGAGGTGGGCGGTGCCCCGGCCCAGGACGTGGAGCGGGCCCGGGCCGCACTGGCGGAGGCCACCGGAGAGCAGGCCGGCACTGGCCCCGATGGCTCGCCCCGGGTCGTGGTCGTGCTGGGCCGGCCCTCGCTGGCCGAGCCTTCCAGCGCTGTCGAGGACGCCGCCCGCCGCTTGGCCCAGCTGCCCGGGGTGGCCTTCCTGCCCGCCCTGCGGCGGGCCAACGTGCACGGGGCCATCGACTTCGGCCTGGCCCCCGGGCTGCTGCCCGGCCGGGTCGGCTGGGAGCAAGGCTGCAGCTGGTACGAGCGGCACTGGGGTGCACCCCTGCCCACCGGCCGCCAGCTCGGCACCCCGGGCATCCTCGAAGCTGCCGCCAGCGGCCAGCTAGACGTGCTGGTATTGCTGGGCGCCGACCCCCTGTCGGACTACCCCGGCCCCGACCTGGCTGCCCGTGCCCTCGACGGTGCCCGCTTCGTCGTGGCCCTCGATGCCTTGGCGACCAGGAGCACCCAGCGCGCCGACGTGGTCCTGCCAGTGGCCACCTACGCCGAGCGCCGCGGCAGCTTCACCAACTTGGAGGGCCGGCTGAGCTGGCTGGCCCAGAAGGTGACGCCGCCGGGCACCGCCCGGCCCGACTGGGCAGTGGCGGTGGAGCTGGCTTCCCGCCTGGGCCACGACCTGGGCTTTGGGTCCCTGGAGGGGATCTGGGACGAGGTGCAACGGGTCTCCCCCCTCCACCGCGGGGTGCCCCAGGCCCTTTTGGCCTCGCCGCCGGGCCGCGACGGCGTAGTCGTGCCTGTCCGGGCCGGGCTGGGCGAGCCGGGGGGCGCAGCCTCGCCCCCGCCCCTGGACCCCATGGCCAACCCAGGCATCTCCCAGGCCGAGCCCGAACCCGCACCCCCGGTGGCGGCCCCGCCCACCCCCGGGCCAGCCCCGGCCCCCGCCGGGGGACCAGACGGCTACCCGCCCATGCTGCAGCCAGCTGACCTGGCCAGCCCGCCCCCCAGGGTGGCCGGCGCCACCCCAGCGCCCGCCCTGGGCAGCCTGCGGCTCGTCACCTGGCGCCCCATGTGGGACGGGGGCACGCTGGTCCAGCACTCGGCCTCGCTGGCGGGGCTGCACCCGCCGCTCGCCGCCCGTGCCCACCCGGCTCAACTGGAGGCCCTTGGGGTGCCGGCCGGCGCTCGGGTACGGGTGAGCTCGCAGTGGGGCAGCCTGGAGCTGCCGGCCGAGGCGGGCCCCGACGTACCGCCCGGCACCGTCGTGGTGCCCTTCAACCTGCCCGAGGGCGGGGCCGGCGAACTGCTGGACGGGGCCGGGGAGGTCGTCGAGGTCAGGGTCGAAGCGCTGGAGGCCGGCCGGTGACCAGCGCCCTGGCTGCCCTTTACCCCGGGGACCCGCTGTTCGCCAAGGGGGCCGACCTGTGGGTATGGGTCATCCTGCTCGTCAAGCTAGTGGTCGTCTTTGCCATCTTGATGGTGTCGGTCCTGTTCGTGATCATGTACGAGCGCAAGGTGGTGGCCCGCCTGGGCAACCGCTGGGGCCCCAACCGGGCCGGCCCCAACGGCTGGCTCCAGTCCCTGGCCGACGGCCTCAAGCTGTTCTTCAAAGAGGCCCTGGTGCCGGCGCAGGCGGACAAGGTCGTCTACCGCCTGGCCCCGGTCGTGGCCATGGTCCCGGTGTTCGTCACCTTCGCCATCGTGCCCGTGGGAGGGACGCTCACCATCGGTGGGTACACCACCCGCCTGCAGCTGGCCGACCCCCCCTGGGGGATCCTGGTCATGCTCATGGCCTCCAGCATCAGCGTCTACGGCGTGCTGCTCGCCGGGTGGGCGTCAGGGTCGAAGTACCCGCTGATCGGCTCGGTGCGGGCCAGCGCCCAGATGGTCTCCTACGAAGCCGCCCTGGGGCTTTCGGTGGCCACCGTCGTCTTGTTGACCGGCTCGCTGCACACCAGCGCGATCGTGGCAGCCCAGCATGGGGGCTTCCTTTACCACTGGAACATCCTGCGCGGCTTTGGGGCGCCCTTCGCCATCTTTTCCATCGCCATCACCGCGGAGATGACCCGGCCGCCTTTCGACCTGGTCGAAGCCGAAGAAGAGCTGGCCGGCGGGTTCAACATGGAGTACTCGTCGGTCGCTTTCGCCCTGTTCTACCTGGCGGAGTACGCCGCCTTGGTGACCAACTCGGCCATCATCGCGACCTTGTTCTTAGGGGGCCCCGACGGGCCGCGCATCGCCGGGCACTCGGTCGGGCCGGTGTGGTTCACCCTGAAGGTCCTCATATTGCTGTACGTCTTCGTCTGGGCCCGGGCCACCCTGCCCCGCCTGCGCTACGACCAATTGATGGACCTGGGCTGGAAGCGCCTGATCCCGGGGGCGCTGGCCCTGCTGCTCGTGGTGGCAGGAGCGCGTGTCAGCTGGCGCTACGGGCTGGCAGCCCTGGCTGGCAGCATGATCGCCTTGTTGCTCCTGGCCCGGGCCATCGAGGTGGGGCGGGCGGGCTCCGGCAAGGAGCAGGGCGGTATGCCCTCGGAACTGGAGTCCCCATGAGCATCTTGGACAACCGCTTCGTCAGCTTTTTCAAGGGCTTCGTGGTCACCGGCAAACAGCCGCTCAAGCCCAAGGTGACCACCCAGTACCCCGAGGAGAAACGGCCCAAGCCTGAGCGTTTCCACGGCCGCCACGTGCTCAACCGCTACGAGGACGGCCTGGAGAAGTGCATCGGGTGCGAGCTGTGCGCCGGCGTGTGCCCGGCCCATTGCATATACGTGCGGGGGGCGGACAACCCCCCGGACAGCCCGGTGTCCCCCGGTGAGCGCTACGGGTTCGTGTACGAGATCAACTTCCTCCGCTGCATCCACTGCGACCTGTGCGTCGAGGCCTGCCCCACCGAGGCCATAACCGAGTCCAAGCTCTTCGAGTTCTCCTTCACCAACCGCCAGGACGCCATCTACACCAAGGCTGAGCTCCTGGTGGACGACGAGGGCAAGCCGAGGCAGCTCCCCTGGGAGGACTGGAGGCCTGGGGACGACCGCAACACCTCGGCCTGGGCCCGGGCGACCTCGCCCGCGGGGCGGGCCGACCTGGAGGGCACCCCACTGTGGTCAGCCGAGCTGGGCTACGGCCTGCGCCCGGCCCAAGCCGGCCAGTCGGACGAGCAGGCGGCCGACGTCCCCGCCGACTTCGACATCTCGGTGCGGGAGGTCGAAGCGGGCGAAGTGGCCGGGGTCGGGGTGAGGGCCACCCGGCCAGTGAGGAGGCCGTCTTGACGCCCCTGGCAGCCTCAGCCCCCCTGGCGAAGTTGGCCCTCCTGGCCACAAGCGGGGTGGCCAACGCCTCGGACTGGGCCGTCTACGGCGTCGGCACCGCCTTGGCCGTCGCCGGTGCTCTCGGCGTGGTGTCCCTGCGCAACCCGGTCCACTGCGCCTTGTCACTGGTGACGACCCTTTTCGGGGTGGCTTTGCTGTTCATAGACGAAGGTGCCGACTTCCTGGCCGCGGTCCAGGTCATCGTGTACGCCGGCGCCATCGTGATCTTGTTCTTGTTCGTGATCATGCTGCTGGGAGTCGACCGCAAGGAGGCGGTCACCCAGGGGAAGTTGCGCTCCCTGGTGCCCCTGGGCATCGCCGTGGGCATAGGCATAGTCGTCGAGCTGCTGGTGCTGTCCCGGTCCAGCCACTGGGCTACCGGCCAGAAGGCGACTTCTGGGGCGCTGTCGGGGCCGGGGGAGAACGTCCAGAAGCTGGGCCAGACCATCTTCACCCGCTACCTCCTCCCCTTTGAGGTGACCTCCGCCCTCTTGGTCGTCGCCGTCGTCGCCGCCGTGGTCCTGGTGCGCCGCTCGTCAGGCCCGGGGCCGGCCCAGCGCCAGGCCGCCGCCCGCCAGGGCTTGCCCCAACCGGCCCCGAGCGCCCAAGCCTCCGCCGTCCCGAGCGCCCCGGCCGCCGCCCCAGCTGAGGTGCTGGCGGGCGCTCCCGCAGCCGAAGGAGAGCGGCCGTGACCGTCCCCGGGCCCTGGTACCTGGTGCTCGCCGCCTGCCTGTTCGGCATCGGGGGGGCCGGCGTACTGGTGAGGCGCAACATCTTGGTCATGTACATGTGCATCGAGCTCATGCTGAACGGCGTGAACCTGACGTTCGTGACCTTCTCCCGCATGCTCGACGACCTCGGCGGCCAAGCCTCGGTGTTCTTCGTCCTCGTCGTGGCCGCGGCTGAGGTGGTAGTGGGGCTGGGCATCATCGTCGCCATCTACCGCCGGCGCACCGGCGCCACCGCCGACGACGTGAGCTCGCTGAAGGGCTGAGAGGAGGCCTTGGTGACCCCAGCAGCCGTCAACGCCGCCTATGCCGTGGTCGCCTTGCCCCTGGCCGGCTTCGTCGCCAACCTGGTGCTGGGCCGGCGGCTGGGGGAGCCCAAGGCCGGGTGGGTGGGCACTCTGGCTGCCACAGGCGCTTTTGCCGCCGCCTTGGTCGCCTGGGTGGGGGCCCTGGGCCAGCCCTCGGCCAGCCGGAGCTTCGACTTGAAGGTGTTCACCTGGTTCCCCGTGGCCGGGCTCCACGTCAACGTGGGCCTCCTGGTGGACCCGCTGTCGCTCACGATGGCCCTGTTCGTGACCGGCGTCTCGGCCGCCATCCACCTGTACTCGATCGGCTACATGCACCGTGACCCAGGCTTCGACCGTTTCTTCGTCTACCTGAACCTGTTCCTCTTCTCGATGGCCGTCTTGGTGATGGCCGACAATTTCCTCTTCTCCTTCCTGGGCTGGGAGGGAGTGGGGTTCTGCTCCTACGGCCTGATCGGCTTTTGGTTCCAGCGGGAGGTGGCGGCCGTGGCGGCCAAGAAGGCCTTCGTCACCAACCGGGCCGGGGACATGGGCTTCCTCCTCGCCATGTTCTTGCTGTTCGCCCACTTCGGGTCGCTCAACTACTCGGCCGTGCTGGGGGGCCTCGTCGGGGGGCACCCCACGGGGCTGCTGGCCGGGGCCCCGGGGGCGGTCCCGGGGACCACGGCGACGGCCATCACCCTGCTGTTGTTCCTAGGGGCAGTGGGCAAATCGGCCCAGCTGCCGCTGTACATGTGGCTCCCCGACGCCATGGAAGGCCCCACGCCCATCTCCGCCCTCATCCACGCCGCCACCATGGTGACTGCCGGCGTGTACCTCATGGCCCGGGTGGCCCCTCTGCTGCACTACGCCCACGCCACCGCCTGGGTGGTCGCCTGCGTCGGCGTGAGCACAGCCTTTTTGGCTGCCACCATCGCCTGCGCCCAAGACGACATCAAAAAGGCGCTCGCCTACTCGACCATTTCCCAGCTCGGCTACATGTTCCTGGCCGTCGGGGTGGGCGATTACACCGACGGCGTGTTCCACATGTTGACACACGCCTTTTTCAAGGCCTTGCTGTTCCTCGGCGCCGGGGCCGTCATCCACGCCCTGGCCGACCGCCAGGACATGAAGCAGATGGGCGGCTTGGCCCGCTACCTGCCGGTCACCGCGGTCACCTTCGGCGCCGCCTGGCTCGCCATCTCGGGTATCCCGCCCTTCGCTGGGTTCTGGTCCAAGGACGCCATCTTGGCCTCGGCTTGGGAGATGAACAAGGTCCTCTGGGCCATAGGGGCGCTCACTGCCGCGCTCACCGCCTACTACATGAGCCGCCAGTTCGCCCTGGTCTTCACCGGCCGGGCCCGCTGGGCCGAGGCTCGTCCCACCCCGGGGGGCGCCTTAGCCGGGGCTGGGGCAGCCTTCGCCGAGGGTGAGGCCGGGGCCGGGCATGCCGCCAGCGGCCCGGGCCTGCCGCCGCCGCCCCACCTCGAGGCCCGTCCCCGCGACCCGTCCTGGGTGATGGCAGCGCCCCTGGTAGTGCTGGCCATCGCCTCGGTGCTGGGTGGGGGCATAAACTTCCCGGCCTGGCACCTCGATTTCCTCTCCCGTTTCTTGCACCCGCTCTTCCCGGCCACCGGGGCTGTGGCCAGCACCGCCACCAAATGGGCCCTGTCGGTCGTCACGACCATCTTGTCCCTGGGGGGCCTGGCCTTCGGGCTGGCCACCTGGCGGACGGCGGAGCACCCGGTGCTGGAGCCCAGTTTCCTGCGGCGGGCCTGGTACATCGATGACACGGTGTCAGCGGCCGTCTCCGGGCCGGTCCAGGCCCTGGCCGACGGCTTGGCCTACGTGATGGACCGCCGGCTGGTCGACGGGTTCGTCAACGGGGTGGCGGGGCTCCTGGCCACCAGCGGGCGTGCCCTGCGCCGGGTACAGAACGGCTACGTCCGCAGCTATGCCTTCGGCCTGTCGGTGGGCGTGATCGCCCTCTTGGCGTACGTCGCCTTCAGGGTGGGGAGCTGACGTGAGCTTCCCCATCTTGGACGTGGTCGTGCTGCTGCCGTTAGGGGCCGCCCTGGCCATCGCCCTGCTGCCGCGCCAGGCACCTATGGCCCTGCCCAAGTGGCTGGGGCTGGGCTCTGGGGTGGTTGAACTGGGTTTCGTGCTGTGGACGGTGGTCGCCTTCAAGACCGGCAACAACCATGCCGGTTTCCAGTTCACCTCCCGGGAGCCCTGGTTCGGCCCACTGGGGATCTCCTGGTACCTCGGCGTGGACGGGATATCGCTGTTCTTGGTGGCGGTCACGGCGCTGCTCTTCCCCATCGCCATGGCCACCCGGCCTTCGCCCGAGGGTGCGCTGCCTCGCTCGTACCTGGGGTGGATGCTCGTCTTGGAGTCGGCATGCATGGCAAGTTTCCTGTCGCTGGACGCCTTTTTGTTCTTCATCGCCTTCGAGGTGACCCTGGTGCCGGGCTACTTCGTCATCCTGGGCGGCCTGGGCGAAAGGCGGGCCTACGCAGCCACCAAGTTCTTCCTGTACACCTTCGCCGGGTCAGCCTTCCTCTTCGTGGGCATACTGGCCACCTACCTGCTCGTTGCCGCCCGGCTGCCGGCCGGCAGCCCGGCGTCGTTCGACATCATCACCCTGGCCCGAGGGGCCATGCACCTGCCCCTGGCTGACCAGGAGCTGCTGCTGGTGGCCTTCGGGGTGGCCTTCGCGGTCAAGATGCCGCTCGTACCGTTCCACACCTGGATGCCCGACGCCTATACCCAGGCGCCCACGGGTGGGTCGATGGTCCTGTCTGGCATCCTGTTCAAGCTGGGTGCCTACGGCATATTGCGCTGGGGGATCTTCCTTTTCCCCCGCGCCGCGGTGGACCTGGCCCCCCTCGCCCTAACCCTGGGCGCCGTCGGGGTTGTCTGGGGGTCAGTGGTGGCGGCCATGCAACGGGACCTGAAGCGCCTGGTCGCCTACGGCACGGTGGCCGGGGTCGGCTTCATAGTGGTAGGGCTGTTCGGCTTCACCGTCCAGGGCATAACCGGCGGGGTGGTGGAGATGGTCAACCACGGGCTGTCCATTGGGGGCCTGTTCTTGTTGGTCGGCATGGTCTGGGAGCGGAGGCGTACCCACGAGCTGGACCAGCTGGGCGGCCTCCAGACGGTGGCGCCCGTGCTCGGGTGGGTCTTCATGGCCGTCTTGTTGTCCGCGGTCGGCCTGCCCGGGCTCAACGGGTTCATCGGGGAGCTGCTGGTGCTGCTGGGCACGTTCATCACCCACCGCTGGTGGGCCGTGGTGGCCACCAGCGGCGCCCTGCTGGGGGCCATCTACCTGCTGTGGGCCTACCAGAGGGTCTTCCACGGCCCGGCCAAGGCCGTCAACGCCGGGATCCGGGACATGACCTGGGGCGAGAGGGCGGCTATCGCCCCCCTGCTGGCGGGGATCGTCTTCATCGGCGTGTACCCGCAGCCTTTGCTCTCCCGCATCCAACCGGCCGTAGACCACCTGGTCGCCCACATCGAGTACGCGGACCCGAGCTTGAAGATCCCATCAAGCGGCCAGGGCCACGGCACTTTCGCCGTCCCGGCCAACCAGGTGGTCGACGTGCCGGCCGGGACGACATCGAGCGCTGCTGCTGGCCGTGGAGGTAGGCCATGACCATCTTCGCCGGGACAGCGGGCCCCGGCTGCACGATCAGCAACCTGGTGACCTCGGAGGCGAAGGTCTCCGGGCTGTGCACGGCCAAGGGCTCTTTGTCCATCCCGGTCGAGTACCGCTCCATCGCCCCGGTGCTGATATTGGGAGTGGCCGCCCTGGTGCTGCTCGTGCTGTCCGCCACCCTCCCCAAACGCCGTTACCCGGGGCTGTGGGCCGGGCTGACAGCCCTGGCTGGGATAGCCACGACCGTCGACGGGATCGTGCAGTGGGCCAACCTCGACAACCCGGCCAACACCGCCCTCACCGTTGGCGGCCAGGTCCTCTACGACCACTTCAGCGCGTTCTTCGCCATCCTGTTCGGGTGCGCCACCACCCTGGGGGCGGCCATCAGCGACAGCTACCTGTCGCGCGAAGCCTTGGACGGGCCCGAGCCTTATGTGCTCATGCTCGCCTGCTCAGCCGGCGCCGTCCTCATGGCGGAAGCGGCTGGGCTCATCACCTTGTTCCTCGGCCTCGAAGTGCTCTCCATCTCCCTTTACACCATGACCGCCTACCACCGGCGCCGGGCAGCCTCGGGGGAGGCCGGGCTCAAGTACTTCATCCTGGGCTCGTTTTCTTCCGCGGTTTTCATTTACGGTGCCGCCCTCGTCTACGGTGCGACCGGTTCGACCCAGTACTTCGAGATCTTCCAGTTCCTGACCGGCACGGTGGTCGTCCACGACGGCGTCTTGCTGGCCGGTATGGCGCTCCTCGTCGCCGGGCTCGGCTTCAAGGTGGCGGCAGTGCCCTTCCACTTCTGGGCACCGGACGTCTACCAGGGAGCGCCCACCCCGTTCGTGGGCTACATGGCCGCAGTGGCAAAAGCTGCCGGCTTCGCCGGGCTGCTGCGGGCCCTCATGCTGGCGTTGCCGACCCAGGTCTCCAGCTGGAGGCCGGCCATCTGGGTGCTGGCCGTGGCCTCGGTCCTGGTGGGGTCGGTGATGGCCCTGGTCCAAGCCGACCTCAAGCGGCTACTTGCCTACTCCAGCATCAGCCAGGCGGGCTACGTGCTGATAGGGCTCCAGGCCGGCACCCAGGCCGGCTGGTCGGCGGCCTCCTTTTACCTCTTCACCTACTTGTTCATGGTCGTCGGGACCTTTGCCGTGGTCGGCCTCACCCAGGGCCGTGGCGAGGTGCGCAACGACCTCGGCAGCATCCGGGGCCTGGGCCAGCGCAACCCATGGCTGGCTGGGGGCATGCTCGTGCTCCTGCTGGCCCAAGCGGGCGTACCCCTGACGAGCGGCTTTTTGGGCAAGTGGCTGGTGATCTCCGCCGTGATCGGCAAGGGCCAGTACGAGCTCGCCCTCATCGGCATGGTGGGTGCAGCCATAGCCGCCTTCGCCTACCTGCGGGTGGCCCTTTTGATGTACGTACCCGCCGCCCCCACCCCGGCCCGGCCCGGCCAGCCCAGGGGCGAGGGTGGCGGCGAGCCGGCCGTGGCGCCCACCGGGCCCGGTGCCCCGAGCGGGCTGGCCGAGGTGGCAGGCGACCTCGAGGCGTTGGCCACCGCCGGCCTCGGGGCCACGGCCACGGCCGTCGCCCTGCGGGCACCTTCGACCGCCCGGCTCCGGGTGCCTCGGGCCACCGCGGCCGCCATCGCCGTGTGCGTCGCCTTCACCGTATTTGCCGGGGTTTCCACCCCGGTGCTGTCGCTGGCCCACTCCATCGGCCTTACCTGGTCCCTGTAGGCCCTGCCCCTGCAGCCCAGGCAGTAGCTACCACGCCGTCCTCAGGGCCTGGGCCTGGGCGCTGGCCGCCCGCCCTCCAGGTGGGCATGGGGCCCCCAGCCCGGCCAGGCGCTACCCACGCCGGGAGGACGGGGCGAGGAACCGCCCTATGACCGGCAGCTCCCAAAACGACTCTGCCCGTGCTATCGCCAAGGCTGCTGGCAGGGCGTCCTCCGGGGAGTCGTAGGCCACATAGCGAGGGAGCCACTCAGGGTCGAACTTGGCGTTGAACCGCCACAACGACTCGATCTGCATGGAGCCGCTCATGCGCCTGAGCAACCACGCCTGGGCCCGTTTGGGCAGCCCTTCGCCCGCTTCCCCAGCCAGCACTGCCCGCATGGTGGCGAAGTTGAGCCCAAGGCCCTCGTAACCATGCTCCTTCAGGTACTTGATGGTCTCGACCACGGCGAAGTCGATCAAGCCGTTGGGGTGGGGGCCGTTGTCACGCCGCATCAGGTCGAGCGAGTAACCGGCTATGGCCGGCGCCGGCACGTACTGGCAGAACGCCACGGCCCGCCCCCCACCCGGGGCCCCGTCGTCACCTGGGCCGCGCACCACGGCCAAGAGGAGCCCCCCGTCGCTCGGGTCGAAGATGCGGCCCAGGGTCATGGAAAAGCCGCGCTCGGCACCGCCTCGTCGGCTGCGGGCCATGACCTCCCTCAGCTCGGCCGCCAGTTCGGGCGCAACTCGAGCGGGGTCGTGGAAAGAGACGGCGTACCCGTAGCGGGCCACCCGGTTCACCGCTTGGCGGAGGCCCTTGGCCCGGCCACCTTCTAGCCGGAAGCGGTTGACCTTGACGACGGCTTCGTCGCCCACGTACAGGTCGTGCATACCCGTGGCGCGGTACACCGGGAGCCATTCTTCGGCGGCGCCCAGCACCGCCAGCACCCAGCCGTTGGCGTCCACGAACTCCCGGAACGCCCGCCAGGCTCGCTCCCGCTCGGCCGGCGGCCCTACAGGGTCGGGGGAGACGAGGCAGGTCCCGCTGTAGACGGCGTAGGCCACCACCGTGCCGCCCGAAAAGAAGAACTGCTTGTCCGACCGCAGCGCGAAGTAGTCGAGCGTACCGGCGCCGTAGCGCCTGACCACCTCTCGTGCCCGCTCCAGCCCCCTGCCGCCATGGGAGCGGGACACGACCGGCCGGAACGCCACCCACACGGCGGCCAGGGCGATGCCAGCCGTCACCGCGAACATGGCCGGGCTGAAAAAATCGTCCAGGCGGTCAGGGAGCGGCACATGGCGGGCCCCGGCCATCCGCTCGACCGTGGCCAGGAAGGCCTGGCCCCAGGTGATCCGGCCCGGCCGGTGGTGGCGTAAGTCCGTGCTGTACCAGGAACTGGCTTCCAGGGCCAGGGCCCCGGCCAGGATGGAGGCAGCGGCCACCCCGGCCAGCGTCCCCACCCCCCGGCCCAGCGGGCGGGCTGCCGGCAGGTCGCTGGCCGCCCGGAACGAGGCCCGGTTGAACCACAAGAACGCGGCCACGGCAAAGCTGACCGCGCTGGTCGCGGCACTGGACGCCCGGACCAAGTCCAAGGCCCCAGCCGCCAGCAGGGTGACCTGGCACACCACGTAAGCCCGCCGCTGGCCCCTGCGGATCCCCCGAGCCAGGGCGAGCAGCCCGACGCCGGCCAGGGCGGCCAGGGCGCCGGCGGCCTGCGGCACCACGAGGGGGACGAACTGGCGCACCAGCCTCAGGCGGTGGGCCAACGGCGCCGACAGGGCGACGACCAGGGAAAAAAAGCCCGCAGCGGCGACCACCAAGGCCGCCACCCTCCTGGCCCGGCGGTGGGGGGCACTGCGCAGCGGCGTCGGCGGCCATGAGGGGCCCAGGGGGAAGCTGGCGACCAGTTCCGGGTGCGGGCGCGAGCGCCTGGCTGACCGGCGCCCGCCGGCCAGCTGCCCGGTAGACAGGCCCGCCCGGCGAGCCAGGAGGCGCTCGGCCAAGGTGGCACCGGCCAAGGCCACTTCGCAGTGCAGCAGCCGGGCGTGCAGGTCGTTCCCGCCCTCTACCTCCACCCAACCCACCTGCCTCTTGGCCAGGAAGGGAGCGGGCAGCCCCAAGCCGCCAAAGGCGGGGGGCACCTCGGTCACCACCTCCGAGCAGCAGCCGGGGTTGGCATAGAACCCAGCCTGCAGCGGGCCCCGGAGGGCCGCGACGCGCAACGTGCACAGCTCAGCCCTGTCCGTCCCGCCTGTCACCAGGCCGGCCCAACCGAGCCGCACCAGGTCGCGCGAGCGGGCACGGGCGTCCTCGTTGAGGTCTCGTGCGGCTCCCGCCTGCCCGGGTAGCGCACCCCAGACCTGCCTCAGGAACACCAGGCCGATGCCCAAGAGGAGGGCCAGTTCGAGCAAGCCGGCAGCCGCCGCGCCAGCCTCGAGGGCACCCTCCAAGCCTCGAGCCGGCCGCAGCGGGGACAGGTGCAACCGCAACGCGACGACAACCACCACTACCGGCAGGACCAGCAACCAAAGGCGCCGGCCGAGCTGGCGGTAGACCAGCCGAGAGGCCACGAACCGAGCCAGGGCACTGGGGTCGTCCAGCTGGTCGGCCCCGGACAGCCAACGGCTGGTGCTGCCCCTCCACACGCCCGGGACAACATCGGCCAGGTGCCGGGCACCAGGCCGCGCAGCGCTTGGCCGGCTCTGCCGCAGTGGTGACCCGCCTGGTTCCACGCGGAAGCGGCGGGTACCCGACCGGGTACCCATCTGCACGACAAGGGCACCGGCCAGCTCGGCCCCGAGGGAGCGGGCGAGGACTTCCCCAGCCACGTAGCAGCGGCCAAGCCACGCGTCCCGCTCGCCCGGCAGCACGACGACCCAGCGGTCGGCGGCACTGGCGAACGCCCGCAGGGCAGCGGCCAGGGGCTCATGGGCGGCGAGGGCACCCGCCACAGCCTCGTGCTCGCCCCTGCAACCGCCAGTGGGCCCGCACCCACTGGGCCCGGCTGCCCCGTCCCCGCAAGGCGCACGGAGGTCGAACAAGTCGCCCGCCGCGACCACCACTCCCGGCCCCTCCCAGGTGCTGATGGCACGGGCCAGCTCGTCGGCCGCCTGCGTTGAGGCGGCGGTTGCAGTGGCGGACAGGCGCAAGCCCCCGAACACCACCACGCGCGCCCCTACTGGCAAGTCCAGCACGAGCTCAGGCTGCACCCGTCTATTGTGGCTTGGTGCTCGAGCAGACGGCCTCTTCCCTCGACGCTGGCCCTGCCGTCCCCCTCGACGCTGGCCCTGCCGCCCCGGCCGGCCAAGGCCCAGGGCGCCACTGGCCCGGGACGGTGGAGGAGCGGGCCGGTGGCACCTGGATCTGGCAGCGTCCCGGGCCACGGCCGGGCCCGGCCGTGGCCTTCGACATCGACGGGGTCCTGTCCGACTGCTCTGCCCGCCAGCGCCACCTCCGTGGGCCCAAACCGGACTGGGAGGCCTTCTTGGCCGAGGCCGGCCAGGACCCCCTCTCAGAGGGAGGTGCTCGCGTGCTGGACCTGCTGGTCCCGTCCCTGACCGTGGTCCTGCTCACCGGCCGCCCGGCACGAGTGGCCCAGGCCACCTTGGCGTGGCTCGACCGCCACCACCTGCGCTGGGACGTGCTGGTGATGCGCTCCGACGCCGACCGCCGGCCCGCCAGTCAGTTCAAGACGCAGGCAGTCAGAGCCCTGCAAGCCGACGGCTTGGACATCAAGGTGTGCTTCGAGGACGACGAACGCACGGTGAGCGCCTTGCGCGCCCTGGGGCTGCCTACCTTGCACGTCCACTCCGGGTACTACGGCTGAGGGCGCTAAAGCCGACCGAGCCAGGGCGGCTCGAGGAGGGCACCGCTTGCCGGCACTGAGCGGCTGGGGCCAGGGGCGTCTGCGGCTTGGGCCGGGGCGGTCGCGGCTAAGCGCCGCTCAGCGTCCTTTCAGCCTGGGCAGGTACCATGGCGGGCAGAGGTGAACATGAACCGCAACAACATCAAGACCGTCATCCTGCTCGCCGCCCTGGGCGGCCTGTGCATAGGTATCGGGGCCATCTTCGGCCGGGGAGGGCTCATCATCGGCCTTGTCATCGGGCTCCTCTTCGTGGGGGGCTCCTACTGGTTCTCTGACACCATCGCCATCAAGGCGGCCAGGGCGGTGCCCGTCTCCGAGGCACAAATGCCCCAGTACTACGAGATCATGCGTGACTTGACGTCGCGGGCCGGCCTGCCCATGCCGCGGCTTTACGTGTCGCCCGCCGCCCAGCCGAACGCCTTCGCCACCGGCCGCAACCCCCACCACGCGGCCGTGGCGGTGACCCAGGGGATCCTGCAGATCTGCACGTGGAACGAGCTGCGTGGCGTACTGGCCCATGAGCTCAGCCACGTCCGCAACCGTGACATCCTGATCTCGTCCATAGCCGCGTCCATAGCCATGGGTATCACGTTCCTGGCCCGCATGGCGGCATGGGGCGGGTTGTTCTTCGGGGGCATGGGAGGAGGCGGCCGGCGCAGCGAAGACGAGAACATCTTCGCCCTCTTGGCCACCATAATCCTGGCCCCGCTGGCCGCCATGCTCCTGCAGCTCGCCCTGTCCCGGAGCCGGGAGTACGAAGCCGACCGGGACGGCGCCCGCCTGATCGGGGACGGTGAACCACTGGCGTCTGCTCTGGCCAAGCTGGACGCGGCGTCCCGCCGTATCCCGATGCCGGGCGTGCCCCGAGAAGTGGCGGGCCTGTTCATAGTCAACCCTCTGGCTGGCCGGCGGGTCAGCATGGCCAACCTCTTCAGCGACCACCCACCGACCGACAAGCGCATCGCCCGGCTGCGCTCCGGAGAGTGGGCCCACCGGTTCTGACCGCTGCCCGCGCCCTCGGGCCAGCGTTCAGTCAGCCTGAGCCACTACCTCGCGGGCGGCGGCATGTGACCTGCGCCGCCGGGGGAGCACGGTAGGGCAGGTCCCGTCGGCGCAGCCGGCACCTGGGCGCCGGGCCCGCACCACGGCTACGGCCAGGGAGACGGCTGCCACCGCCAAGCCACCCGCCCACGCAAGGCTCGCGCTCCCGGTCAGGATGGCGAGCGCGTAACCGACGAGCAATGGGCCAGCGAGAGCGCGGCTCAGCGCACATGAGGTCATACCCCCTAGGGTACACAGCACGGCGGCCCAACTGGTCGCCCCACCTGCCGGGCCGACCCTGCGGGCCCCGGTCCAGGCACGTCTTGGAGCCGGGATAAGCCAGGCCGAGCCTTATGTAGGGGAGAGTGCCCCATGCTTCGCTGCGGCGGGCCACCCTACCCTGAGACCGTGAGCATGGTCGAGACCGGCGCAGGTACAGCCACCAGGTACGTAATGAGCCAAACCTTGAGCACGCCGACCGGCTCCGAGGAGCTGCTCGGCTACACGCCCTAAGGGCAGGCCAGACCGGGCCCGGAGAGCGGCAGTTGAGGGTGGGCCTCACCCTGCTGCTGCTGCGCCTCGTCTTGGCGCTCGTCTTCTTCCTCGCTGCTGGTGCCAGGGCGTTACGGAGGGACCACGGTCATGTGCTCGTTGAGCGTTTCGCCCTGCCCAATGCCCTTGCACCGGCGGCCGGTTTGCTGCCAGTCCTGGAAGCCGCTACTGGCTCACTGATGCTGTTCGGGAAGAGCGCCGCTTTCGGGGCATGGGCCTGCACAGCGTTGCTCTAGGTCTTTTCGGCCCTACTGGTGCGCAACCAGGCCTCGGGTCGCCGGGGCCCGTGCGGGTGCTTCGGAGAAGCGGGCCGGTCCTTCGCCGACCGCTGGCCCCTGTGGCGCAACACAGTGCTGGCCGTGATGGCCCTGACCGTGGCGCTCGGCCGTCCCCAGAGCGCCTTTTGGGCTGAGGCCGTGCACCTCGGGCCGTTGCGTACCGGGGCCCTGCTACTGGTTGCGGCCTTGGTGGTCGGAGCCACGAATGCGCCGCTCGGGCAGCGGCCGAACCGGCACCGCCGGGCGCGCCGCGACCTCGTGCTGGCCACCTTCGACGGAGGGACGACGACCCTCGGGCAGCTCCTCGGTGCCAAGGGGTCGACAATGGTGCTGTTCTTGTCGCCGGGCTGCGGTGCGTGCAGGTCCTTGCTCGAGATGTTCCGGGGCCACCGGCCCGTCTCAGCCAGACTGCCCCTGGTCGTGGCCGCTCCTCGGTCGGCGGTCGCCGGAGACGAGATGATGAGCGCTCTTGCGAGCGCGTCAGTGGCCGTCGTGGACGTGGCCGGTTGGCGGAGCAGTTCGGTGTGACGGGTACACCGTCGCTGGTGGAGCTGGGCTCCTCCGGCCGTGTCATCCGGGCCGTGGTTGGTGCCCACGAGGTCGCAGCGGTTCTGGGCTGGAGCGACAACCCGCAACAGAGCGCCTCGGTGGCCACGGGCGTGCTCAGCCGCCGGCGGGCCCTCACACGCCTGCGCCGAGCTGTGCGGGTTCGCGCTGGGAGTCGCGACCGCGCTCGCAACACTGCCGGCGGCCGTACTGGCGGCGCGGGAATGGGTGGCTGCAGGGTTCGCGGCATGTTTGTTCTCGGCCGGCCTCGGCCTGACGGGCGCCAGCGGGGCATCGGCCACCGCCGGTGCCCTGGCGCCGCTGGTGCTCTCCCCCTTGGAGCTGGGCGGCACCCTGGTCAACGGCATCATCGACGGCGCGACCGCCCTGGGCACGGGCCTCGGCCAGAGCGCGCTGTGCAAGCTCGAAACCAAGTACTGCTGCAACTACGGTTGCGGCTGTTTTGCCGACTACGACGCCTGCCTCGCCGCCTGCCCGCTCGACCTCGCCCACCCGATGGCCGCCTGCAACACCTATAGGAGGTTGGGGCCGGAGGCCAACTGGGTGCAGGTGACGGGTACCCCGGGCGAGTGCAAGGTCTGAGGGCCTGGCGCCTGGAAGTTGTCGGTCCCCGGCAAGTCCTGTGCAGTCCCGACGCCGCGGTGATGCGTCACCGGGCCCCGCCCACTTAGGCTTACCCCACGTGAACGGGCACAACACTCGTGACGAACCACCCCAGGCACAGGAGCGACCGGCCCGGGGCACCAAGGGACTGGCATGGGCGGTGACAGTCAGCGGCCTGTCGCTTGCCCTGGTCGCCTGCGGTGGCCCGACGGCCTCGCCGAAGCTGGCTCTCTCCAGGACATCCGGGGCTGTCGGTGCGGTGGTCCAGGTCAGCGGCCAGGCGGGCGGTGGTTGCAACTCCCCCTCTGCTTGGCACGGCTTGCGCATGCAGCCGACCGGTGCTCCGGCGAGCGGGCAGCTGATCGCCATGACGCCGCCCGTGGCTACCGACGGCACCTGGACGGCGAGCTTCGCTGTCCCCGCCTACCTGGGCTCCCCTTCAGGCGCCGTCCAGGTCACCCCGGGGCGCTACGAGATCGTGGCGCACTCTTGCAAGGGCCACGTCCGCGCCATGGCCTCCTTCAGGGTCACGTCCTCCTCGCTCGCCGTGAGCCCCCGGACCAGCGTGGCCATCGCCGTGACCAGCGACGGAGGTGGCTACTGGGTCGTGCAGGCGGACGGCCACGTCAGCGCGTTCGGTGATGCCCGCTCCTACGGGCCCCTGCCCGCCTCGGCAGCCAAGACGGCCACGGTCGTCGGCATAGCCCGCACGTACGACAACCGTGGTTACTGGTTGGCTGCGTCGGATGGGCACGTCTACCACTTCGGAGACGCACCCGACTACGGCTCGCTCCCCACCGGCGCGCCGGGCGGCCCTGTTGTCGGCATCGCAGCCACGCCAACTGGTCACGGGTACTGGCTGCTGGACGCGAGTGGCAGGGCCCATGGTTTCGGCGACGCCCAGGTCGAGGGCCAGCCCCCGACGAGCCAGGCACCTTACAGCGCCATCGCTGCCCGCCCGGGCGGCGGGTACATGGTGGTGGGTGCCTTCAACGCGGCCACCTATCTGTTCCCTGGTGACGTCCACGAGGGCGGAGGGCCGGGCACCGCCCTGTCCGGGGCCATCATCGGTATTGCTTCCACGCCATCGGGCAACGGTGCCTGGGTTGCCGGCCTGGACGGCGGGGTCATGACGATCGGGGACGCGGCCTTCTACGGCTCCGCATCGGGGACCGCAGCCGTGAGCAAGTCGTCGGTGACCGCCATCGCCGCCACTCCTGACGGCCACGGCTACTGGCTCCTCACGGGGTCGGGCACGATCACCGCCTTCGGCGACGCTCACGTGCTGGCACGCTCCAAGGGCTAGCGGGTGCCTCCTTGGGTGGGGCGAGGAGGCTGTGGGCCAGCTGAAGCACCTAGCCGGCTCAGGGCCCTGGGCTTCAGTCCCTGTAGTTCTCGAACTGCAGGGGTATGCCGAAGTCGGCCTCCTTCAGCGCCGCGATCGTCGCCTGCAGGTCGTCGCGCTTTTTGGCCTGCACCCGCACCCGGTCAGCCTGAGCCGACGAGCTGACGCCCTTGGGAGCGTGGTCCTTGATGTAGCGGTTGATGGCTCGGGCTTGGTCGGCGTTGACCCCCACCTTCAGTGCTATCGTCTGGCGGACCGTGCCCTTGGCCGCCTCCTCCACCCGGCCGTGGTCCAGCGCCTTGAGGGACACGTGCCTCCTGACCAGCTTCTCCTCCAGCACCTGGACGACTGCCTTGAGCCGGTCCTCGGTAGAGGAGTGCAGGTGCAGCTCATGGCCGCTCAGCTCGATGCTCGAACCTGTCCCCTTGAAGTCGAAGCGGGTGCTCAGCTCGCGTTGTGCCTGGTCAACGGCATTGCGTACCTCTTGCATGTCCACCTGGGAGACAACGTCAAACGTCGGCATGACGGACACGCTAGCCTTATGTGCCCTAGGGGGTCGGTGCCCGAGCGGACAAAGGGAGCAGACTGTAAATCTGCCGGCTGACGCCTACGGGGGTTCGAATCCCTCCCGGCCCACAGGTTCTGAGCAGGTCTTTTGTGCGGGAAGGCTGTCGTCGGTGGTCCCTGGTAGCCTCCTCAGTGCAACAGCTGTGCAACTTAGGAGCTAGGCAACAGCTGGTTGCGGGGGATAGGGGACGCCGGTGCAAGGCACGATGGTCGCCTGGGCGACGCGCACCTATCGCAGCGCCGTGGCCTGAGGAAGCCGTGCGGAGGGTGCAGCACACAAAGGGCAAAGGAGGGAGGAGCGGGCCCGGTGCTCGGAGCCGCAACCGGCGCCGTCGTACATCGGTCGTACTTGCCATTTGGGCCGTTAGAGCCACGTGCGAGCCACCGTCGACAGGGCGGAGCTAAGCGTTCGGCGGCTTGTATGAGGGCCGAGACCCATCTCTCGGAGCGACACCGGTCAGCGGATCAGAGTGCTACAATGTAGCACATGAGTACGGTAGGCATCCGAGCCCTCAAGCAGAACGCCTCGCAGGTGGTGGCGAGAGCCGCCGCTGGCGAAGTGGTGACCATCACCGACCGGGGAAGACCGGTTGCCCAGCTCGTCCCGGTCCCCGGGGGGCGAGTCGCTGCCTTGGTCGCGTCAGGTCGGGCTCGGCCGGCGAAGGGCTCGCTCGCAGCTCTTGGCGCGCCTCCCGACGCGGGTGCGGAGCAGCCCGTGCTGTCGGAGGTCGTAGCGGCCATGCGTGGCGAAGAGCGCTACTGATGGCCTTCTACCTCGACACGTCGGCGGCGGCCAAGCTCGTCGTCGCCGAACCGGCTTCAGAAGCCATGGCAGCGTGGGCGGCCACCCACGAAACCCGGGTGATCGCCAGTGACTTGCTACGCACTGAGCTCCTTCGGGCGACCCGACGCGCGGCTCCCGATCGGATGCAGCGCGCTCGATCAGTGCTCGACGCTCTCACCTTGTTCAACCTCACCTCCGCCACGTTCGAACGGGCGGCCACCCTTGACCCCGAAGAGCTGCGGAGCCTGGACGCTCTCCATCTTGCCGCAGCTCTGGAACTGGGTGACGAGCTCGACGGCATCGTGACCTACGACAACCGTATGGCGGCGGCTGCCGCCCTGTACGGCGTCGCGGTGATAGCGCCGGCATGAGACCTGCGCCTCGTGTGGGTGGAGCACCCTGTGCGCGCCAAGAACCCCATCCGCCCGGCTCAGCCGACGATGCGGTACTCGTGGGTGAGGCCGCCCAGCCGATGGGCTCTTCGTAGCCTGGCGACGTCGACGTCCCCGATGGTCAGGGGGGTCACATCGGGTGCAGCCGGGGGGCGTTGGCTGAGGGGCCGGTGCGGGCGATGCGAGCTGTCATGCTCGACGTGCTCGGCAAGGGAGCTGGGTTGAAATACCCGTGATGCCGCGAGACCATGGGCGCGCCAGGGCACAAGGACTTAGTCCCTGTGCTCTAACGGCAGGCTCCTGAGATGTTGGTTATGCGGCGGGAGCGATGCTCGCTCTGTGGCCCAGCGCCTCGAGACGGGCGACGAGCCGTCGTGCCTCATGCTCAGGGTCGCGGCGTCGGCTGGGCCAGTCGGCCCCGGGGTCGTGGTAGGGCTCGCCAGTGCTCAAGAGGTGCCAGGCGGCCACGACAATGGAGCGAGCCACAGCCACGGTGGCTTTGTTGGGGCCGCGCCAGGCCGCAACATTTCGGCACTCGGCAAACAGGTAAGTGCCGCGGCTGCGCGAGGCCGGCTTCGCCGCCTCTATGAAGGCCCTGCGCAGCCAGTTCGCCCCTTTGCACGACCCGGCACGGCGGTGCTTGCCAGCTGGTCCGGCGTTGGCCGGGGCGAGCCCAGCCCAGGCCGCCAGGTGCTGCGCGGTCGGGAAGCGGGACATGTCCCCGCCAGTTCCGGCGACGAAGACTTCGGCAGCGCTCTGGCCGACGCCGGGGACCGTCTTCAGTTCAGTAGCTCGATGGTGGCCCGAAAGGGCCCGAGTCGGCCCGCAACCTCCTCGTCGAGCGCAGCGATGTTGGCGTCGAGGAGGTCGATGTGGGCCAAGATGGCCCGCACCACCACCGCGTGGTGGCTGGCGGAACGGCCGGCAAGGGCCTCGGTGAGGGCTGGAAAGGCCCATGCCGGGCACCCTGGCCCACCCGAGGGCGTCGGGGATGCTCCAACCAGCGTCGGCCCAGGCCAGGATGGCCGGTGAGGGGGCGAGCCCAGCATCGGCCCACATCTGCAGCTCGGCCGACGTGACGCCAGCACCGTGCAGGGCAAGAGCGAGCTCGGGGGAACACGTGGGGTCGCAGCCCAGGCAGCAGCCTCATCCTCGGGCACCCCCTCGGAGACGAGCTTCTGCCGAGTGGCGAAGTTCTCCGCCATGCGACTGCCGATCTCGCTCTCGCCCTCGCCCACTGCGACCACCTCCACGGCAGCATCGTCGCGCGAAGCGGGGCCAAGTGGGCCATGTCGCCGACGACAAAGTCGCCTAACTAAGCGGCTACGCCGAGCGCACTCATGGCGCTCTGCAAGATGGCATCGGCTTTAGGCGGTGCCAGGCCGGCCTGGTCCTCGCAGAAGACCAGCCACCAAGCCCAGCCAGTCGCCAGAGATGCTTTGGGTACCTCGCCGCCGGACTGACGAGCGAAGTCGGCTTCGCGAGCTTCGATGGACGACCGCAACCCACCTATGCCGTTTAGGGCGGCATAGAACGCCAACCAGGCGACGAAGGCGGCCATGGCTCCAGCCAACGCCCCTGAGCGGGCAGCGTCGTGCGCTCGCATGAGGGCGCCCGGTCGGCTGGTCCGGGGTCGTCGAGGATGTCAGCGATCACCGAAGTTCGCGAAAGATGATCATCGAAGTTCGCGACTGATCTGAGCCTCTGCGCTTCCTGGGAACTATCCACCACGGTCGGGGGGGGAACCCTCCAGGCTCGGGACTTGCACGAGTTCCCGAGTACTGGAGGGCCCCACCGGTCATGTTGACCCAGGAGGAGTACATGGACGTCGTCGCACTTCGACGCCAAGGCTGGACCATCGG
>Ga0209061_1000500_pt1 | contig 97697 bp, 87 predicted proteins | sample Coa_R1_10_FD_187157 | JGI IMG/M metagenome (GOLD analysis project Ga0209061, IMG submission 187157) | Surface soil microbial communities from Centralia Pennsylvania, which are recovering from an underground coalmine fire - Coalmine... | ecosystem: Environmental > Terrestrial > Soil >...
ATTCTTTCAGCGGGCCTACGGCCCGTCAGGACGGGAGGGGAAGCAAGCGGGGACACCCCGCACCCCGGCAGGGGTGAAACCCCTGCACCCCGAGTTATGAGTGGATGTCAGTCACCTTCACCTTGACAATTCACTTCAATTTCTGGTATTTTATATCGTAATACGACATAAAGGAAAAACAATCTATGAAATCAAGAGACGAACTGACAATGAATGAGTATCAAGCTCTGGCCGAATTTCGTTATCAAATCCGGCGTTTTTTGCATTTCAGCGAACAGGTTGCTCGTGAGACAGGCCTGGAGCCACAACAGCACCAATTGCTGCTCGCGCTCAAGGGACTGCCCGAGGGCAGGAAAGGCACTATCGGTGAACTGGCCGAACGGTTACAAATTCAGCATCACAGCACGGTTGAGCTGATTGATCGCATGGTAGAACATCACTTCATCCAACGCCATCGCGACGAAGAGGATCAGCGCCGCGTGATCATTCAACTCACTCCCGCGGGGGAAGAGGTACTGCGTAAGCTCTCGCTGCTGCATCATACTGAACTTCAGACGACGGGACCCACGCTGGTCCAGGCCCTCAACAGGCTTATTGATACTGAAAGCTGACAAGCAAAGGAGGAATAGATATCTTGCTTCCAGGTATCTGGCATAAATTTGTGAAAGGCATCAGCAATCTGGGCAATCACGAGGCGCTCGGTAAATTAGGTGATTTTACTGCCACGCCGCGCATGATTGTTATCTCTTTGCTTGCAATTATTATCGGTGTAATCAGCGCCTTCGTAGCGCTTATTCTCCTCAGACTGATCGGCTTTTTTACCAATCTCTTTTTCTTCCAGCGTCTGGGGTTTGCCCTGGTTTCGCCCGCAGGCAACCATCTCGGCGTTTTAGTGATCCTGGTGCCCGTCATCGGAGCGCTCGTTATTGGATTGATCGCGCGCTACGGGTCTGAACGCATTCGCGGTCACGGCATCCCTGAAGCCATTGAAGCCATCCTCATCAATGGTAGCCGCGTAGAACCGAAGGTGGCTTTCTGGAAACCCTTATCTTCCGCGCTGTCAATTGGCACCGGCGGACCATTTGGAGCCGAAGGCCCGATCATCATGACCGGTGGAGCATTCGGTTCGCTGATTGCCCAGTTTTTCCAGCTTTCGAGCACCGAACGCAGGACGCTGCTGGTGGCAGGCGCAGCGGGGGGCATGTCCGCCACATTCGCCTCACCGGTAGCAGCGGTTCTGCTGGCCGTCGAACTACTGCTCTTTGAGTGGAAGCCACGCAGCCTGGTACCGGTAGCGCTGGCCAGCGCTGCGGCTGCGGCAATGCGGCGCTATATCATCGGCATGGGTCCGCTCTTCCCAACGCCGCCTCATCCGGCGTTTATCGGTCCGGGTGGTCTGCTTGGCTGTGTGGTGGTGGGACTGCTTGCCGGTGCTCTCTCGGCGCTCTTGACGGTGGCCGTCTACGCCGCTGAAGACGCGTTTCGCCTGCTGCCCATCCATTGGATGTGGTGGCCTGCTATCGGCGGGCTGGTGGTTGGTATCGGCGGCTTGATCTTCCCACAGGCGCTTGGTGTGGGCTATGACATGATCGGCACACTATTGGCAGGCAAGGGTACAGTCGAGTTGATCCTGGGTATATTGATCGTCAAGTCGATTATCTGGTCGGTATCATTGGGTTCAGGCACCTCCGGTGGTGTCCTGGCGCCACTCCTGATGATGGGAGGCGCGCTCGGCGGACTTGAAGCCTTTTTCTTGCCGAACGAAGGATTGGGTTTCTGGCCGCTGGTTAGCATGGGAGCCATCCTGGGCGGCACGATGCGTTCTCCCTTTACGGGCATCATCTTCGCCCTCGAGCTGACCCACGACGTGAATATGCTCTTGCCACTGTTAATAGCCGTAGTTATCGCACATGGCTTCACCGTCCTGGTGATGCGGCGCTCGATCTTGACTGAAAAGGTCAGCCGGCGCGGGTATCATTTGACCCGCGAATATTCGACCGACCCGTTGGAGATCATCTTTGTGCGCGAGGTCATGCGAACGAATATCGTTGCCCTCTCCGATAAAATGTCACTACAAGACCTGGTAAAATTGCTGAATAAGAGTCCCACAGCTGCACCCGCCAGCGCGAACGGAGGAACCAGCATGACACAGGAGGCGATCAAGTCGCTTGCTCCTGCGCCTCCCGCCACAATAAACAAAGAGGCTAGCAGCAGAACCGCTGGTCGCATACAGCACCTCTACCCGGTATTAGATGCCGGGGAATACCTGGTTGGCGTCGTGACCAGGCGCGATTTGGAGAATCTTATCTCTATGGCGGCCGAAAGTGGAGATGGAAGCGGAGATGGCTTCACCAAGAAGCTTGCCGATGTGGTAAACCATTATCCCATCGTGGCCTACGCCGACGAACCGCTGCGGGTAGTGGTGTATCGTATGGCCGATACAGGCCACACGCGTTTTCCTGTTGTGGAGCGCGATGATCCAAGGAAAATGGTAGGTATCGTTTCGCTGAATGACCTGCTCAAAGCCAGGGCGCGCAGCCTGGAGGAAGAGCGCCACCGCGAACGAGTCCTGCGCCTGCGCCTCTTGTTCCCAACGCGCGATGTGGAAAAAGCGAAAAAGGTCGAATAGGGCTTCATTCAGGAAAAAGCCGGTTCCCTTACGTGTAAGGGAACCGGCTTTTTCCTGAATGAAGCCCTCCCCGCCTTGAAAAAATCACTTAAATGATTTATTATTCTTATACGATCAAATAAATTTTATCGATGGGGAAAGTTCGATGCTGGAATCCTACGAAATCGAAAATATCGAGCAATTACGCGCTATCTCTGACATGTTGCGTGTGCGCATCATCGATCTCCTCTTGAGGCAGCCTATGACCGTGACGCAAATCGGCGAGGAATTGGGTGAGGCTCCGGCCAAAATTCACTATCACGTGCGCGAGTTGGAGAAGGCGGGCTTGCTGCGATTGGTGGAAACACGCGAAAAGGGCGGCATCCTCGAGAAATATTACCAGCCCATAGCGCGCGAGTTCACAGTAGAGAAATCCTTACTTTCCGCGCCGCCCGACGAGGCCCTCGGCGCAACGAGCAATTTTCTCAATCAAATCAAGGATGGTTTTCAACGCGCACTGAGGTGGGCCATACAACAAAAAGAGAGCAAACCAGGAATAGGTCTGGGCGTCGCGCACTTATATATGACACTCCAGGAACAGGAGCAGCTTGGCAAGCAGATTTTTGAGCTGCTTAAGCCGTATGAAGTCCGGCGCGGCATCGAGGGGGAACGAGAACTGGTAAGCGCAATTCTTGTCTATCCGCAGTTGAGCCCGATGTCCATTTTAGATACAACGCCGGCAGAATCGAAGTTAGAGGTCACATGGACGGTGGGAACGGCAGTGTTCAGTCGTGCTGATCTGGTGAAGGCGGTAGTACAGGGGAAACATTTACGCATTAAAGTGGTGGGCGTCTGTCAATTTGCCGATGATGTGACCGCCGACCTGGTAGACCAGGCGGTCGATTACTTTCACCTGGTTGGTAAGCTCATTGCTCCGGCTGGAGTGCGCGAAGTCTTAATGAAAAAAGTTGAGGCAGCGGGGACGCGATAATTGACTTTGACAAAATAATCTGCTAATGGACGTAGGGCCGATCAAGCGGCGCTGGGCGCGAGCAATCGGCCCCTACGCAGCTAGGAGAATGTTATGCCTGCGCAAACACCAACCGGCCCATTGGGTGAGACCGCCGGTATGGCTCCGGCAGCTAAAAGCAGGGGATTGTTCATCAATCGCAATTTTACGTTGCTTGCCATTGGCCAGGCGATCTCCAATATGGGCGATTTCGTCTATAGCACCACGCTGCTGGTATGGGTGTTTGTTCTGACGCATTCGGCGGCAGCTGTTAGCGGCGTGTGGATTGCGCAGTACGCGCCGATTTTCCTGCTTGGTCCTATCGCCGGTGTTTTCGTTGATCGCTGGAATCGACGGCGCACGATGATTGTGGCAGATGTGGTACGGGCAGTTGTCGTCCTGTTGCCATTCGTCGTGCCAACTTTTTTGCGCTTACCGGCCATCTACAGCAGCATTTTCCTGGTTTCAGGCTTTTCACGCTTCTTTATGCCCGCGCGAGCAGGGGTGATACAGGTGATCGTGCCCGAAGAGCAGCGTACCCAGGCCATATCTATTTCGCAGACAACTTTCGCGCTCGCCTTTATCGTTGGCCCGGCCATCGCCGCGCCGCTCTACTTCATCGTTGGGCCATTCATAGGCAGCCTGATCGATGCATTCTCGTTTCTGGTCTCAGCCGCGTGCCTGATCGCCATGCAGGTCTCGCGAGAAGCCATGCAGCCCGCGCTCTTGCACACAAAACGACGCTCGTCAAGTGGCTTGCAGGCAGTTATCGCTGAACTGTTCGATGGCTTCAAATACGTGGCAAAGAGTCGCACGCTTTTCATTGTCATCATCCTGGCGGCTATCGTGATGCTTGGAGCGGGTGCGCTCAATGCCCTGGATATCATCTTCGTGACGCGCAACCTGCACACCAGCGCTTCCTATTATGGCCCGCTAACGGCCCTGGCCGGGCTGGGCACGCTGATCGGCGCAATTATAGCGGGCATCGTTGCAAAAAGAGCGACGCCCAGGATGATCCTGACGGGGAGTGTCTTTCTGCTGGGAGTCGGCATTATTCTCTATTCGTTGCAAACCTGGATCGTGTCAGCACTTATCATCATTTTCGTAATGAGCATTCCGCAGGGAGGAATCGAAGTTGGCGCCGGTCCGCTGCTGATGCAGGCGACGCCGCGCATGCTGATGGGCCGGGTACAGTCGGTACTTGAAACGGCGATGTATGGCATGAGCCTGCTGTCTATCGCGTTGGCAGGATACTTTGCGCAGTTTATTGGCGTCAATATCATCTTTGCTGTGGGTGGGGTGTTGTTCGCGCTCGGCGGTGTTGTTGGCTGGCTCGGCATTCCGGCCCATATAGCTCCGGAACCTGAGACAGAACAATAATCATGGAGGAACTCTTATGCCCGGCATTCGTTTACAGCGCCTGGCGCAGGTGTTAGTGCGTTATTCGCTGGGTCTCAAAAAAGGCAAACGCAATGTGGACCGCTGCATCAAACATACGCTGTTCGATGAAAAGATGGGCGGCACGGTTCACCTTGCGCTGGGCGCCAGCCTTCCCGAAACCGGCGGGTCAATCAGCCCGCTTTACACTGGGATATGGTGCGCGATTTGCGAACCGGGAGTGAATTTCGCATCGATGGCGAGTTATTCTGCAAAGATGGTGAGTTTGTCGTGCAATACAAAAAGGGGGTGAAGCGCGAACAATCACGCTTCACCCCCTTTTTGTATTGCACGCACGAGATTAGAGCATCGGGCGCACTGAACGAAGGGTATAGGTCGTCACACCACCAGGTGTGGATACACTCACCTGATCTCCTTCTTTATGCCCCATTAGAGCCTTGCCGACAGGTGATTGATCGGAAATGAGGCCGGCCTTGGGATCGGCTTCAAACGTCTCAACGATTTTGAAGAGGCGAGTCGCGCCGGAACTCGTTTCGACTTCTACCTGCATGCCAATACGCACGACTGGAGGCCCGTCGACCGCATCATGCATATCGGCCGTCATGACTTCGGCGACGGCAAGCAAGCGCTCCAACTCTAGAATCTGGCCTTCCAGCTTCGCCTGCTCGTTTTTTGCGTCCTCATAGGCGCTGCTTTCACTGATATCGCCGGCCTCTTTCGCCTCGTGGATATAATCCGCTATCTCTTTACGTTTGACAGTGCGCAGGTATTCCAGGCGCTCCTGCATTTTAGCATAGCCTTCAGGAGTCAGGCGATAGATACGCTGTTCGGACTTCGCATCACTCTGTCCACCAATACTCATTGAATACTCCTCTCTACTTGTGAGGGGAAACGGGAGAAAATCACCGGGCCGGCATAGCGGCCCTCATACTCCGTAAATGACAGTACAACAAAGATAACAAAGGCGTGGAGAATGTATCGATTCCTCACTCCCCTGTCTGGGAGCATACGCTCCTGGGCAAATGTATAGTGTAAAGGTGACCGCCATGGCCAACCTGATCACCTTTATGAAAAGGCATTCCTTGCAGACATGAAGGAGATTATACGGCCTGTACTAGCGAACGTCAAGTGTTATGGTCACCATTTTATTCTTCTGATGCCAACTTGCCAATACGATACAGGCCTGTACCACAAACGGAGCATTTCCCGCGTATCGCAGTCCTTCCATTCTTCATCGTCACTTCATGCGCGTCCTGTACCGTTCTCTTTTGCTTACATTTGACACAATAGGCCTCGACCACCAGGCTATCCGCCTGCTCTTGCTCAGCACCAGACTGCTCGGGTCCCGGTTCTGGCCCCTGATCTTGCGACAAAGGGCCACCGCTTTCCTCTTGTTTCACAACCTGTTCCGGCTCAGAGGGCGGCGGTGACTCTTCGGGTGTTGAAGGAGCGGGGATGGCTAGCTCAACGAGTTGTTCATCTTGCTCGTTGGACTCCACTTTTCGCGTCTCTGCAAAACCGAGCGCCTCCACCTGCTCCTGTAGATGAGCCAGCGCGCTATTGCTTCCTGCTTGTTGTTGCCGCCCCTGCTGGCTCCAGCGCAGGATGGCCGCAGCTACCGCATCCGGCAGTTCCTCATGGACGGCAAGACCCGCATCACGAAGCAGTTCAACCTGGACATGCCCTGGTCTACCACGCGGACCAGCAACGTACCGCGAGCCCTTCACCTCAGATGCACCCCAGATGATTAAGGTGGGCTGTGTCAGCTTTTCAAGCTGTCCGCTTACATTATACGCCAATTTTCCTGCCAACAACGCCATCGGCGCGTGTTCCGCCCCTAACTGGTGGGCGGCGGCATAGTAATGGTCAAGACCGGAATCTCCGGTAAAAGCATGCCGGCGCCCTCTGACATAGCGAAGCGCAGGCCGCGTACTGAGCAAGGAATACACCAGCAATTTCACTGTCGGAGCATCGATAAGGTTGGCTATCAATGCCGGCGTTTGCTCATCTCCGAACAATGCCACCGGAGAGATCAGCACCAGGCGCTCACATAACGATGGAGAAGTGGCGGCTACCGTTACCGCGAAGTTACAACTCACCCCGCTCGCAATAATAGTTGCCGGCTGCCTCACTGCATCTGCCAGGAAATCACGACAGAGGGCGATATATGTCTCAGGAGCGTATGCTAGCCGGGGATGATCTGAGAGGCCAAAACCCAGCAAATCAGGCGCGTATACACGATAGTATGGGGCCAGGAACTCCATGATACGGCGCATCTCATAGGCCGAAGCCCCAACTTCCAGGGTATGTAATAAAAGCAAAGGGGGAGCATCAGCCGCTCCTCGCACCTTATAGAAGACATGCTCCTGCCGCCAATGATAAATACGATCCTCACCAGGCAACTCGCTCTCCAACTGCTGAGGTGTATCTAACATGTGGCGCAATGCGACCACTGCCGCAACGACCGCTGTAGCGAGCATACTTAAACCAAGTAAGCGGATCAGCGCCACTACCAGGCGACCTGCCGTTTTCTGCATCGAACCCTCCTACTTTTCGTCCTGTCCACCAGGGTGAGATTGATCACCGCCCCGCCGGACAAATGGGTGGGATGGTCTCACGTCGAGGTAGTATACCACGGTAGGGCGATTTACCAGTCGAGCCAGCAAGAACCCTCCCGGTAGGGACAGGTCTCAGACCTGTCCCTACCGGGTCCACCAGCTGACCTCAAATGACTCGATTTTTAAATCCCGCGGATACTATAGTTACTTCCGTTGACGCGAACCGTTAAGGACACTACAATACTCGATAATATATAGAAGCGCATCTATGCTTGCGGAGATATCATGCGTGTTATTCAAGACCTGTCCGAAATGACAGAGACAGCAAGGGGCTGGCTTGCCGGCGGGACTGTTGGTTTCGTACCTACAATGGGTCACCTGCATGCCGGGCATTTGACACTGGTGCAAGCTGCGCAGCGTGAATGCGAGATCAGTGTCGTCAGTATTTTCGTCAACCCATTACAGTTTGATTCCAGCAGAGACGCTGCCCTCTATCCCCGTAACCTCCCACAAGACCTTCAATTACTGGATAATGAGCAAGTAGACGTTGTGTTTGTCCCCGAATCCGAGGATATCTATCCTCCCAACTTTTCTACTTATGTTACTCCTAACGGTCCAATAACACAATGGTTACAAAAGACGCAGCGCTCACACTATGCTCGCGGCGTTGCCACTATTACGACGAAACTCTTCCAGCTTATACGCCCTGATACCGTCTATTACAGCCACAAAAACGCGTTGCATCTTGCTTTATCGCGCCAGGTCATTCGCGATTTGAATTTCGATATCAGTTTGCGGCTGCTGCCGGTGATTCGTGATCCTGATGGATTGCCACTGGGTAATCACCCGCAGCGCATCTCAGCTGCTAAACGACGAGCCTTCTCTTTACTCTACCAGGCATTACTGCTGGCTAAAAGTATGATTGAGCAGGGCGAACGTGATGTGGCCGTGATCGAAAAAGCTATGGAAGATGTGACAGCGGCGTCATCACTATTGAAGCTGGATTTTGCGATCATCTGCGACCCTATGACGTTTGAGGGCCCGGGGAATACTCTTGCCACACCGCTACCCAATACGCTGATTCTGGCCGCAGGCTCGGTCGGCAATACCTACATGATCGATAATATACTCTGGATGAGCGAGGGATACTGGCTCATCTGAACCTTAGAGGGGATGGCCTGATCCTGAAAAGGGTTATGTATGCAGGAGTTGTTTCCTCTCGTCCGCTAGGGGCAGGCCCTGCTGCCCCTAGCGGACGAATAGCAAGGATATACAACTATGATTTTTGCTTTGATTGTTTTCGGCACGCGCCCTAGGACAAAAGTCCTGGGACAAGTGCAATATAGCTGCCCTATGTGCCGCCAGTACAGTTACCACGTCGTTGTGCGCTCACACAACTGGTTTACGCTCTACTGGATACCGGTTCTTCCATTAAAGAAACGGTATATCTCGCGCTGCAATTTCTGTGGCTACCAGGAACAGGTGGATGACGCGCAGGTGAAAAGGTGGTTTCCATAGGAAAGACCGGATAGCCTGGCCAAATATCCGGTCTTTTCATAACATGCAGTTTCTTTTTATCCAAACAAATGCTTAGCGTACAAATTGCTTCAGCACCTCATCGACACCTGGATGATTGCGGTTCAGGCGCAGGTCCTCATTTCCCGCTGAGTCAGTTTGTAAGAGCAGAATACCTTGCTGGACGCAAGTATTGAGCAGTTCCCTGGCAGATTCGCGTGTGAGGCGCCCACGGAAACGATTCTTTGGATTGACGGGGTCACCGATAAAGTTAGAAACGCCGATGATCGTGCGCCACGACCAGTTGCGGTCGATATAGTCAAGAAATTGCAAAAATTGGGGATCAAGCACATCCATCGGATAAGGCGAGTATTGGGAAGGCGCGGCGCCAGAAGAAACGGCGGGCATCGCCCCCGTATTACCGCTCATAGACATAGGAGGGCTGTAGCTACCATTACCGGTCAGGCCGGCAGTTACCGGAGTCCCTCCCGGTACTAATGGCACAAACTGGCTGGCGCTGCTTATAAGATCTCGGCTGACGGTTCCTGGTATACCAACAACGATCACAGTTTTGTTTAGACGAAGCTTCAATCGGGCGCTAATTCGGGTGAAATCTTTATCTCCAGTCATCAGGACGAATGTAGAGATAGTAGGTCGATCAAAGACGGTTTCAATAATATCCATCAACATATTGAGGTCAACAGTGCTTTGTACTACTGTACTTTGTACAATCGTACTCGCGCTACCTGCATTGATGGCAGGCAAATGCCCTGTATTGCCTGCCTGCTGACCCGGGGTGGGATTTGCGTATCCGGGATATCCCAGGGGGCCGGTACTTCCGGTATGGCCAAGAGGGCCGGTAGGCGCTGATTGTCCGTAGGGATTTTGATAGGAGGGAAACGGGCGAGATGCTTCGCGCTGCTGGTAATCGGGCACATCGTATCCTTCTCCAAGGAGGTTATCCTCTTCGGTGAGAAGATGCTCCTCGAGTTCTGGATGGCCGAAACCAGCCGGCTCCTCCTGATCCCTGGGTGATTCCTGGTAAGGGGTCCAACCGTTAGCCACACTCTGCGACGAGAGGGCCGGTAGAGGGCCGGAATTGCCGAGTGGGCCGGTGGGCCATGGCCGGGGATAAGGCGCGGCAAAACCGCCTGTACCTTGCTCAGAAGCCCCTCCCAGCGCCCCTGTAGGGGGATTACCGGAAGCATAATGAACCGTTCCCATACGAATCCGGTCGCGCTGCTTTGCCGGGCAATCGACGCGGTCGATCATAGCAGCAGTGAGACTCCCTTTAAATGGTTCCGGCTGGCGAGACCAGTCCGCATAGGCGCGGGCCACCATTACAGTCCCATACCGGCGCGCAACGGCGATCAACTCTTGCGGGTCGGGCTCGCGCCGCTGGATATTCAGCATACTATAACGGATGTTCTCAAAATCGATGAATAAAGCAATATCTTCGGGCACAATCTTCTCCTCTCATAGGGAGAAACCGCGCAGGCCAAGATGTATGATTGTTCAGGTGCTCGGATAGCGAAGAAATGAATAGGTTCTCGGTCTTCGCTGCTATCCTGTAACTATGAGCATATCACACTTTAGAAGTAAAGTCGAGTGGTCTGCGCCTTTACTTTACGTTTTCCTTATGTTATAGTTGTCATACAGATAGATAGGGACATGAAGCGTCTTTGGATAGACATGTGTCCTTTACAAACAAGTCAGAGCCAATCAATAGCTCTTCAGGTACAATGGCTATGGAGCTAACAACAACTGCATTACGTTCCCTGGATAATACAATTTGTCCTGTTGCGCGCACCGCCAACATCATCAGTGGGAAATGGACGCTACTCATTATCCGCGATTTAGCTTCTGGTGTCAAACGTTTTAATCAGCTTGAGCGTTCCTTACACGGGATTAGCCCCAAGACGCTTTCCGAGCGCCTGCGCTACCTGGAGGAGGAGGGGGTGATCATCCGCCAGACCTTTGCCGAGGTGCCTCCCCGTGTCGAATACTCATTGACTGAGAAAGGACACGACCTCGTCGAGGTGATCGAGTGCATGCGCTGCTACGGAAATCGCTGGCTATGCAATGCTCCCACAAGTGACTCCTAAGATACAACTTCCTCTATATATTCCTACTGATTAAAGAGTGCAGGCCGGCCAGCGCATTCACTGCTTGCTCCCTTGCCACGTTTCTAGCGGTGCGGGTCGAACATATATCCAGATTACATAAAAACCGGGGGTGGCCCCGGTTCTTTTGCTTAGCGAAAGCGAAATAATTGAAATGCGCTCCGCAGGCTCAGGAGAGAGCCAAAGTGCAAGCAGACGCAAGCTAGATTAGCGGATGGCACCAACCAGTTCACGATCATGATCAGCGAGGAAGCGATGGAGGGTTCCTTCGTCTTCTGCAACCGTTGTACTCTGTTCTGCTAGCTGACTTTCTGTTCGACAAAGCAAATCATAAAGGCTAGCTACATCGTAGCGCATCTGTACCTGAAGCTGGCCGTCACTATTGAAGCCTTCTATGAAGAGACCTTCCTCTTCCTCGTGGATGGCAAAGCTGCTCACACCGACCTGGTCTAACACCTGACCGACGGCGTGCAATATGCTTGCATAACTGAACATGGCCCGCATTGATCCCTCCCTAAGTGAGATAGAGTTTGACAATCATTGTGTTTTGGTAGACGACTCTGTCAAATTCAACACTACCTGGCAAATCTGGAATGTGTTGTGATGTTTTATACCACACCAGTCTAGTTTACCATAACGTTTTGCGAGACGTCAAGTCAGAATCTGCTGGCGGTACCATTACCATTACTAATTCCAGCCGGGGTTGGCCACGACCCGCCATCGCGCGGGGCGGCCGTTTTTCTGGCGCTGTAGCCTCCCGTTTCGCGACCAGGGGCATTGAGGATTTCGATGGCCTTCAGGCGCCAGAAACGCGCGCTGGCGGGGCGTTTGAGAGCCAGGTATTCGGCAAGTGCCTCATCGGTCATACCGGGGTTTGCGCGCAGCGCTTCGATGGTCATCTGCAATTTGTCAGGGTTGCCACCGGCCGCCATAACAGGTACCTCATTCAGAGGTGGGGTTACCGAACTGGCCGTACCCTCCTCAATGCCGCCAATGGCCACCACCTTCCCTGTGATGGGCCGCCCGGCATCGCTAGCTTCATCCCTTTCAACCGCACCCGGAGTCAGCGTAGCAGGTGTGGCAGCATTCTGCTGCATACGATTGGTCAGGGCAAGAATGCTCGACGCGTTGATCCGACTGCCGCTGGTGAGCGCGCGGCGTAGCGTAGCCACGGGCAGATTCGTCTGTTTGGCCAGTTCCGCAAGGGCGTTGAGTTGTTGAGCCTTTTCCTGCTTCTCCTCGGCTTCGGTTTCGGTTACTGTTTCGGCCATCATTGTATAGACGATGCCGAGCAGCGGAAAGGCGCTGGCCATAAATGGAAAGACGCTGGTAAGCCAGGGCGCGGTACTTTCGGCGGCGCTTAACATGGTCGTACTGTGAAACTGCTTGGCATAGGCCCAGTTGACAGCCCAGGAAAAGACGGTACACATCACAATGAGCAGCCAGTGCTGCCAGACAGCCTTGGGTGTGCGGTAACGGCGGTAGCGCTGGAACGCGGTCCACGAAAGCAGGTACACCGTCACATCTATGCTTATGGCAATAGCATAGCTGACTGCCCACCACCAGACGCCTTCTGGCCCCTGGGATGGCTCAAACGACGCGAAGAAATAGGCGACATGCGGAATCGAGGCCGCAAGAAAGACAGCAAACGCTATCCAGAAAAAGTACTTCATGACGGAGCATTCCCCCTCACAGTATTTTTTACTTCCCTTAATGGTTCCTGAGCAAGCATACTGTATGAGAGGCTCCGAGTCAAAGCAGAGATAGACGCTAGTACATTCGGGCTAATTTTCGAAAAGGCATGAAGCTGTCCTGCTCTCCTCAATGCCTTTTACCGGCCGGGCGCTGAGCCGGGCAAAAGAAGAGGCCCCGCCGGCGATAACAGGCCTTCACAAACAAATGGATCCGCAGGTCAGTCGTAATACTCCAGACCCAGGTGCGTGATCAGGTCTTCGCCCATGATATGGCGCAATGTGTTCTTCAGTTTCATCAACTGTATGAACAAATCGTGCTCTGGATAGAGACCTTCAGCCGTTTGTGGCGACTTGAGATAAAAGCTCAGCCACTCCTGGATGCCAATTGAGCGCAGTTCTGGCGTTCTCTTGGCGAGGTCGAGGAACAACACCAGGTCAAGGGCGATTGGCGCGGCTAGAATTGAATCGCGGCACAGGAAATTCAGTTTGATCTGCATGGGATAGCCGAGCCATCCGAAGATGTCGATGTTATCCCAGGCCTCTTTCTGATCGCCGCGCGGTGGATAATAGTTGATGCGAATCTTGTGGTAGATGTGCTTGTACAGGTCTGGATACAGTTCGGGTTGGAAGATGTATTCGAGCGAGCCCAGCTTCGACTCTTCCTTGGTTTTGAACGATTGCGGCTCGTCAAGCACTTCGCCGTCGCGATTGCCAAGGATGTTCGTTGAGAACCACCCATTCACGCCGAGTAGCCGCGCCTTGAAGGCAGGCGCGAGCACGGTTTTCATGAACGTCTGGCCGGTTTTGAAGTCCTTACCGCAAATCGGCGCGGAATTCTGCCGGGAAAGCTCGCTGAGCGCCCTGGTATCGACGGTAAGGTTCGGCGCGCCGTTGGCGAAGGGCACGCCTTCTTTCAAAGCCGCGTAGGCGTAAATCTGCGAAGGCGCTATGCCGGGATCGTTGGACTCCAGGCCCTTTTCGAACGCTGCAATGGTCTCATGTACCGCTGTAGGCTCAAGAAAGATTTCAGTTGATCCGCACCAGATCATCACTACGCGATCGACGGTCTGCTTGAAGTTGCGGATATCGTCCATGACCTGCTCGGCCAGATCGCGCTTGTTCTTGCCTTTCTTTACATACGTACCATGAAGACGCTTGACGTAATGCTGATCGAAGACCGCCGGCATAGGCTTGATCTTCTCGAGGTATGGCTTCAGCTTTTCCAGTGTAGGCTTCTCGAGTACTTGAGCATGAATGGCAGCTTCATACACGTTGTCTTCAAAAATGTCCCATCCGGTAAATACAAGATCGTTCAGATCGGCGAGCGGCACAAAATCTTTTATGAGCGGAGTCTTGTTGTCCGTTCGCTTGCCTATGCGGATGGTTCCCATCTGGGTGAGAGAACCGATCGGCTTGGCCTGTCCGCGGCGCACCGCCTCGACTCCGGCGATCATTGTGGTCGCCACCGCGCCCAAACCAACCACCATCACCCCAAGCTTTCCAGTGGCCGGTGCAATTTTCTCCGCAGCGGCCTGCTTGCCGCCGTCCTTCGCAGTCGACATTGTTTTCTTCAACCTTCCTTTGGCCTGTCAGTGTGATGCTGACGAAACGATCGATCGTACTATATAACTTGTATTATATGGCCTATTAGATAAAAGCGGAAGTGGATCGGGCCGCGATCAAACAGGATCTGCTTCGCTGTTGATAGCGAAGCAGAGGAAAAACGCGCGTAATCTCTTTCAGTTATATGGCATGTCGTATCTTTTCGTCACTTCCGCACCCCCAGGCGATTTGGCCGGAAATCCGTCCAGCGCGCACCGTATCTCAGCCACCACCTCCTCATGTTTTTCACTCTCAAGCGCCTGCTCCAGCGCCTCTTTTGCGAGCGGGCCGCCGAGACGACCGAGCGCCCAGGCCGCATGCCCTCTCACAAGTGGCTCTACATCATGTAAAGCATTGATCAGCGCCGGAACCGCTTGTTGATCGCCGCTATTGCCGAGGGCAACGCAGACGTTACGCAGCAGACCGCGGCGTTTGGCGCGCTTTATCGGGCTGGAACGGAACCGTTCACGAAACTGCTCTTCGGTTAGGGAGAGCAGAGGGATGAGTTCGGGACTACCGCCAATGCCAGGACGGGGTTGGAAAGCACGACGAGGCTGGAAGTGAACAGGCTGTGAGAAGCGCGAGCGGTGTGGAGGGTTAGAAGGTATATCAGTCTGATCGCGCAGGCCAAGACGTTTTTCCGCGATTTTGTTGACGGGGCAGACTTGCTGGCAGATGTCGCAGCCGAAGATGAGGTTGCCCATGAGCGGGCGGAGTTCGAGGGGGATGCTGCCGCGCAGTTCGATGGTGAGGTAGGAGATGCAACGCGTGTTGTCCAGGACGTAGGGAGCCGGCAGGGCAGCGGTGGGACAGGCATGGAGACAGATCTCGCAGTTGCCGCAATTAGCCTTTGCAGGCAGATCATAGTTCTGACCCTTGTCGCCGCCAAGTGGGAGGGTGGTGACAATTTCGGCGAGGAAGATCCAGGAACCCCAGCCCTTGGTGAGGATATTGGTATTCTTGCCGTACCAGCCAAGCCCGGCGCGCTGGGCGACGGCACGATCTACCATACGACCCGTATCGACGAAGAGGCGAGTCTCTACATCGCCGACTTCGCTGCGCGCATATTCACGCAGCCAGGCGGCGAACTGCTGCAGCCTGGGCTTGATGATGTCGTGATAATCATCGCCCCAGGCATAGCGAGAGATGCGTCCGCGGGGAGTGTCGTGCTGGTCTTCATCGGGCTGCTGTGTGAGGTAGCACATGGCAAGGGCAATGATGGATTGGGCGCCTGGCAGCAGCGCGTCGGGATGACAGGAAACATCCACGCGTTCGGCTGTGAACCAGGGAAGGCCGTCCATAAGCCCGTGGGCAATACGTTCTTTGATGACGCGCTCGACTTCAGGAAATTCCTGCGCACCTGTGATGCGGACAATATCGAAACCGAGCGAATATGCATATTCTTTGATGGTAGTGGTATTTAACATGGATATTTTGAAAGCGTTGATACGCAAGACGGGTTTTCGGGAGGGCGGCCTTTAAGGTCGCCCTTACCATGATACCTTTAGCCCTGTTGACGATACTAATTCGTTATATCACGTTTTTGCTGGAGCCACAACGAGAGGCCGATGAAGATGAGCAGGTAGGCCAGCAGTACGAGCACAGCGTGCAGGTCACTGATGGAGCTGGGATCAGAAAGTGAGGTGGCACCAAAGAATCTCAGGTACTGGTTCTGATTTTGTTGTAGAGCGCCCGTATTAGAGCCGATGAAGTAATCAGGTATGGCGCGCAGGAAGTCACCGGCGGCGCCTCCGGCAGCGGCTCCAATGAGGACGAGGATGGTATGCAGGATGTTTTCTCCCAGGAGCAGCCAGGTGAGCGCTCCGGCAATTCCGGCGGCGGTTGAGCGTCCCAGCGTCGCGAGGAAGAGCGCGAGCATGGAGTAGACGAAGAGGCTGGCGATAGTGATGAGCAGGTAGAGCAGGGCATGGCCGAACCAGGCGGCGGTGAAGAAGTCAAAGTTATATGGCAGGCCGGTGAAGAGGTTAAAGAAAAGTCCGAGCAGGATGCCAAGGACGATCATGACGACCGCTCCAATGGCACAGCAGATGAGAGCAGCGCCAGCTTTGGCCAGCAGAAATTGCGCGCGCGTCGGGCCGCGCGTGAGCATCAGGCGTACGGTGCCAACACCATATTCACCGCCGACCATCGCACCGAGCAGGATAACGATCAGCACCTGGCCGAGTATAAGAACAGCCTGGTTCACAAGATAGAGGGCCAGCGGTGGAAGCAATGGAGAGGGGCTGAGACTGGCGCCTCTCTGAACAACGAGCAGTGTAACAAACAGCACAACGAGAAATAGGAGTATGACCGCCACGACGGCGATGATACCAAGCCCCTTAGACATGGGACGACGGCGAATCTTATAGAGTTCCATGCCAATCAAGCGCAGGAGAATACTGAAGTAATCCTGACGCCCAAAGATCACGGTTTGGCTTGTTTCGGCTGCATAGCTGTCTGATTGTGCCGTAAGTTGCGTTTGGGGAGATGTATTCATTGATTTCCTCGGCTTTGCATATGAAACGCTGCTAATCAGCAGCGGAATAAGGCTATGTGTACACCTGACCTATTGTACTTTTACTTTAGAGGAGATGATTGTATTCCTCATGAGTGCCAATAAAGTACCAAATAATGGTATCCCCTACCTTGGTGCCGACTGCTCTATAGTGTAGTCCGATGCGAACGGAATAAATGGACTCGACAGGATCAATGCATTTGAAATGAAGGCCAGGATAATAGGGATTTACCTTCCAGAGATGGTAAGCAGCCCTTGCTTGCTTTTGTATAGCAGGAGGCAAACGCTTGAAACGTTTGCGAAAGCCATCCGTTACTTTGCTTCTCACTCAAGCCCAAAGCCGCCTTCCTTCGTTTCTCCTGCAGAATATTGCTGTTGTGCTTCGACTGCCATACGTCGCAAGGCATCGCGCACATGGGGTTTACTGACAATACTGTCCCATTCCCGTTCTTCCACTTCCTCTTCTTCCATAGGCCGCTTTGGTATAAGAGCATGATACGTTTGAATGGAAGCGTCCCCTTCTAGAATAGCTTCCGTTTCTGCAACTATTACTGGTGCCGGCACAGCTATTGAACTTCCGATAAGGGTTCGACTGGTGGCTGATCGAAATGTACCAGACGAAGGCACAAGGCGAATATAGGCTCCTGTTGTGGCAATCATTTCTATTCATCCTTCCTTTCTTCAAGAGCGTTCAAGCGGTTATAGCTCTCTAAACCTGTTTGAAGCGCCTTGATAATTTCTGGCACCAATTGTGGAGAAACCGTCAGTTTGCTAACGCACTCGGATCGAATAGTCCCCTGCTTCGTCAAGAAGTCTTTGACTTCTTCCGGTGAACCTAAAAATGGCGGTACTTTTGTTTCAAAGAAAAAGAGGGTTAGTTCATACTTTCCAGGCTGAACGATTAGATTATGAACATATCGATTTTGTATGCTATCAGGAACATGCCACTCAAGAGGAAGCCTTATCTCCTGGGATTGTTCTTCTTCATTCATGGGTACGTACCCTTTCTCATTCAAATGGTCTGTTAGCTAACTATATATCATTTCGACAAAATTCGCAAATTACTGTTGAGGATATACCGGTTTTTGGTAGCTCAAGCGCTCAGTGTTTTTTATTTCACCAGATCAGATCGAGCTGCTCACCATCCTTTCCCAGGTTTTGTGTACGAGGTACGTTCAATCGGTCCCTACGAGATGCCAGACCCATTTCAGAACCATTTATGGCGGGGGCGGAGGTGAGTTCGAGATAGACTTCTTCGAGGCTGCCTTCGAATGGATGCAGCTCGGCAGCATAGAGGTTGTTGCGCGCGAGCATGGCGTTGATTTCCGCTGAGCGCACCCTGGGCGCATGGATGCGCAGGGTGCGCTCACCATGCCGGTTCGTTTCGATATGGACTTCCGTAAGCCAACTCGCTCCCTGTTCCCTGGCGGCTTGCAGGACAGCGAACGCCGCCTGCAAATCCTCTCCGGTGTTCATACGCACCATAATCTGTTCGCTGCCAAGCAGCAAATCGCGGACGTTGCCCTGCTTGATGAGATTGCCTTTTTGCAGGATTGCCACGCGGTTACAGACCTGCTGGACTTCGTTGAGCAGGTGGCTTGACAGGAAGATGGTTTTACCGAGCCCTGAGAGGCGATGGATCAACTGGCGAATCTCGAACATACCGGCAGGGTCAAGCCCATTGGTGGGTTCATCGAGCAGGACAAGCTGCGGATCAGTGAGGAGAGCTGCCGCGATGCCAAGGCGCTGCTTCATGCCTAGCGAATATTTGCGATAAGCCATTTTTGCCGCGCTCCGCAGTTCGACAAGGTCAAGCACTTCGTCGATGCGCCTGTGGTTTACGGGATGCGAGACCATGCTGGAGGCGGCTGCGATGACGCGCAGGTTATCAAGCCCTGATAGATAGGGATAGAAGACAGGAGTTTCGACAATGGCTCCGATATGCGGCAGAATAGAGGACATATGCGTACTAGTATCCAGGCCGAAAATGACCGCGCGCCCGGCTGTGGGCTGGATGAGCCCGAGCAGCATGCGAATGGTGGTAGTTTTGCCAGAACCGTTGGGGCCGAGGAAGCCGAACACGTCACCACGCATGACTTCTAGATGTAGATCATTGACGGCAACGAGCTTGCCGTAGACTTTAGTTAACCTGTTGGTGATAATGATGGTATTGGAGTCACGATCAACGACGTCCGTAAGGGCTGCAAGGGCTGCTCCTGGGTTTGCTTCCATCGATAGCTGCCTTTCATAATTGATTGCCACAGAGAGTTCAAAAAGCGCTTTTTATGTGATTACGATTGCCAACCAATTATGACATGGTTTGCCGGCGATGGCAAGATGATACGGTTCAGGCAAAGCCATTCATAGACCACAATATCCAGGGCATACTGATCGCTAGCGATACAAAGAGCCAGTGAGCGCCTGGCTCATAACCAGAAAGGGAATGAACCCGCTCCAGGCCAAATTCCAGAACAGGTTAGCCATGAGATTTACTTAGTCGCCCGCTTTTCATTTTTCCTGGATAGAGTATATTACCGGATATTATACTATTAATGAGCATTATAAAAAGTCGAGTAATAATTTGAGTATCTGCGATGTGTCTACCGGGCACGATTCGCAGGTGAGCATAAGTGGATAGAATTGAAGCAAATAGCTGCCTGCAAAAAGGCGTCCGAACTTACGGGTAATCAGCAGGCAGCTATTTTACACTCGACAGTATATGAGATGTATGCTAGAATGCAGCAGGGCTTAGTGGCAATGTTATTATTTCATCGTTTGTCGTTGGAGGAATTTAGGAGGTGCCTATCATGGAAGCTGTACTGAATGGCCCCTTGGGGCGCATCAATCTGGGGTCTGGTGAGATTACAGTTGGCCGCCTGGCAGACAACAAGCTGGTCGTGAACGATCCCAAGGCTTCGTCACATCATGCGATTATTCGCCCCGCCGGTCAAGGCTATAGTATCACCGATCTAGGAAGCACGAATGGTACGTTCGTGAATGAACGGAAGCTCTCGCCCAATACGCCGGCAACCCTGAATCCAGGGGATAAAATCCGCATCGGCGATACGACCTATTCTTATGAAGTGGCTGGAGTTGCTCCCATCGCACCGACCGTCTATGGAGGACCAGGAGGCGGGTACGACCCCACAGTTGCCGCTCCCTCTCCTTATGCAAATAACCCATCTTACCTGCCCACTGAAGCAGCCGCCTCCCCATACAGCCAATACGAAGCAGGCCCACCGCCTGCCTACCAGCCCCCGCTGGAGTACCAGGCGCCACCCGCGCAGCAACCTTACGCCGCGCCACCGCCTCCCGCTTACCCTCCATATGGAGCACCAGCGCAACCTGCCTACGGCGCCGCCGTTGGCGTGCCCCCCGCACGGCAAAGCCGGCGCACACTCTGGATCGTACTGGGTGTGGTAGGCGTTGTAATATTACTCGCAATTGTTCTGTTTGCAGTTGTCGCAGCAAATGCATCTACCCCTCAAAAAACGCTGGATACCTTCTGCAACGCCATAAAAAACCGCGACTATCAGACCGCTTATGGCCAGCTATCCAGTTTCCGCCAGACCCAGATCTCCGAGGCTGATTTTGCAAATTTCTTCTCATCAGCCACTTCATGTACTTACAGTACTCCTGCTGTGAACGGTAGTAGCGCAACAACGAACCTGACTTTTTTCACCAATTCCGGATCTGTTAATGGAGCAACCAATATGGTGCAGGAAAATGGAGTCTGGAAGATCGATGCCATTAATTTTCCAAGTCAATAGAGGGAGTTAGAGTATGCAAGCAGCGCTCAACGGTCCTATGGGAAGAACGATCCTGGAATCGGCGGTTCTCAGCATTGGAAGCAGTCCCGATAACCAGCTGGTATTGCATGATGCCAATGTAGCGGAATACCAGGCGGAGATTCGCCCGGATGGTCAGGGCTATAGCATCACGGATCTGGGCAGTGGCAGTGGCACGTTTGTGAATGGACAGCGCCTGGCATGGGATATGCCCCGCAAACTGAATCCCGGCGATATGATAACCATAGGCGATACGACATTCACTTACGAGACGGCGAACACATCGCCATCGCAAACCGGCTCAGAGCAAGCGCAAGTGGTTTCACCAGTCGAGACTGTGCAACCAGGAGCCGAGGAGAACCGGCAACAAGAGACGCCCCAGCAGGATCACAGCGTTGCCGCAGGCTTCTTTCCTGCTGCCTTCAACGCTTCAGAGCATACTGCTTATGGCCCATCCACGCCGGAGGTTCCAGGACAGGCGCCAGGCGCTGCCCCTACTTATGGCCCATCCACGCCGCCAACCGATGGGCTAATTTACGCGCCGCCATTTCCACAGCCGGTATATCAAGGTGGCATGCCTGGGTATCCTGGCGCTGAGCCAGCCGCTCCCACGCCCGCACCACCGCAGCCAGCACGCCGCAGAACCTGGCTATGGATTTCACTCGTTGCGCTTGTGGTGCTGATAGCCGGGGGAGCCGCACTTTTCTATTTTACTCGCCCTTCGCCTGAGAAGACGCTGGATGCATATTGCCAGGCACTACAAGCGCAAAATTACGTTGCGGCCTATAACCAGCTTGCGACTTCTTTGCAAAATATGGAAACCGAGCCGCAGTATGCCGCCATCTTACAGGCCCTTGGCAAGACCACTTCCTGCATGCACGGGTCCGCCAATATCATCGCCAATACTGCTACAGCGACCCTGACACTGATTACATCCGGGCATACCTATCGTGGAACGGTCACGCTCTTACAGGACAGCAGCAATAATTGGAAGATCAGTATACTACTTTCGTCACCTGAGATGACGATGACCACCTTTTGTAATGCCCTGGCAAGCGGTGATTACCAGACGGCCTATAGCACGCTCTCCAGCGATTTGAAAAGCCGGAACTCAGAAACGCAGTTTGAGACGGATTTCGCCGGCCTCACGTGTTCTTATAGTAAGATCATTGTCTCTGGAATCAACGCGGCAGCCAATGCAATTTTTACCGGCGGGTCCGGATCAGCACCCGCCATCATCCTGCTTACCGAGGATCATAATAGCAACAATGATTGGAAAATCAATGGTATACAATAATACATAAAAGGAGCCGAATGTGAAAGCTGCTCTTAACGGCCCAGCAGGTCAATTTATGCTGGGGCCGGGTAGTATAACAATTGGTCGAGGCAGGGATAATTCGATTGCTTTAGATGACTCCCAGGCATCATCACGACATGCCGAGATTCACCCACAAGGGGAAGGTTATGTGATCACCGATCTGGGTAGTACCAATGGAACGTTCATCAATTCGCAGCGGTTGACTCCCAATGTGCCTCATGAACTGCAGCCGAACGATTTTATTCGCATCGGCAGCACAGAATTTACTTACCAGACGTATGGGGTGGGCGGTAATCCGCTAGATGATGCCACTGTCGCCAATCCCAATGCATGGAGCACTCCGAACTATGCACCCACGATAGGGATACCGCCTGCGCCCCAGCCCCCGAATTATAATCCAAATGCTGGAGCGTACCCTCCGCCTACAAACTATCCGCCGGGCTATCCACCGCCTGCGCCAGATTACCCGAACTATGGCACGCCACCACAGCAACCGTATGCGCCACCGGTTCAACCCGGTCAATATAATGCCTATGGCCAATCCGGCACAACCTCACCCGGACTGCCGGTACAGCCAGCGCCGGCAAGAAAGAGCCGTGTGGGGCTATGGATCGGGCTGATTGTGCTTCTGCTGCTCATCATTATTGCAGCCGCTGGCGCTTTCTGGTACGTGAATCGTTCCACGCCGGCCAAAACATTGCAAGCCTACTGTACGGCGCTTCAGGACGATAATGCGCAGGATGCCTACAACCAGCTATCGTCCCGGATCCAGAGTCAAATAACCTTGCAAAGGTATATATCTTCTTTTAACACGGCGGAACGCCTGCTAAATTCACCACTTCTGGGTGGGATCAAAAACTGCGCCGTCACCAATGTACAGGAGAGTGGCTCTTCGGCTACTGGTACAGTCGTGCTGACGGTCAATAACAGCGCCAGGACGTTCTCTTTCCCCACCAGCCTTATCGATGAGAACGGAACCTGGAAGATCAATAGCACGGTCAGAACTCCGACCAGCTAGATTCGACGGGTGTTGAGGCCACACCGGTGTTCCAATTTAAAATAGCCGGTGCGTAAGTACAGCGAGAAAGACTATGTTGCCTATCTCGCTACTTTTTTGTAAGCAATACAACCATAGAATTGTGCAGTATATCCTGTCTTTTCGCGGGAATCGTGGTAAACTAAAAACGCGACCAAATGGTATTTCTCTTCGTTTTCGCATTATTGAAGAAAACGCATACATGGTAAGCCTATGAGACAGGAGGGCAAAGATGAGTGATCGTGTCGGACAACAGCTTGGCAGCTATCGCCTTCTCCAACTGTTGGGTCAAGGAGGATTCGCAGAAGTCTACCTGGGAGAGCACATTCATCTGAATACGCAAGCAGCCATCAAGGCACTCCGCACCCAATTATCAACCGATGATGTATCGAACTTCCGTATTGAGGCACGCACGATAGCCCACTTGATTCATCCTAATATTGTGCAAGTGCTTGACTTTGGCGTCGAGGGCGATACGCCTTTCCTGGTCATGGCCTACGCACCAAATGGTACGCTTCGCCAGCGCCATCCACGAGGAATCCCGCTACCGGTGGAAAGCATCTTACTTTATGTCAAGCAGATTGCCGCTGCCTTGCAGTATGCGCACGATAAAAAAGTTATCCACCGTGATATCAAGCCGGAAAACATGTTGCTGGGCCGCAATAACGAGGTTCTGCTGAGCGATTTTGGCATTGCCCTGATTACACCGAGCGCGCGTGCCGGGACAATATTCGGCCAGAGCAGCATTCCGAACCAGACGACCTGGGACCCGGCCGGTACGGTCACCTACATGGCCCCGGAGCAGATTCAGGGGAAACCATCGCCGGCCAGCGATCAATATTCATTGGGCATCGTCGTCTACGAATGGCTCAGTGGTCATGCGCCTTTTAGTGGGGGATACATGGAGATTGCCATGCAGCATATGTCTGCCTCTCCGACACCCTTGCGTGAAAAGCTGACGGCTATCTCGCCAGATGTCGAACAGGTCATCATGACCGCACTGGCCAAAGACCCGCAGAGGCGTTTCGGCAGCGTCCAGGCCTTTGCCAACGCCCTGGAACAGGCCTCTAGAGGGCCACAACGGGTAATCTCATCAACATTGAGCGCGTCGTCACCTGAAAATGCACCTGTGTCTTCACATGCAGCGGAGGAACCCTCAATGGAAGTCATCCTTTTTGGTCCATCTGGCAGAACAATTTTGGGTTCAAGCGTCGTCACAATAGGCCGTAACGCCAGCAATACAGTAGTCGTCAATGATCCACAGGCCTCAGCATTCCACGCGGAAATTCGTCCGTCGGGCCAGGGACATAGGATCATTGATCTTAACAGCACCAACGGGACGTTCGTCAACGAGCAGCGGCTGGCTCCTGGCTCCTCACGCCAACTGAACTGGGGTGATACGCTTCGTGTAGGCGAAACGAAATTGAATTATGGAGGCGGCAGCGCTACTCAGAATAGGGTATCAACCTCTGATCCTGCTACTGTGCGAGCCGATTCTGGCTATTCGGGCTATGTTCCATCCGGGCCAGTTCCAGCACCACCACCGCCCATTTCCAACACCGGTTATGGTGGAATTGCGCAGCAAGCCTATCCACAACAGCCTGCGCCATTCCCATCAGTCTATCCACCGCCCCTCCAGCAGCAAGCGTATGGAGTTCTAGCTCCACAGCAGCAAGCCTATCCACAGTCAGGCCCAGGAATATCCGGCAGTTCACCAAACAATGTGACACCGGTACAATTCAATGTATCCAGCACCTTGCCAGATAATGTAGCCCAGCAACCGGCATATAACGCGCAGGCGGGCCTGCCCGCGACGCCCATTTCCTCTCCTGCTACGACAGGCGCTATGCCATCCCAGGCCGCATCTTCAAGCTCGAAGCGACGGCGCCCGGCGCTGTTGATTGCGCTCCTGGGCATACTGGTATTCGTGCTGGTGGGTGGGGGAGTGCTTGCTTTCGTTCTTTACCAGAACTCTCTTCCCACGCCGGCGAAGACGCTGGATGCATTTTGCAACGCTCTCCAAGGCTCAGACTATACAAGCGCTTACAATCAACTCTCTGATAATTTGAAAGGGAAAGTGCCGGAGCCGATCTTCGCGAACTTTTTCGCCAAAGTGTCTTCGTGCTCGTATACCGCTCCCAATGTTACCGGCATGAGCGCGACAACCACCCTCACTACGGTGACTACCCATACCAATACCGATCAGTTGATACTGGCGGAACAGGGCAACGGGACCTGGAAAATTGATTCCGACCCGAATCTTGTAGCTTTTGTGAGCCTTTCCGACCTGACAAAGACGCTGGATACCTTCTGCCGGGCCTTCCAGAGCGGCGATTATGCAACCGACTATGGGCAGTTCTCCGCCAATCTCCAGCAGAAGATTACACAGTCACTGTTTTCGGACTTCTTCCCTAACCCTACCTCATGTAGCTACAGCACGCCAACAATTACGGGCACGAGCGCAACGACCAATCTCTCACTTGCTTACAGCGGGCAAACAGAGAATGACGCGCTTAAGTTGATCGAAGACAGCAACAATAACTGGCAGATTGATACCTTTGCCAACCTTTCCACACCGCTCAAGACGTTGAATGCGTTTTGTAACGGGCTGAAAAGTGAGATGTACCAGCAGTCATATGACCAGCTCTCCAGCGATTACCAGCAGCAGACCTTTGGTAATTCGGAAGCGACATTCCAGAATGCCTACAGCTACAACAATAATCATGGGCGCGTGACGCTCTGCACGATTAGTAACGTCCAGGATAACGGCTCGTCCGCGGTTGGCAAAATGAACTATGTGCTGCTTGATGGTACCAGTGGGTCTGCTGTCTATACCCTGATCGACCCCAATGGCATCTGGAAGATTAACGGGCAGTACCAGTAGATAAGCGATGATAGGCATAAGACATTCCGAATTGAGGAACAGGCAAGAGGGAGAGGGCATACCACGTGGTGGAGCAACCCGCACGCTACAGTCGCCCTCTACCCGCCCGCTCGTCAACATTTGAGATGACCTGTGCCTGTCACCATCTACCCTAGCATAGGTATCTTCACTCCGGTTTCCTTCGCGCATTCAATGGCCTCTTCATACCCGGCGTCTACGTGGCGCATGACGCCTGTGCCGGGGTCATTGGTGAGGACCCGCGAGAGGCGTTCGGCGGCTTGCGAGGTGCCATCGGCCACGATGACCTGGCCGGCATGGATAGAATAGCCGATGCCCACACCGCCACCGTGATGGATGGAGACCCAGGAGGCGCCCGATGCTGTATTCAGTAGAGCATTGAGCAAGGGCCAGTCGGCGATAGCGTCGCTGCCATCCTTCATGGCTTCTGTTTCGCGGTATGGCGAGGCGACGGAGCCGCTGTCCAGGTGGTCGCGGCCAATGACGATGGGCGCTTTGACGATGCCTTTCGCGACCAGTTCGTTGAATGCCAGGCCTGCCTTAGCGCGCTGTCCATAACCCAGCCAGCAGATACGCGCCGGCAGTCCTTGAAAGTGAATCTTCTGCTGCGCCATGGTGATCCAGCGTCTAAGGGATTCGTCTTCGGGGAAGAGTCCGAGAATGGCTTCATCCGTGCGATAGATATCTTCTGGATCGCCGGAAAGCGCTACCCAGCGGAATGGCCCCTTGCCACGACAGAACAGGGGTCGAATGTAGGCGGGTACAAAACCAGGATAATCCAGGGCATGCGTCTCGCCTGCCGCTAGCGCCTGCCCACGCAGGTTATTGCCGTAATCGAAGACGATGGCACCCATTTTCTGCATGTCGAGCATGGCGCGCACCTGTGTGACCATGGATTGCATGGAACGGCGAATATATTCCTGGGGGTCTTTTTTGCGCAGTGCGTCGGCTTCTTGCTGAGGCATGCCGGCAGGAATGTAGCCATTGAGCGCGTCATGAGCGGATGTCTGATCGGTGACAAGGTCGGGGACGATGCCGCGCTGGACGAGTTCGGGAAAGACTTCGGCGGCGTTGCCGACCAGGCCGATGGAGAGCGGCTGGCCGAGGTTGCAGGCTTCGCGTACCTGGTTCAGAGCCTCATCCAATGTGCTGGCGATTTCATCACAATAGCCGGTTTCTCGCCGGCGCTGGATGTGCTGGTGGTCTACCTCAACGGCCAGGCAGACGCCTTCGTTCATTGTAATAGCGAGGGGTTGGGCGCCACCCATGCCACCAAGTCCGGCAGTGAGGACGAACTTGCCCTTGAGCGTGCCACCGAAATGCTTGCGAGCAGCTTCGGCGAACGTTTCATAGGTGCCCTGGACGATGCCCTGAGAGCCGATGTAAATCCAGGAGCCGGCGGTCATCTGGCCGTACATGGTTAGCCCAAGCGCTTCCAGGCGGCGGAATTCATCCCAGCTGGCCCAATGGGGAACGAGGTTTGAGTTGGCAATGAGCACGCGCGGGGCGTTGGGAAAGGTGCGAAAAATGCCGACGGGCTTGCCCGACTGGACGAGCAGCGTTTCGTCGTTTTCCAGGCTACGCAGGGCGCGGACGATGGCGTCAAAAGCGGCCCACGAACGGGCAGCGCGCCCCGAACCGCCATAGACGACAAGGTCGTTGGGCCGCTCGGCGACATCGGGGTCGAGATTGTTCATGAGCATGCGTAAAGCGGCCTCTTGCTGCCACCCTTTGCATGAAAGCTCTGTTCCTCGCGGCGCATGCACGGTGCGCGACCCGCTGCCTGCCTGCCAATTGATGGTGGAAGAGGTATCATCAGCGTTAGACATAGTTGGTTAGCTCCTTTGCTATTCAAAGTACAAATTATTTCTTTTGTCTTGAGTATATCTTACAGGGATAGAAGATGAGAAATGTAGCTAACCACAACTGCCAAACAAAGGTGGGAGTAAATAGTATATAATATCTTCCACAAAGATACTTTTCGTTAGTGATTTGATTGCTCTGAAGTACTTATCTCCCCAGAGCTAAAAAGTTTTATTTTATGGACTTACAATCTCTCATATTGAAAGTACGCGATTACACACAGCAACACCTGCCGCAATATATTGAAGAACTCCGCGAACTTTGCGCCATCGACTCGGATAGTCATTACAAACCCGGCCTCGATCTTATGGCTGTCAAGTTGGGGGAACGCATGCGGAAACTCGGCATGCAGGTCAACATTGTTCAGCATGAGACATGGGGCAACGATTTGACCGGCATTATGCGCGGGGAGGGCAGTGGCAATGTACTGTTGCTCGGCCACATCGATACGGTCTACCCCGTTGGGACAGCTAGCGAACGCCCGCTGCGCATCGAGGGCGATACCGCATTTGGTCCCGGCGTCTGCGATATGAAAGGCTGCATCCTGTCAGCCATCTACGCTGTCGAGGCGCTGCTGGCGATGGGTACACGTCCTTTCGCCGAATTGCGGTTCCTCTGCGTCTCGGATGAAGAAATCCTTTACCGGCACAGCATCGATTTGATTGAGGCAATGTGCCGCGACTGCCAGGGGGCGCTGGTATTGGAGGCGGCGCGCGCGAATGGCGATATCGTCAGTTCCCGCAAGGGCAACTCCGGCTATACGCTGGTCGCGCGCGGTCGATCCGCGCACGCAGGAGTCGAGCCGGAGAAGGGATTGAACGCGATCACCGAAATCGCGCACCAGGTGCTTCAATTTCAAAGTCTGAATGGTTGGCGCGAGGGCATCACTATTAACCCGGGTCTGATTTCGGGAGGAACAGCGCTCAATGTCGTCCCGGATCACGCACAGGCGCGCTTCGATTTGCGCTATTTACACCGCAATGATAGAAGCGAAACCGAGCAGCGATGGCAAGAGATGATGAAACAGAAACTCGTACCCGGCGTAGATTTGACATTGGAGGTTTCACCGGATGCTAAAGAACCCATGGTATCCACGCCTGAAAGCCTGAAACTGGTGGATGCAGCGCAAGAGATGGCCCACCTGCTTGGATTTTCCTTGAATCATGTCAGTACAGGCGGTTCCTCAGATGGCAGCTACGTCTCACATTTCGGCGTACCCGTTCTCGATGGCCTGGGACCAATAGGTGGGCTTGACCATAGCCCCGGCGAATACCTTCTTTTAAGCAGCGTTGCGCCCCGTTCGGCCTTGTTAGCCGGCTTGCTTGCGATTATTGGTTCTCAGAATATGCATGAATAAGTTCTAGTGTAGCATCAAGCGAGTCATAGCGATATCAAACATGGCTTCACTACCGACTTCTATGCTATCGGGTCAAGACTATCCGTGAGGAAAGAGCTAATAGTCGAATGCCTGGCCGCTTCCTTAAGCCAGACATCCGGCTCCAGGGGGGTTATCGCGGTAATTGTCAGAGGATTGACAGGAGAGAATCGCTGCAAAACTCGCAAGATTTGCTCCTCGGTTACCGCATCAATAGCAGCTTTCATTGCTTGCCAGCCAGGAAGCGTGCGATTAAACCACCAGGCATATGCCATTGTGCTCATACATACCCTGGAACTTTCACCTCTCAGGATATGCTGACTTTTCAAATGGATTTTTGCCTGGTTAAGCTCGTAGTGGGTAATGCCGTTTTGCCGCAACCTGTACAATTCATCGAGAATAACTGCCAGGCACTTTCGCCCCTGTTCAGGCGTTGTGGCAGCATAGATACGTACCGCTCCTGTGCTTCTATTACTTACCATGGTCGAAGAAATGCTATAAACCAGGCTGCGTTTCTCACGCACTTCGACAAAAAGACGGGAGTGCATACTTCCACCCAGTATGTCATTTATGAGCAAAGCCGCATAGTAATCAGGGTCAGCATAGTTGGGAAAAGGAAACATCAGGCAAAAATGTTCCTGCTGACCCTCCCGGTGTTCTATTGAGAGTGTGGACGCAAACTTTAGTTGCTGCATAGGCAAAGACATTGCTTCTCCTTGCCATCCTCCGAAAAGCGCCTCCATCTGCTCCAGGACCTTTTCCCATTGAAACTTTCCCGCTATAGCAAACAGCATGTTATTCGGTTGATAACGGCTCTGCCAGAAATCGAGAAAATCCTCCTGTTTCAACGAAGCAATGCTCTCCGCTGTGCCGAGGAGCGAACGCGAGAGAGATGTGCCTCGATAAAATTTTGCGCAAGTCAGGTCGATGACACGACGCCTAGCCTCATCATTGCAACGATGTATTTCCTGCAATACGATTTTTTGTATGTGCGCCAATTTGTCGACAGGAAATGCTGGTTCAAGGAGCAGTTCGCTGACAAGTCGAAGTGCTGTTTCGAGTTCGGTATGGACAACTTGCGTCCACACGCACGCCGTTTCAAAACCGGTATCTATCCCCCTACGCGCTCCCAACGTTTCAAAGGCGCTGCTCAACATACGCGCATCGCGCTTTTTTGTACCCTGAAACAACAGATATTCAAACAAATGCGCGAGACCTTGTTTTCCCTCTGGTTCGTGGATGACAGCGGCATCGAATTGACATCCAAAGGTCACCGAGCGCAGGCTCGGCATAGCATAACCGAGAAGTTGTACGCCATTGGCCAGACGATGATAGTGGTAAAAAGGGGCGAGGTTCAGATCATCCCTCATAGCCCTCATTCCTTTCAACTTATCTATCTACGGGCGGCTAATGCAGGATTCAATGTGATCTGGCTAACCTCGACCTTTCTGCCTGGTTCTTTGAGCCGCGCTGCAATGAACTTATTCAGCAGGCGTTGCTCATGTTTGGGAGTCAGGTAGTACATCAAGTTGACATACCAGTACCAACCCGTCTGGGTTATCTCATAACGATCTGCTTTCTCGACAATCAACTTTGCATCGATCAATTCACCTAAAGCTTCTAACGTGTCCGGGTGGACATGCTGCCAATCAATGCGGGATTTTTCCACGAAACCATGATAGGGAAGGTGCAGGATAACTCCTCGACTGGCATCCGCGCTGCGGCTATGCTGGCTTAAGGTAAAATCCCAGAGTTCGTTCTTGAGCAATGCCCGCATATACTTATCGCGGCTGGGAGTGTTCGTAATCGTGAACCCATTCAAAGAGGAGATGGCGCTCACACCGAATCCTATCAACTCGCCGTCGTCATGCCCATACACATACTCGTGATAGCGGAACGAGTATGCATCTGTTACGATCGGCTGTTTTTGTAACTCCTCAGCAGAAACTTTGACATAGCCATGTCCGTTGTGCGGGAGATATCCCGCTGACCTCATATAGGCGTTCAAAAGGATGTTCTGAGTAAATCTTTGCAGCGCTGAGACTGGTTGCAGGCCAGCCTCTTCACAGGCGCGATGTAAGCGAATTTGCGTAGCTAAATGGTCAATCGGATACACGTCGATCGTGGGAGTTCCCAATGCGACCGCCTGCTGGAGATCCATGAGAAAATCTTCTTGGGTCTGACCATTCATCGCATAGAGGATATCGAAGGAGGTGTATGGAAGGTAATCGCGAATCATCACCACCGCTTCTCGACATTGATCCACAGTCGCCGTCAAGTTGAAGAGGTCGCGAAATTTCTGGTTGAAGGTCTGCAAGCCAAATCTGGCGTGGGTTACGCCAATTTCTTTCATGGCCGCCAGCTTTTCGCGCGTAATACTCTTAACCTCCATTTCAAATGAGAATTCCTCAAGCTGGCTGAGATCGTAATATTTGTGAATGGCGCGGCCTATTCTTAGCAGTTGTTCTGGGCTTAGAAGAGAGGGGGTGCCGCCGCCAAAGAAAATGCTCCTCACAGGTATTTCAGTGAGAGATTTAAACCGCGCTTTCCATTCGATTTCGCGCAGAAGCGCCTGTGTATACTGTTCAATAATCTCGATATCTTTAAACTCGCCCCGAATGAATGGGCAAAATGAGCAGATTGTTTCACAGAATGGAATATGGAAGTAGAATGCCCGGCTACGCACTTTGGAGCTATCATGCGTATCATAGGTAGCAAGTTTTTGCTCCAATGGCTGATCTATGATATCTTCATACTGCAAGGGGTAAAACCAGTTGAAGATCGGAAGCTGCATATCGAACTTAATGAGGTTATCGTTTTTGAGTTTCATCTTTCTCCCCTCTTTCTGTGTTTTGTATGAAGCTTTTTCTCTCTTTGCTCCATGAACAGCAGGAATCACGCTTGTCGATCAGCCATTACCTACATCTCTCCCTTAAACTATCTACATCCACGGTTGCGCACGCGCGCAATTATCAATAATGCAGGAGAACTGCATCCCGGCAGTTCTCTCCACGCCTTGCAACTTTTTTCGTAAAGCGTTCCGGGAGGAGGGCCTCAACGAGAAGGGCCAGGACCTCTTCTGGATCAGCTGTGCCGCATGAGAAAATATCCAGCGCTATATACGGTATCTCAGGGTAGGTATGAAAAGCCGCGTGCGACTCAGAGAGTAAGAAGATCCCAGTTACACCGCACCCGCCTCCTGGAAACGTAAAGCTCAGGTGATTAATGACTGTGAAATGACATTGATGAAGTGCTTGAAACATGATTGCCATGAGTTTCTGCTCATCCTTAAGGAGGGCAGGAGCAACTCCGTATATATCGGCAAAAACGTGTTTTCCAATGTCTCTCATATTTCAGCCATCCCTTGTGTGGTAATGAGTAAAACGCGCTACGGGTATCACCGGGGGGGATGCCAATGAACTGGCTCATTGGCATCCCGGTCGGCATGACTACCAGGCAAGCGTGAAAAGCGGAAGCTTGCGGTCCTGCTCCATCTCGCCTACCTCTTCGCTGCACTCGAACAATTCTACAGCAGTAGACTCATAAACAGTGTTCACAGTACTTCTCCTTTCCTATACTGAAGTAGTTTCCGCGACGAGCACTTCTTCTCGTCACCAGTACTATACCAGTCTGGTGTCTCTGAAACGCCTCTCTAGCGTCTCTTTTTCTTTGTCACCCCAGGCAGACAGCAAATCGTTTTTCGCTAAAGGTCCCAGAGATACCAGCAACCTCTTCGCATGCATTGGAAATCGCCCTAATGCCCGATGAATGTCTTGTATTGTAACTGTTTCAATGCGCTCAATTTCTTCATCCAGGCTCAGAAGACGACTTTCTATAACCCAATCATTTGCCAGGGAACGCATACGGAAAAAAGGCGATTCGTTATCGAGAACAAGGCTACTGATCCACTTGTTTTTGGAACGGCGAAGTTCGCCTTCCTCTATTCCATTCTCCAACCAGTTATCCAGCTCATCATAAAGAAGTTTGAGTACCTGCGGAGCATCCTGCGGACTGGAGTTTGCCTCAACAAACAATATCCCGCTATCCTCAAAGGCCCAGATATTCGCGCTTATGGACTCTACCAGGCCTTTTTGATGAATATTCCAGTACAGCCGGGAGTCCTTCTTTCCCAGGGCATTGCAGGCCAATTGAACTGCGTAGTAATCGTGGTCATAGATATTTACCGATGGCATGGCAATGAGCACAATTTGCTGGTTTAACTTTGGATTAACAGTGATATGGGTACCGCTCTGAGGCAACTCGTAAGGTTCTCTGGCATGGCCAACCTCGCCGGCGCGCCAGTGTGCGCAATGCTCTTCAGCCAGTTCTACGATCTGCTTCCAATCAAATTTTCCGGCTATAGTGAGAATAAGATTGTTGGCCACGTAACGACGTTGCCAGTAATCGCGCATTTGTTCCAGGCGCATCTCGCGAATGCTTTCGCGAGTACCAAGCACATCATGACCCAGGGGATGTTCGCCGAAATAGGCCTGCATCATATGCCGGTGGACGAGTTTGTAAGGCTGTTCCTCCGCTCTGGCAATCTCATTCACAATAACCTCTTTCTCACTCTCAAAATCGTGTTCGTCCAGCCTCGGATGCATCAATGAGCTTAAAAGAATCATGGCCTGATCCAGGTATTCGCTGATTACCCGCGCATGGTACATGGTGGATTCGTAGGAGGTGAAGGCATTGACCACGGCTCCAATGTTCTGAAATTCCTGGGAAAGCTGTTCCCAATTCATTGTCTGAGAGCCTTTCAGGGTCATATGCTCTAGAAAATGTGAAATGCCAAACAGACCTGGTTCATGTTCATTGCGGGAGCCGGTGTGAACGTAATACGCGAGCGCGACTGACTCATAGTCAGGCATTGGTTGACCTACGATCTGCAAACCATTTTTGAGTGTATGAGCGTGCAGCATCATATCGGCGCTTAGGATAGAAGTCATGAGGAGTCCCTCCAGCGGTGTCAGGGGTGATCGACGCTAGAATGCTGAGCATTTTGGTGAGGATGTAAAGCCTGTTCTAGCGCAGAAAGTTTTTGTTCTATGCGATACTGCAAGATCTGCTGCGATTCCTGGATTTGTTTCAAGCAGCTTAGCGCGTCGAACAAGAGTAACCTGGTTGGCCTTTGGCTGAGATCGGGCGAAACTGCTGGCGGCGGCTTCTGCTGGCTATTACAATCGTTGAGGATATACCGGTAGAGCATCTGAGTAGACTCATCAGGGGTAGCGCAATATTCTTCCTGCAGGGCTTCCGCGCACTCTCTGTATAGTCTTAATGCATCAGATCTATTCTCACGCTTATAATGCAAACGCATTAACTGCCTATATGTGGCTTCGTGAGTCCTGTCTTCATGAAGAATACGGGTGCCATATGCCAGACCCTCCTCGTATTCGTCACGCGCCACACAATAATCGAGCAGTTTACTCAGCATCGCCAGGTACAAAGATCGGAGCCGTTCTCGTTCGCGCTGGCACCAGTCTTCATAGTTTCCTTCCAGCAGATCTCCTAGATAGAGAGCTATGGCTTCCTTCAGCTTTTGAACCTGGCAGTCATCGAGCTTTCTTCCTGGGATACTTCTGGTTGTTGCCCAGGCACGCTCAAATATCTCTACATCAAGCCATAGGTCGACTTGTGGATTGATCTGAAGCCAGTTGGGTTCAATGAGAAGTATGCTAGCAGAGTCGGATGTTTCGCACGTACTCAGTGCGGTTTGTAATTGCCAGAGGACGTGCCGCAAACATTTCTTTGACTGAGCAGTAGAAACATCGCTCCACAGCAAACTGGCGAGTGCCTCACGAGAATGCTGCTGCCGCCTGTGAAGGAGAAGATAACAGAAGAGTTCTTGCGGCCTTCGTGTACCCAGTCCTTCTATTACTCGCTCACCATAGTGAGCAGAAAATTTTCCTAAGAGCCGTACATTGAGCATGGGCATATCTCCGTTCCTTTGTAGGTGGCTTGTCGATCAGAGAATAGAGTTCAACCATGAATAGGCATCGAACGCGAAGTAAGTGAACCTATCACAAAGAGCTGATGCCTACTTATGGCTGGTACATCAAGGTTTTCTGGGCGTATCCTCGCGTTTCGTTGACGCTACGAGAGCAATCACGCCGGCCTTTTTCAAAGCAGGCACTAAGGAAGCTTCTCGGTCAGGCATGGTTGCGATTCTTCGGAAGAAGCTATCTCTTCAAGGACTTGTGTTGTTTGCGCACGTGGTTCTACACGTCGTACTCCAAGTATGCCCAGAAGTCCGACGACCGCTGTGATAAAACAACATCCAACAAAGATAGGAAGAAGGCTAAATAGACCAAACAGCAGGCCAATGATGGGGCTTGACGCGGATTCACCGATGTTGGCTAAAGTTGACCAGAGGCTAAAGATTCTCCCTATGGCCTCTTTAGGAGTATGGCGCTGGATCAAAATCGCCATTAACACATCGACAAAGGCTCCGACGCCGCCAGCTAGAGAGGCGAGCAGCAGCGCCAGAGGAAGCCAGCCTGTTAGTGGAAGCAACATCAGAAAGACGCCATATCCAATCCAACTGAGGAATATCAGCGAGCCAAGAGATCGAGCCTCCCCACCACGCACCAGCCCGGCTAAAAGAGCGCCAACGATGGTTCCCAAAGCCATTCCACTCACAAGTAAACCATAGACCTGCACATCCCCATGTAATATCTGTATAGTATAAGCAGGTAATCCCAGGCGAAGGATGCCAGCAATGAGTAACACTTCTATGCCAAACAGTAGAATGCTCACCAGGACCACAGGAATTTTGTACAGTATTTGAAAAGTGCCAAGCACATCTTGCAGAATATTTGGCAGCGCTGTTTGCTGTTCACGCACTAGAGGTGATACGTGTACAAAGAGGAGCGTCCCCACCGAAACAAGGAAAGTGAGGCTGTCAAACACGAACAGATTCGTGGGTGCCATCAAAAGAAAGAGGGAGGCGGCAACGAGTGGACCTACCACCTCTGCGGTCTGGTATGAGGAATGCAGCAGCCCGTTAGCGGCGGAGAGTTGTTCTTCAGGAACGAGATCTGGAAGTGCGGCTTGCAGCGATGGCATAAAGAAAAGGCGCAAGGTTGAGAGCAGAAAGGCCGTGATAGCCAGGTGCCAAAGATTCAAATGCCCTAAGGCGCTCATGAGCGGAATAAATAAAACGACAAGGCTGGAGAGGCCATCACAGATGATCATGGTGTATTTGCGATTCCAGCGATCGCTGTAAGCGCCACCAAAAAGCCCAAAGAAGAGATATGGTAGAAAGCGGGCGAGCATCACCAGGCCAATACCAGGGTAGTTTTGATGGGTAATCTGGAGAGCCAACCAGATAAGCGCAATATCGTAGAAGGTATTGCCAAATTGCGAAGTGGTTTGTCCTACCCAGAGCAACCGAAACTGATGGTGCCGAATCAATCCCAAATATCCTTTTTTGTTCACAGAGAACCTCCTCGGACCGAAAACCATGTGGTGTGATTCAGTGCTAAAGCTCTACAGTCTGTTTGTCGATTCAGAATACTACTTGATGCCGATCGAGAGCGATTTGAGCCCACGGACAGAGAGGCCTCGTTCCCACTCCAACTCCTGGGTTTCCAATTGAAGGATGGGAAACCGTTGCAATACGGTTTGTAATGCAATCTGCCCTTGAATGCGTGCCAGCGCGGCTCCCAGGCAAACATGTATCCCATGCCCAAAAGCGATGTGGCGGTTGAACGAACGATAGATATCAAAACGATCTGGTTCAGAAAAATAAGCTGGATCTCTATTCGCCGCGCTCAGGCACATGAATACACCCTGCCCGGCTTTGATCTCTTGCCCCCCCAATTCCAGGTCTTCTTTAGCCAGGCGTGCCGCCGCCTGCACAGGACTCTCATGGCGCAAGGTCTCTTGCACAACTCGCTCTACGAGAGAAAGATTCTTTCTGACCTGTTGAAGCTGGTCTGGATGCTGGAGCAACTCGAGCAAGCCATTCCCAATCAAGTGAGTAGTAGTACCGTGTCCGGTGACCAGTAGCAGAACACAATTGGCCAGCAGTTCTGTCTCACTCAGCACATCCCCCTGCTCTTCGGCTGTGATAAGCGCTTGCAGCAGATCGTCTCTCGGAGTTGCCCGCCGCAGGGCAATCGTTTTACGGAAGTAGTCCATTAGATTGGACACGCTTTGTAATACGCGTAAAAGCTCCTTATATGTACGGATTTTTCCATCCAGGAGAGATCCATAATCATCGGTCCACTGCATAAACTGCTGCCGGTCCTCCAGGGGGATGCCTAACATCTCTATAATAACCAGGCCAGGTAATGGATATGCGAGATCGCGAATGATTTCTAGTTGCCCTTGTTCCTGAACTTTATCTAAGAGATGATCCACACATTGCTGGATATGAGAACGCATATGCTCTACCATACGTGGTGTAAAGGCCCTGGCAACAAGTCTGCGGAGGCGTGTATGGTGGGGAGGATCAAGAAAGATCATTTGCTTCGTTAATGCTTCCAGGGGCGGTTGCACCCTCTTGCGTATCTCCTCTGGAAACTCTTCGGGGTCTAAGATAACTCGCTCAGATGTTAACCGGGGGTCTTGCAATGCCGCTATCACGTGGTCATAGCGAGTGAGCACCCAGTTATCAATACCAGCATCCCAATAGACTGGCTGCGTGGAACGCAATTGATGATAAAGAGGGTACGGATTCGCTATGTATTCCGCCTGGAAAAGGAGCGAGAGGCTCAAGCCAGTACCTTCAGTGTGTAGCACGTGAATTTCCCTTCACTTCTTGAAAATGCCGCTAACATCCATGTAACAAGCTATAACACAATCAGCTTGAAGACGAGCTGTCAGGCTATGCTCTAGCGTGGTGAGAGATCGTTCTAGACGTTAATGGATTGAAAAGTGCGATTATTCATTATGCTCATCTGGAGCGAGTTCTGCCTGCAAACGTTGACAGAACTGCGGGAATGGCAGTGAGCAAAACTTGATGAACACTTCTAGTTCTTCTGGATCCAGCTCGAAGCCCTGTGCTTTAAGAGCAGATGGAGGATCTTCTTGCAACTGCTGTCGAAACGCTGGATTAATGGAAGCCAGACCGAGAATGCGGTTAATTGTTTTCCACGGCATAGCCATACATCCTTTTAGAGACAATGCAACACTGCAAGGGGAATAATTCCATAATTCACAGGCCAGATCGGATCGCCACTTGATGTCAAAGCTGGCAGAACAAACGTGACCAACAGGACAGTCAAGAGCAACACACTTCCAAACACTAGCCAGAAGCGTACCAGGCTTACACGCTTTGCATCTTCTTTCGGGTGAAAATAGGTTTCGCGCATGTTCTTCCCTTTCCATTTCAGAGTGACTGTGTACGTACTGATCGCGAGTGCATCTCTCAATCTGGTATCGTACACGTTGTTTGGTCCTATCTCTGAGGAAAGAGTACCGCCTGCCCACTCCGCAATCACTCTGCACAATACTCCGCAATCACTCTGCAGAGTGTTTTCCCGTTAGACGCTGGTAGAGGCTTTGAATAGCCTGACCTGGTTGTACCCCCAGTTCCTTCTCCAGGATGGTTCGGCAAGATTGATATTGGCGCAACGCGGCCCCTCGCCTTCCGAGGCGCATATAGCAGCGCATGAGGCCGTAGTGAGCCTCTTCGAGGCAATTGTCGAGGAGGAGCAGATGGTGCCAATGTTCGGCGCACTCAAGCCAGTCTTCGGCGTTCCAGGCACTCTGAGCAAGCTGGCGGCGCGCCTCGGCGTAGGCAGTGCGCAATTCATCACGCCGGCGAGTACACCAATCATTGTAGAAAGACCGCCCGTAATCACCGCGATAGAGCGAGACCATCTTGAGGAGAGCTTCTTTAGCGCATGCTTCATTTTTCATAGCGAGGGCCTGTTCTGCTTCGGCTCGATGTTGCTGAAAGGCCTGGACATCATACCAGACCTGCTCTCCATAGCAGGCAGGGAGATCAAGACTATAGCCGGTGGAACGAAAGACCACACAGGCTTCTCCCAGCAGTTTGCGAAGCTGATAGATGGTGTTGTGAAAGATCTGGGTAGTTTGTTCATCACATTCCCACCACAAGGTGGTGAGAATAGTCTCTTTGCTCACCGGGTAGTCAGAGTCAAGCAGGAAAAAGAATAGTTCCATAGCATGGGCCATGCGCCACCGCTTAATGGGCTGGTCATCCAGCAACACGGTTGGTTCTCCAAAAGCGTAAATGGTCAGGCGGGGAGAACAGCGTTCCACCTGCACAGAACCAGCACGCGAGGAATCCTGCTGGTTTTGTATCTGCGGGGGGCCACTAATGCCTAACAGCGCACGCAAAGAGGCAAGCCGTGGATGAGTCTGGACGACAGGGAGCAGATCTGGCAACCACTGCAATTCGACCTCGACCAGGTGCCTGTAGGAATAGTGAACTGCCAGGAGAGACGTCACCTCTTCCAGCAGCAATACTGCTTGCTCCAGTTGGTCCTGCGCAACCTGACAGGCGGCCAGGCGAAGTTTCGCCTGGAAACGCTCACGTTTCAAATCTGTTATGTTCAATGCCGCTTCAATCTGAAGCAGATAGACAGCGGCTTCGGAATACTGCTGTTGTGAGAGAAGGATCAGACCATAGGTCAAGTCGCGCCAGACACGTTCATAGCCCACTGTGCCTGAGCTCCGGTCAGGCGTCTTCATTTGTTCAACGGTAAACAAAGCGCTAACGGGATCTCCCAAGAACAAATAACTGAGCGCCAGGGTCGAGAGAGCGGAGTTGATGAGGCTCCGATTCCCGAATGTCCGTGCCAGGCTTAAACCATTTTGAGCGTATGCCAGCGCCTGAGCATACTTTCCTTGCTCCACATAGAGTGACCCCAGATTCACCAACGCATAGGCTTCGCCGCGTTGCGCATATGGGGAAACGCTCGTCAGAGCGCGTACCTGAAAGAAAGCTGCTTCCGCCTCTGAGGTGAGGCCCTGGTCTTGAGCAATGAGGCCCTGGAGGATCAGACCGCTTATTTTCCCTGGAACATCCTGAATCTGTTCACAAGCATTCAGGACCATGGTCAGGTAATGTTGGGCCAGGGGAAAGTTTCCAGTTAAGTAGTAGGTGTTGGCCAGGGCGCTGTAGATCTCGATGGCTTGATGAAGCGGAGGATGGTTCGCCCAGATATGGAGCGCCTGTTGCAGATGGGTAATCCCAGCAGTGAAGTCCCCGAGGAGAGTGGCGCACATCCCCAAACGCATTTCCGCAGTTGCCTGTAATGCATAATCCTGCTTGGAGACATGCGACAAAATTTGCTGGCAAAGGACCTGAGATTGAAGATATTCTCCTAGCTGAAATAAGGCTTTGCTGCGAAGAATCTCGATCATTGCTTGAATCCCAGATATTTCGGCCTGATCTAAAGCAGGTGCCAGTGTCTCTGCTCTATCGATGAGGGGAAATGCAGAATCAGGCTGACCGCGCTCTAGAGCAATGGTTGCCTGCAGTAGGAGAAGACGAGGATGATCTTCTTGCACGGTCGAGGGGAGCGCGTGGAGCCAGCGCATCAAGGTCGCGCGCTGCCCTTGTTGGAGTAAGTGTTCAGCAGCGTTAAGAATAAGTGATACGGCCAGATCATACGCGCCAATTTTGAGCGCGTGATACATGGCCTGCTCATCATCGTGGCGAGCGCGCCAGAGTTCCGCCGCCCGGCGATGCAGGGCCTTAAAACGTTCTGGCTCCTGATCATGGAGTTGCTTGCTAAGCAGTTCACGAATCACGGGATGGCAAGTATAAACAACGCCAGAAACGCTTTCATAAGAAGCGAGAAAGAGTCCCTGGTGTTCCAGACGAGCTAAGCGCTCTGCTGCATCGGTGATGTCGAGCAGGGTATTGCAGAAAGCAGGCTCAATCTGCTGCAAGATCGAGATGGCCTGGAGAAAGGTATACACCTTCTCATCTCGCTTGAGTACCTCATCGACCATATAGGTGAAAAGCATGTTTCGCTTGTACTCTGCCAAAGACTCTACCTGTAACGTGGAAGGAGGTTTATTACTGAGACTATCCTGTTTGAGCAACCGAACGCGCGCATCTCCGATACGCGTTCCTAATAAAATCCCGGCGATCCAGCCATCGAAAGAGGTAGCTAAGTGCTTCGCCTCGTCTTCGGTTAGGGGAGGTAATCCTTGCAGGCTGGCCAGATCCGCAATATCCTGAGCAGAAAAACGCAAGGTGTGGCTATCCATGCCGCACATGGCATCATGAATGACCAACGGAGCAAAAGAAAGGTCAGGGATGGCCCGGCTCTCAATGATGAGTGTTGCCTGGGATGGCAACTTCTCCAACAGATAGTTGGTTAGAGATGTCAGAGTTTCGCTCTCGTTGATCTCCTCATAATTGCACAGCAGAAGAAAAAAGCGCTCAGAGACCTCAGTTGCGAGAGCGGAACAAAGCGCATCGAGCGCGGAGCGATAGATGTCCAATGAGGAGAACGTCTGCGCAGGGAACAGGGTACGAAACAAGGGATCAAGCGAGGCACCAAACTGGGGAAAAGTGTGGCGCAAACTCGCTAGAAGCGTGCGGAGAAATACCACCGGGTCGGTATCAATAGGTTCCAAAAAGTACCAGCAACTAGGCAGAGATGTGGAATAAACAAAATCGGCCAGTAAGACTGTCTTTCCATACCCGGCAGGCGCGCAGCACAGGACTAATTTATACCGGGCAGGTTTCCCATTTTGATGTGGCTCAGGGGCAATGGTCTCTTGCAGTTGTGTTACCAAAGCTTTGCGATGAAGCATGACCGAAGGAAGAGTAGGACCCGCAATTTTCCTTGAAAAATTGGCGTCGTACACTGGTTTTCTCCTTACCGCTTACGATATGACGAGTGGCACCAGTCCGATCTCTGGGCTGAACCCCTGAGATTCTTAACAGAACCAGGCGGAGCAGAAAAGAAACTCGCTCAAAAAACCAGAAAGACGATTTTATTACTCTTTACTATACCCTAAAGTCGCTCCGCTGTCTATAAGAAGACTGCAACGACTAATCTTGTTCCTCATTCCCGCCTGTGCTATAATCTGACAAGAAACCATACATACAGGGTATGCTTATCTTGCAAAAAAGAAATCATATACAGAACAAATTTCCGCTCCTCATCATCTTGCTTCAATGCGAAGCGCCTGCTGCGAAAGGATGGCGCTGACCAGGTGGTAAGGAACCAGGCAAGATGGATAGGTGCCGAGCTCCATAGTTTCAGGTTTAGCTCTATTCATGTGACGAGATGGATGCTCAGGAAAGGATTTTTCGATGATTGATCCCGATAGTGAGTTGGAAGCACGATACCAGTCGATAGTGACGACACCCGATTGGTATCAGACGAATATTCCGTGCCAGGTCGGCTGTCCGGCACACACAGACGTATCTACCTATATCGGCCTGATCTCGCAGGCGCGCTTCGATGAGGCGTACCTGCTGAATCGAAAGTGTAATGTCGTGCCGGGCGTGCTTGGTCGCACATGCGCGCGTCCTTGCGAGCCGGTGTGTCGTCGCAACAAGATCGATGGGAAGCCGATAGCCATTTGCTGGCTCAAACGCGCCGCCGCCGACCACCGCGAATTCCGCCATCATGCTGAGCGGCCGCCGATTACTAAAGAGAAGAAGGTGGCGATTGTCGGCGCGGGTTCAGCAGGATTGGCCTGCGCGCGCGACCTGCGAGAAATGGGTTATCCCGTCACGATCTACGAGGCCGACCCCGTTGCAGGCGGCGTGATGGTGAACGGTATTCCGGTATGGCGTTTGCCGCGCTCGGTTACCTATGAAGAGTGCAGCGAATACATGGACGACCTGGGCGTAGAGATGCGCTACAATACGCGTGTTGGGCGCGATGTCATGCTCACCGACCTGCTGAAACAGTATGACGCGGTCTACCTGGCAGCCGGCTGCTATATCTCCAATCCTCTGACCGGCCCGGATAACAAAGTCATTCCAGGCGCGAACCTGAAAGGCGTGGAGGATGGCATCAAGTTGCTGGCCAAGACCAATTTCGGCGAGCCCGCGTTTATCGGCAAAAAGGTCATCGTACTGGGCGGTGGCTTTACGGCTATGGACTGCTGCCGGACCTCGGTGCGCTTTGGTGCCGAAAAAGTTTACGTGTTGTATCGTCGTTCAAAAGAGGAAATGGGTTCCGACGAGTACGAGGTCGATGAAGCAGAGTTCGAACATGTCGAGTTCCAATACCTCGTCACGCAGCTCGAGGTGTTGAGCAACGATGGCATCCATGCCAGCGGCCTCAAATTGATCCGTAACAAGCTGGGTGATCCCGATGCCAGCGGGCGTCGCCGTCCAATACCCATTCCGGGCACCGAATTTGTAATTGAGGCCGATACGATTATCGCGGCCTTTGGTCAGTATAGTGACGCCTCCTGGATACAGGCCGACGAATTGAAGCTGGAGGTCAACAAACGCTCAGGCGTCCCCCTGGTGGATCGCGAGACCTGGATGACCAGCTACCCCGGCCTTTTCGCGGGTGGCGACTATACGGAAGGCTCGCGCAACCTGATCTCTGCCATCGGTGATGGACGCGATGCGGCGATTGCCATCAATCGCTACCTCGGTGGCCAAGACAAGCCTGCCGAACCCGCTGAAGAGATCGAACTGCCCGACTACCGGCGTGGCATGGTCGATGACTATGAGTCCATCCCGTTCCAGATGATGCCCTCTCTACCGCTCAAGGAGCGCTACAGCAACACACGCGAGACCGAAACAGGCTATACGCCCGCGCAGGCGGTGGAGCAGGCGCGACGCTGCTTGCAATGCCAGTTGAATATCATGATTGATCCCTCAATCTGTATTCTCTGTTCAGGCTGCGTCGATATCTGCCCCTACGACTGCATCAGTATGGAGGGACTTTCCCGCGTGGTCAAAGGCGATCCAATGCACCTGGGAACGGAAAGCTGGCAAGGCGGCGCCGATATGATCATCGACGAGGAGAAGTGCATCCGCTGCGGACTGTGTATCGTGCGCTGCCCCACCGATGCCATTTCTATGGTGCAATTCGAGGTCGCCAGCCCTAATGATCGCTGGACCGTATCAAAGATACCGGTGCTGAATATTAAGTAATAGACGAATAGAGCGGTATAAACACGAGTCATCCCGAATCTTGACTTATGAGCATCGAAAGGGCGACCGCAAGGGTACGCCATTACCAGGATGACGTGGTAGTGGTAGGGTAGAGGCGTGTCATAGTAAGGGCGTACCCTTGCGGTCGCCCTCCACTCCGCCTTTTTCGCCCTCTCCAACTTCACGTATCGAAATCTGGGATGACTTATGTTTATATGTGCAACTTCCATACCTGCTGGCACTTCCCGTTTTTTTACACAGAAGATCACAACCGGTAGATCAGTAGAATCAAGGGTTGACATTTGTCAATGTGTTCAGTTAAACTTGCCTGTGGGGGACAAGAAACGCTTGCATCTCCTGTTGTTTACTTCACCAAAAGGAGCATAGCCGACACATGCGAAAAATCACCTGGTCAGTACTCGTCCTGGCCACCCTGCTGAGCATCTTTGGTTCAGCAGCAGTCGCTTTCGCGCAAAGCCCATCAGGGTCTAACCCTCTTGCGCACATTTTCGCACATCCTGATTTTATTTTGAAAAACCCACACGGCACCCAGGGGCCAAATGTCTCAGGCTTTTCACCGCAGCAGCTCAGTACAGCGTATGCAATCAGCAAGATCAGCAAGAAAGATGGTGGTAAGGGCGTTACCGTAGCCATCGACGATGCCTGTGGCAACTCTCATGTGCAAGCTGATCTGAATGCCTATGACAAGCAATTCGGGCTGAAAAACACAACGGTTAAAATCGTTCAACCTGAAGGAACCCCCTGTTCAGATCCCGGTGGCTGGGGCGTTGAGACGGACCTGGATGTCCAGATGGTGCATGCTTTTGCGCCAAAAGCCAAGATCGTGTTGGAAGAGGCGCGCAGCGCTTCCTTCAGCGACCTGCTCAACGCCGCTAAAGACGCTTATACCAAACAGGGCGCGACCATCGTTTCCATGAGCTTTGGGGGCAGCGAGTTCTCCGGCGAGACCGGCTCAAGCGCTGATGGCATCTTCTCCGCCGGCAATTCAATGGGGGTAAGCTTCACCGCCTCTTCCGGCGACAGTGGGTGCGGCGCCCAGTATCCTGCCGCCTCCCCATTCGTGACTTCTGTTGGTGGCACCAGCCTGTTTATCAATCAGGATGGCAGCTATAAGAGCGAGTCGGCATGGAATGGCAGCGGTGGTGGCACCAGCGCGTTCGAGAGCCGCCCATCCTACCAGAACGGTTTCAACAGCAATTCGAAGCGCGGCATTCCTGATGTCGCTATGGTTGCCGATCCCAATACCGGCGTTGCTATGTACGACAGCGACCTCGGTGGCTTCATCGTCGTTGGTGGCACCAGCGTTGCTGCTCCTTTGTGGGCCGGCGTGCTGGCAAGAGTCAATCAGAAGCGCGCGCATAGCATGCAGAATGCTGACAACGAACTGTACAATGTGGCCAGCAATTCTAGCAAGTACGCAACCGACTATCATGACATTACAAGTGGTAGCTCCGGTGGCATTTGCAGCGCCAAGAAGGGCTATGACTTTGTGACTGGTCTGGGTACAGAAGTCGGGAACGCGCTCGTCCCTGACCTGATCTCGGCTCCGTAATAGCGCAGCGTCACAAGCGCTGTCATTGCTGAGGCAATGAACGTGAATAAAGATGGCCTACTGAGTGTTTCCAGAAACCAGGTGGGCCATCTTTCCCATTGCATTCAACTTCAAAGGAGTAGCTAGCATGATACGCAAGATCAGCGCGTTCGCTTTTATTTTGACCTTCCTGGTAGGCATCGTTGGTTCTGGAGCGGCCGCTTTCGCACAGAGCACCTCGGAGGCCGATCAATTCGATAATGCTATCGCCTACCCAACCATTATCCTGCAGAATGCTCATGGCACGCGCGCGCCCGATGTCAACGGCTTTACTCCGCAGCAGTTCCGCAAGGCTTATGGAATCGACCAGTTAAGCCAGCAAGGGGCGGGCATCACCATCGCCATTGTCGACGCCTGCGGCAACCCGCACGTCCAGTCTGATCTAGACCAATATGATCAGGCATTCGGCCTGCCTTCTACAACCGTGAAAGTGGTTTATCCACAGGGCAAAAAGGTTTGTTCAGCGCCATCAAGCTGGGGATTGGAGACAGACCTGGATGTCGAAATGGCACACGCGGTGGCCCCTCAGGCCACGATTGTGCTGGAAGTTACCGTCAATCCGACTTTCAAGCGCCTTGACCAGGGGGCTCAGGATGCCTATGTCAACCAGGGCGCGGCCGACGTCTCAATGAGCTTTGGGGGCAAAGAGCGCCCCGGTGAAAAAGGCGCCCACGGCGACGCCATTTTCGCCGCCGGTAATGCCAAGGGGGTTACCTTCACCGCTTCGTCCGGTGACAGTGGTTGTGGAGTAAGTTACCCGGCCGCATCTCCTGATGTTGTAGCCGTGGGCGGCACTGTACTCACGATTAAGCAGGACGGTACCTATGTCAGTGAGACGACGTGGAGCAGCAGCGGTGGTGGATTGAGTAAGTTCGAGCATGTTCCGTCCTACCAGAACGGCTTCAACAATAATGCCAAACGCGGCGTGCCGGACGTGGCCATGGTCGCTACCGGTATGGCTATGTACGATTCCGATTTTGGTGGCTTTGTCGAAGTTGCCGGCACCAGCATTGGCGCACCCATCTGGTCTGGAGTCCTGGCCGACGCCAATAGCGGGCGCCAGCACACCTTCATGAACGCTGACATCGAGCTGTACAGCGTGGCCAGCAACTCACAAAAATATGCCAGGGACTACCATGACATTACGACGGGTAGTTCTGGCGGCATTTGCAACGCGGGGCCCGGTTATGACTTCCCGACCGGCCTGGGGTCGCCTGTCTCTAACAATCTCGTCCCTGATTTGATCGCGGCTCCGTAAGTCACCCGCATACATAAAAATTTTGAGCGGTTGACTCTTGCATGCAAGGGTCAACCGCTCAAAATTTTTATGCCCGTAACTTCTCGCGCATAAACTCAAGCACCACGCGGTCGATACGCGCATCTTCGAACCAGCGTTCCTCGAGATTTTCACGCCCTACAAATTGGCGAAATGCGTCGCGCGTAGCACTGGTATAGGAGCCGTTGACACCGCCTTCATAGTCGCCACTGATGGTCAGCAGTTCTTGCAATTCGGCGGCTACCGCATCATCTATGGTTAGGATATCCTGTGGTTCCGGGGGAAACAAATACAATTTATGCAATTGCAGAATGCGCTGCAGTTCCTCAATTGGCCGGGGATGATCATCAACTCGCAGGTCGATGAAGCGGTCATTGAAGCCACTATACCCGCCCTTTTCACGCACGACCAGCAACGCTGCCGATTGCTGCCCCCGGCTATCACCTCCGGCGGCCTGACCTGCGGCGAGCGCGGCCATCAACCGATCGCAGAGACGCCCGTTCGTTTGCTCAAACGTGCGAGCCATAGCCAATATCGTTTCCTCTCCTACAAGGATATTGCCCTGGCAGGCATAATGCTCCCCTACATGCCCACCGGCCCACGGAAAACATTCGTCGCCGGTAAAGGTAGCAGGTTCGCCATGTATGGCTACGATGCCTACCTGGCGATTGGCGCGTCCATCATCACCGGCCGTAAGGCGCGCGATGGTCTCTTGAGCGGACAAACCACGCGCCAGCAGCTCCAGGCCTGACGGCCCATAGGTTGTATTAGCCCAGGCCTGCGTGGCAATCGCGCCTACCCCCGCCTTTGCCCACGGGACAACCGCGCCAACAGCCAGAAATTTGGACTGAACGGCAATTCCTAATTCACCCGCGCCGGGGTCCCGCGCAACAATGGAATAAGTCATAGATAGATACCTCCAGATAGAATGCAGCACATCCCAGCATTGCTCTTTGGGAGTATTATAGCATGCGCACGCCATGACTTCGAGCAAGGGATTCTTCTCTACGCTCAGAATCCCTTGCCCGAAGCCATACAGCCATCCTGGTTTCAGTCAACTGGCCACTCCTGGAGAATCACCCGGCAATCCGGCAATCCGGCGCAAAAACTTGACATTTCAGGGGATTTGCAGCAAAATTGAAAGAAGTCTTTTCCTATGAGCTTTGTCCTTATGAACATCCCTCATGGCATGACTCCGTGAGAGGTTTTTGTTCTAACAGACGTATATCTTTCATAGTGAAGCGAGAGCACCACCGATCAGATATGCTGCTTTTATCGTCGTTTTGACCTGGCACGAATGCTGCGCCTCGCCATAAAGTCAGGACAGTCGCCAGGGAAAAGAGGCGACACTGCTGAAGAGGTGGAAGCAGTGCTTTGTTCAATACATAAGCCGCATACTCAGATCCTTTAAGGAGCAAGTATGGTGCGACCAAACTGGTCAGATGAAGAGTTGGCGCGGCTGCTGCAAGAACGCAACGATGAAGCCCTTGAAACTCTCATCTCCCGTTACTCGCGCGAGGTGTTTTATTTTATTCGCCTGGTACTGGACGGTGTGGGCGTCACCCAGGATGCAGAAGAGTGCGTCAACGACCTCTTTGTTGCCGTCTGGCGGGAAATCGACACCTTCGATTCCGAACGTGGTACGCTACGCACGTGGTTAACGATGCGCGCAAAATATATTGCCCTGGACCGGCGCAGGCAATTGTGCCGCCGCCAGACTCATAATATGCAACCGGCGGACGAGAACCGCCAGTGGGTAGCATCGGATCGAGGCGGACGCAAAGGATACGGATGGGGAGGATACGACAACGACAATCGCGTCACGCTTCCTCCCCATCCAGAATTTAGTATGGAACACCTGCTGGAGCAGAGTGAAAGGCGCGAAGAACTGCGCCTGGCCTTGGCGACGCTGCCAGAGCTTGACCGCTATCTTATCATCCAACGCTATTTTAATTTCGCCAGCACCGAGGAACTGGCAGCAAAAACAGGCTTGACACGCCATGCTGTTGATACCCGGCTCTGGCGCGCGCGGAAAAGCTTACGCGAGACGCTCAAGGAGCACGCACATGAGTATGAGCGAATTTGAAAAACAAATGAACAGGGAAGATGATGACTCAATTCCTTGCTTGCTGCGCAAGGAAGCGATTCCGCTTGACTTCAGCGAGGAAGACCTGGCTTTCGCACAAGAACTGAACGCACTTTTTTCTGCTGAGCAAGAAGAGCTGCCTCCTTTTTTCGTACAAACATTACTACAAGCCGAAGACCCACGTTTTCGACCGGTCGAATATGGCTTTGAAAGGAAAACCAGCGCGCGTGTCTTCCGCCGCCTGCATTTGCGGCGCCATCTTTTCAATACCCCTCGCTCGGCAAGGGAAATCATCAGCAGCAGCATCCACGGCATCATCGTCAACCGTTCCCTACTGGCTTTTGCTTGCGTTCTGATGCTTGTGATGCTTTTCACGGTAGCCTTTACCGCGCCCTCATTTACTTCGGGCGTCGCCCTTTTATTGCAAGGATCACACAGCGGTGTTTATCAGGTAGAACATTATCCAACCGGCTTACACAGGCCCCATGGCACACATGATTTTGATTCGCGCGCGTGGCCACAACAAATATCGCTATCACAGATGATGCAGCAGTTAAGTTTCCCGATGTACTGGCCGCAAATGATCCCACGCAACTACTCCTTGACCACTATACTTTTGGAGGATACAGGGCAGCAATGGGCCAACGGTCCCATTCTGGACCTGGTCTATACCCTCAACGGCCAAAAACCGGATGCGAATAATCAGATTATCGTGCGCGAATTCCTGCCAAATGAGGATGTGCTCCAACTGGTGCAGGAGGGCGCAGCCCACCCGGTAGAAATCGATCAATATGGCCAGGCCAAGGCAATTTATGTCGACGGGCAATGGGCATTACAAGTTGGGCAATCATTGCCTCAATGGGCCTATGGCGGGCGCAGCGAACTGATTTACCAGCAGAATGGCGTTGTCTTCTGGATCGTTGGCAATCAACAAAATGGCGTGAATGAAAAAACTTTGCTCACCATTGCCCAATCGTTACAGATTTTCCATATCAGCCATCAGATGCATATGCTCAGCGACTCGAGAGATTCCGCAGGCGTCACCGTGATTGACTGGGCCCCTGATCAGTTTCTCACCGATGTTGTCGTGGTCTTCCAGGGTGAAAACGGGAATAGTCCATCCTATATTCCGGTGAGCTCTTACGAATTGGTTAAAACTGCGCAAAAAATCGTGGCTACCGGTCACTAATGGTACGTACGCGCTGGGCACGACAAGCGATACCCCTGCTGGTGGTATGGTTGGCTGTCGCGTGCAGCACGACGCCGGCCATGCCTCCATCACCGCCTCACCGTCCAACCAGTGGCACGATTACCTTCGCGGACAGAGCATTCCCTGATGCGGTCAACCCTTTGTTTTCGGCTTCTGCGGTCGATCTCGAGATAAGCGCGGCGCTGTGGTCCGCCCCTGTCTATTATGACAACCGGTTTCACATCCAACCCGACCAGTTGACTGAAGTACCCTTACCTGGAAATGGGGATGTAAAAGATGGTGGCACGACCATCATTATGCGCCTACGTCACGACCTGCGCTGGTCAGACGGCCAGCCAATTCTGGCCAGCGATTTCCAATACTGGTGGCATCTCGATCAGGATCCGAACACCGGAGCCATCACCACCAGCGGGTACGATCAGATAGCCAGCATCGATACGCCCGATAAATTCACTGTGATCCTGCATATGAAGCGTCCATACGGCCCCTATCTATCGTATCTGCCCTATGCCGCACCCCAGCACGCCTGGGGCAAGCTGAAAGACATCGACCTGCAAAACACGACCAGCGTCTACCTGGCCCCCACTGTGACCGATGGCCCCTACATGCTTGCCCACTTCGAGAATGGGAAGAGCTATACACTGAAACCAAACCCCTACTACACCTCGACGACATTCTCTGGCCCATTTATTTCACAGCTCATTTACCGCTCTTACAACGATCTTACCGCGCTTACTATGGCAGTCAAGCAGCAGCAGGTTGACATCAGCGAGGGATATATGGAAGATGATCTCTCGAGCCTTGCTCATCTTCCACCGGACATGCAATTACGGGAAACACCCGCTGCCGCATACGAGCATCTTGACTTCAATCTGGCCCATCCCATTTTGCAAGATGTGCGGGTACGACGCGCTATTCAAATGGCGATCAACAGGTGCGCTATTATTGAGCAGGTGCTGCGCATGCCGGATTGTGCGCGCCTTGCAGACCAGGTCGAGCCCCCTCCGTCGCTCGTCTACGATCCCCACATTGCTGCGGCGCCTTTTGACCCCCCCATGGCAAGACAGCTACTCGCGCAGGCCGGCTGGCTTCGCGGTCAAGATGGTTTACTGTACCGCCACGGCCAGGCGTTTACACTGCGCCTTGTTACAACCGCTGCCAATCCTCTGCGCGCCGCTGCCGCCCGGCGAATCCAACAGGATTTATTAGCAGTCGGCATTTCTATACAGATTCTATACTATCCCCTGAACACCTTCTTTGGCCTCTATAATCAAGGCGGCATCCTGGCAACCGGCGCTTATGACCTGGCGATGTTCGGCTATCAAAATAGCCCGGAACCCGATGATGAATACGCCGTTTTTCACTCCTCACAAATACCAACCGCGGATCAACCTGGCCTGGGCAACTACGGCCGCGTCAACGACCCTCTCATTGATCAGGCCCTACAACAGGGAAGAAATACACTAGACTTTGCCGACCGCGTAAAGTTCTATCACCAGTTTTTAGAGCGCCTTGCAGATCAGGTCTATATTATTCCTCTGTACACCGGGCTCAATATCATGACCATCAGTGATACAGTGCGGAACGTTGTCCCCAATCCCAATGTCGTCGCGAACAACTGGAATATCAGCCAGTGGAGAAAAGGATGATGATAAACCTGGCTATATTTTCTGTTGCGCTGGACATCACTGTAAGAAACTGGTATCATAAACAGTGACGAATGATCTTAAAGTAAATTGGCTCACGTTGCAGCTCGACTCTGTTCCAGCAACGAAGCTGAGACGGTCGTTGCAAACCTCAAAGGAGAGGTCATAATGAAGCATCATGTCTTAAAACCGGGTCCCACAAAGCCGCATGGCTTACCACATCTACGCACCCTTCGCCAGCGCAAAGGGTTGAGTTTAGGCCAGCTTTCTGATATGACCGGCATTCGCCGCGATACAATCGCGCACCTGGAGACCGGCCGCGAGGACCCACAACCATACCAATTAAGGTTGCTGGCGCGTGTGCTGGATGTCCCGCAACTTGAACTGGTGTCATAGTTGCTGCTACATAGGAAAGGCAACTGGAGAACTTTGTTCCGGTGCTTGCTCGTCTGAATGGCAAATAGGCAGGTTTTGCCTTTCCCAAAAATTTGAGAGCATTTTGCGTTCTATCCCTGCCATCCACTCATAATTCTTGCAGCGGGCCTACGGCCCGTCAGGACGGGAGGGGAAGCAAGCGGGGACACCCCGCACCCCGGCAGGGGTGAAACCCCTGCACCCCGAGTTATGAGTGGATGTCAGTCTATCCCTCTTGACATTCCCCATTTTTCTGCCTATACTGTAATTAATCGGTCAGTCAATTAATTTCTTTAAAAAGTAGAAGTGATATTAACATATGGCACGCACGCCGAAAGTGGTGGAGGATCGCCGCGAACAAATCATCGATGCGGCTATGCATGTCTTTGCGGAAAAGGGATTCGTCAGGGCCACGAACAAAGATATTGCGCGTGAGGCGGGCATCACGCCTGGCCTGATCTACCATTATTTTGAAAGCAAGGAGGCATTGCTGCGGGCTATTATCGATGGGCGTTCGCCATTGCGTATTATCAATGCTCTACCCCCGCAGGCGCTGGCACTACCGCCAGTGGTATTCCTGCGTTTTATCGTGATGCAGGTGCTGGGCATTCTTGAAGACGAAAATTTCATTCAACTGATCCGGGTATTTCTCCCGGAAGTTGTGTATAACCCAGATACAGGATCGACGATAAACGCGGCGATACAGCAGGCTCTGGGCTTTCTTGAAGGCTACTTTCGCAACAAAATGGAGGCAGGAGAACTGCGGAAAATGGACGCGGCGCTGCTACCACAGCTATTTATCGGTAGTGTGATGGCTTTCATATTGCGGCGTAATATTCTCCATGACCCGCAGATCCTGCATTATACACACGAACAGATTGCCGATGCGATAGTTGAAACCATGCTCAAGGGTCTCCTACCAGATCGGTAGCTCGACCTATTCTGAACAGAAATATGGTTCAATCACTATTCGCTTCGCTTATCTGGTAGGAAAGGTAGTAAATTTTTGGGCTTGTTATTAATTGGCCGGCCAGTTAATATGAACAGGAGGAATCTCCATGGCAGAAGCTACTTCCGATATTCGAGAAGGGCAGCAACCGGATAGAACTGCTAGTTCTCCCATCGTCGTTATCAGTGAGCTTGACAAGCAGTTTGGCAAACTGAGAGCCGTCAATCATCTTAGCATGACCATCAATGCCGGCGAGACGTTTGGATTGATTGGCCCCAACGGCTCCGGCAAAACAACGCTCATCCGCATGATGGTGGGACTGATGCGTCCGACAGCTGGCACGATACGTATTATGGGCGAACGCGTACCGAGCACAAGAATTGCACCCCACATTGGCTACATGACACAGTTGAGCGCTCTCTATCTTGACCTCACCGCCAGGGAGAACATGCAGTTCTTCTGCAACATTTATGGTTTGCGCGGCAAGCAGCAGAAACAGCGTATCGACGAAATGCTGGAACGAGTTGACCTTGCTGACCGCGCCAATGACATCGCCAGCAAGTTCAGTGGTGGCATGAAGCAGCGCCTCTCGCTTGCTACAGCGCTGGTGCATCATCCCAGCCTGGCCTTACTCGACGAGCCAACCGTCGGAGTCGACCCCGAACTGCGGCGCACTTTCTGGGACTATTTCGCGCAAATGAACCGCGAGGGCATTACCATCATCGTCTCCACGCATCATCTTGATGAAGCGGCACGCTGCACGCGCCTGGGCCTGATGCGCTCGGGCATGTTGCTGGCGCAGGACGCTCCACAAGAGCTGCTGCGTCAATCCGGCAAAGATAGCATGGAGAATGCCTTCCTCTACTTCGCCACGCGCCAGCAGGAAATGTCAAAGGAAATACACTCATGAGTCTCGCACGCACTCTAGCGCTGGCTACCCGCATTATTCGCCAGATTCTGCGCGACAAACGCACGCTGGGGCTGATCTTCATCGTTCCTCTCTTGATCATGACGTTGCTCTACCTGGTACTCACGAATACGAGCAGCGTCCATACACTGGCGATTGTGCGCCCCACGGGCCCGGGCAGCGATACCATCAACACGCTGATTACCGACCTGCTGCCCGGAAAGGATAAACTGAACACCATCTCTATTCCTGCCAACCAGGTAACAACTACACTACAAAACGGGAATGCCGATGCCGCGATCATCTTTCCCCCGGATTTCGCGCGGCAGGTCCTGGCGGGCCAGAACCCGGTCGTACAGATCGAACTCGAAGGCTCTGACCCGGCCATAGCAAGCGCCATGCGGGACCTCACCGCGTCATTTACGCGCCAGCTTGGTCTCGCGCTCTCGACCTTGAAAGCGCAGCAGAACCAGGGCGGACAGGCGCCGATTACCCCGGCAACACTTGCGGGACCCATACCTTTCACCATCAACGAACCGCACTACCTGCATGGCGGGCCGCAATATACGTTCAACGACTCCATCGCGCCCGTATTCATCGGTGTCTTCTCATTTTTCTTCGTCTTCATCCTTACTTCAGTCGCTTTCCTGCGCGAACGCTCGCAGGGTACGATTGAACGGGTGATGGTCTCTCCGTTGACGCGCCCCGAACTCGTACTCGGATACATCTGTGGCTTTACGCTTTTTGCGCTTGTGCAGTCGGTGCTGATCCTGATTTTTGTGGTCTTTGTGCTACAGGTCCATTACAGCGGCAACCTGGCCCTGGTTTTCTTGGTTACGGCTCTGCTTACGATTGGCAGCGTCAATCTAGGCATCTTCCTTTCAACCTTTGCGCAGAACGAGTTTCAGATTGTGCAGTTCATCCCGCTGGTTTTTGGCGTGCAGGTCTTCCTTTCCGGCATCTTCTGGCCCATCGCTCAATTGCCAGGCGTATTACGGCCCATTTCCTACATCCTACCCCTGACCTATGCCAATGAGGCTTTGCGCGATGTCATGCTCAAGAGCGCTGATATCGGTCAAATCGCGGGGCAACTGGCGGGCCTATTAATATTCGCGCTGGTTATGGTCCTGTTAAGTTCATTGACGATGCGCAGGCAGAGCGCATGAGATCAAGTCGTAATTCAAGATTTTGGAGGTACCAAAAATGCAGAACGAAGTCGTTGCAGCAACAACACAAAACGAACAAGTCGAGCAGACCACCTGCTGCATCGTGGGTGGTGGTCCGGCCGGGGCCATGCTGGCGCTTCTGCTGGCGCGTAAAGGTGTTCGCGTCGTATTGTTAGAGGAACATATGGATTTTGACCGGGACTTTCGCGGAGACACTATTCATCCATCGACCCTGCAAATATTGGATGAAATCGGCATTGCGGATCGCTTGCTCCAGCTGCGTCACACCAAAGCATCCAGCATACCCGTACAGACTGCTAAGGGGGTTTTGACGCTTGCCGACTTCCATCGCCTGAAAACGCGCTTTCCCTACATCGCATTGATCCCCCAGGCGGATTTCCTCACATTCATCACGGCCGAAGCCAGTCGCTACCCGAACTTCCGGCTGGTTATGGGGGCCAGAGCGGAGAAGCTGATAGAGGAAGATGGCTACATCCATGGTGTTCATTACCGCGGCAGGGACGGCTGGCACGAGCTGCGCGCGATACTTACTATTGGGGCCGATGGTCGTTTTTCTCGTCTGCGCCGCCTGGCAGGTTTTGAGCCAATCCAGACTTCAGCGCCGATGGATGTGCTCTGGTTTCGCCTGCCACGTAAAGCGGGCGATCCAGAGCAATCCGGCGGGCGCCTTAGTAATGGTCACATCCTCATAATGCTTGACCGGAACGAATACTGGCAGATAGGCTATATTATCCCCAAGGGCGGATACCAGGAAATCCGCACCGCGGGCCTCGATCATTTGCGCCAGATCATAGGCGAATTGCTGCCAGAATTCGCGAGCCGCATGGACACCATCCAGGAGTGGAAACAGGTCTCCGTGCTCTCAGTGGAATCGAGCCGCCTGCGTAAATGGTACCTTCCAGGCCTGCTGCTGATCGGAGATGCCGCCCACGTCATGTCGCCGGTCGGTGGTGTCGGCATTAATTACGCCATTCAAGATGCTGTAGTCGCGGCCAACATACTCGGCAACGACCTCCTGCAAGGAAAAGCGCCAACCGGCGACCTGGCACGCGTACAGCGGGAGCGCGAATTGCCAACACGCATTATCCAGAGCTTGCAAAACCTGATACAAAAACAGGTGCTGTCCAGGGTTCTCGCAACGGATAAGCCACCGGCGATATCGCCGTTCTTCTCGCTGCTGTTACGCGTGCCGCTTGTGCGTGATTTGCCGGCAAGGTTCATCGCATTTGGGCCGCGCAGTGTGCGTGTGAAGGAATAGTTCCAATCCCCACCGGGAGGTGGTGAAAGGGGCCAGTTCCTTCCGCTTCTCTATGGGGAAAGTATACTCGCAAACCCGAAAAAGTCACGTGGAAAGGCACCAGGCAAATCAGTTGGCGCGAACTGTACTGACTTGCTTCTCGAAGTTCTTGAAGAACTGGCCGAGCGCCATCTTCATTGCCCCGTTGATGACCATATCGGGGGTAGCGGCGATCTTTCCTTCCATATCCGCGTGCCCGCTATAGTTGAGCAGTGTTCCCTCGGCATCGTCCGTCAGCTCAATGGCGCAGGTGGCGCGAATGGTTCCAACCGCGCTGCTGGGTTCCGCTATTAAGACGACGCGCGAAGGCGGTACTACTTCACCTGTCTGCAAGAAGATGTTATATGGCCCTTTTAAGCCTGGAATATTTGGCGATACCACCAGCTTCAACTGGCGGCCCGCCGGAAAATCTACAAACTCAGCACTCTCACAACCAGGGACGCAATGCTTGAGAACTTCAGCATTCAATAGAGCTTGAAATACTTGTGGGCGAGGCGCTTTCACCTTCTGATTCCCCGAAACATCCATATGAACGTTTACCCCTCTTTATACTTAGATTTTTTCTCTCCCGGCTTCCGACAATGAGATACCTTTATGTATGCCGGAAAGCGATGCGAGAGAATATGCTTTACAAGGCAGTATTATAGCCTGATGCATTTGGATTGCTCAATAGAACGGGTCAGAAGTACTAGGATATTACACTCCAAAGGAAACGAGGATAAAAGTCCAGAGGATCAACGCTCCCACAGCTAAGGGGATGAGGAGCAGGGCGGCGATGACCGCGGCTGCCGTTGCTTTTCCACCGGTCAGGCGATGCACGGCAACATTCGCAAAGCTTTGTAGCACAATGCTGTAGATGAAGCAGACAATGGCCAGGAAAGCCGACAGGAAATTGCCAAAAATAGGCAGAATCCCAAGGACACTGACGGCAAGGCCAAACGGCACAAGAAAGAGCAGGGTGGTATAACACTGTTGCAAGAACGTTCCGCGCCCACCATAGGCCCTGGCGAGCAGATAGAGAATAGCCATCAGGCAGAAAAACAGGAGGGGTATGAGGATAATAAGCCCGGCAGTCGAGCCTAGCGTAAGCGCCCGGAGTACGACTGGGCTGCTCAGGCCGGTGGGATTTGCCGGGTTGGGAGTGGCAGGCAGTGAGAAGAGTGAGACAAGGAAGGCAAGCACTGCGGCAATGACCGCATAGCCGAGCAATTGAATCCAGACCATGCGCCAACTCGCCTGCGCCATCTCGACCAGAAATGTTTCCGCATATGGTTTAGTCACAACGCGCTTATATTGCTCCGGCAACTGGCGAATTGCTTCGGTGAGAGGGAGGGGCGCGGCAGCCGGTGGAATAAAGCCGAAGTCAGGCCAATATGTCGGGTCGGAATCGCGCGTGTCATGCTTTTTCGCCCCATTGGAAGCAGCTCCGGGGCCTCGTCCATTATTGTTCGATTTGCGACCGGGTATCCATGCCATACACATTACCTACGTGGTATCTCAGTGCGGACGACCTCAAGGGTCCCCACCCTTACCTGTTATATATCAATACATTCTGGTTGGCTTGCGACGACGCTCGTTGGGCAGCAGCACATCCAGCGCGTCATCAACGGTAACAACGCCTTCGAGAATGCCATCGTCGCTCACGACAGGAACGGCCAGCAGGTTATATTTCGCCATGATCTCGGCGACGGTTCGTGGGTCGGTATCCGGGCGGACGGTAATTGTATCCGTCTCCATCACTTCTTTTAGAGTTAGTGTAGGATCAGAAATCAGCAGATCCCAGAGAGAAACGACGCCCAGCAAAGGACAATCATCCGATGTCTCATCGGCAACGCAATACACGTAAGCGGCCCGTACATCCTGTTCACTCATATAAGCGCGGACGGTATCGATTGCCTCGGCGACAGTCTTGCCGGTATTGAGGGCAATAAAATTAGTGGTCATGAGACCACCCGCCGAATCCTCTTCATATTCCAGTAAATCCTGGACATCCTCGGATTCCTTGGGAGTCATTAAGCGTAAGAGTTCCTGGGCACGTTCTTCGGGGAGGGTCGCCAGCAAATCAGCGGCCTCGTCGGGCTCCATGGCTTGTAGGATATCGGCGGCCCGCTGCGGGCGAATATTCTCCAGGATATGACTTTGCCGTTCAGTATCGATCTCTTCGAGCGCATCGGCGGCCGTCTCGTCGTCCAGGCCTTCAATCAAGCGCGCGCCCTGACCAGGAGTCAACTGGTGGACGATATCGGCAATATCGGCCGGGTGCAGTTCCGCAAGCTGCCCGCTCATGGGACGCAATGGCCCGGTTAAACCTTCAGGTGTACTACTTGCAGGCTCTTCTTTGTCCGGTTCTTCGTTGGTATCCTGTTCAGGAAGTGGTGTGCCGATGAGCTCGATACGATTCCACGGAATCAATTTGGCGGGGGAGCGCCTGCTATTGGCACCGAGCAGCCAGGAGGGCGCGAGCCTGCGCACCAATCCCAGAGAGCTGTTATCGATGCCTAGAATGTGCCAGCTATCATCGAAACAGATATCGTTCACGCGCACGGCCTTCTTGCGCGCGAGGTCGATGACCTGCTTATCAAGCACATCCTGTGCCAGGCTGATCAGTGGCGCAAATGTAGCAACGGGCTGAGCAGAAAGCCGTTCTAGAGGGACAAGCAGGCGCAGAGCGTTGCCCTGCCACGCGACGGATTCGGCAGGCACGTACCAGCGCTGATCCTCCTGCGCCTCGACCAGCAAGATTGTACGGGGCGCAGGCTCTTCCTGCGCTATGAATATATCAATGATTTTCCCTGCTCGCGCACCCTCTGAATCCTCTATGGGTGCGCCGAGCAGTTGACTAAGGTATTGCATAGTTTCTATTATATACTATATTTCGATGCGGGGATCAGGTTGGTGGGGAGATGGAAATGTGCTGCGCATACCCCGCTCCGTATACGGGGCCCCAACCGTTTCCCGCTCAAATGCCTGGTTCGGAGCGCTGAAGTGATCTTCCGCGCGTTGTTTTTCGTGCTCCAGGCGCACACAGGCGCCGATGAAATCGCGGAAGAGCGGATGGGGGCGCGTAGGACGGCTCTTAAACTCAGGGTGGAACTGAGACGCCACAAACCAGGGATGATCCGCCAGTTCAACGACTTCAACCAGGCTATTATCGGCAGAACGGCCACTTACTATAACGCCATTGGCTTCCATACGCTTGCGAAATTCATTATTAAATTCATAACGATGGCGATGGCGTTCAAACACGATAGGCTCACCATAAGCGGCATAGGCTTTGGTACCAGGGGTCAGACAGCAAACCCAGTTGCCAAGGCGCATGGTACCACCCTTGTCAGCCACCTGGCGCTGGGTCAGCATCAAGTCAATAACCGGATGGGGCGTCTGAGCATCAAACTCCGTACTATTGGCATCAGCAAGACCCAGGACATTGCGGGCATACTCAATCATCGCCACCTGCAAGCCCAGGCACAATCCCAGGTATGGCTTCTTATTGCGACGCGCGAAGCTGGCTGCTTTTACCTTCCCTTCGATGCCACGGTGGCCGAAGCCGCCGGGAACAACGATACCAGCGACATCTTCCAGCAATTCGGCATATCCCTCGCCCATACTTTCCAGGGCTTCGGAATTGATCCATTGAATATCGATATCGACATCGTGATACCAACCGGCATGCCGCAGCGCTTCGGCAACCGAGAGATACGCGTCATGTAGTTCGACATACTTACCAACGAGACCAATCTTGAGGCTACGGCGCGGGCGCTTGATCGTCTGTACCAGTTCGCGCCATTCTTGCATCTGAGCCGGATGTTCAGGCAGGCCAAGCTCCTGCACCAGGTATTCTCCCAACCCGGCCTCTTCGAGAATCAAGGGCACTTCATAAATCGTCTCGGTTGTGAGCAGGGGAACGACTGCCCGCTCTTCGATATTACAGAAAAGCGCGATTTTCTCGCGCAGTTCGTCGCTGAGGGGATAATCTGAGCGGCAGAGGATCACGTCAGGTTGAATACCAACGCGTAGCAACTCTTTGACGCTGTGCTGGGTAGGCTTGGTTTTTAGCTCTTTGGTCGCCATCAGGTAGGGCAGCAGCGTGACATGCATATACAGGACATCACGGCGTCCGACATCCTTGCGCATCTGGCGAATGGCCTCTAGAAAGGGTTCGCCTTCGATATCACCGACAGTACCGCCGACTTCGACAATCACTACATCGGCATCGGAACGACGGGCTACATTGTGGATGCGCTCCTTGATCTCATTGGTGATATGCGGGATGACCTGGATGGTGCCACCCAGATATTCCCCGCGGCGCTCTTTAGCAATGACCGAGGCATAGACCTGGCCGGTAGTTACGTTATTGGCCTGGGATGCAGGTTCATCGGTGAAACGCTCATAATGACCAAGGTCCAGGTCGGTTTCGGCGCCATCATCAGTGACGAAAACTTCCCCATGCTGGTAGGGCGACATGGTGCCAGGATCAACATTGATATAGGGATCCAGTTTCATCAGGGAGACGGAGACTCCCCGGTTTTTGAGCAGGCGGCCTAGCGAGGCAACCGTTATACCCTTACCCACCGATGATGCCACACCACCCGTGACAAAGATAAATTTTGACATTTGATCCTCCTTACCCGCAGCATGAGGCAGGACAGCGTACCAGCGGATGGCAGTCGGCCACAAGGGTCAACTGCCAGCGTCCACATCCACTCCCATCCCTACGGGCTTGTAGGTAGAGTTGCCCTACATTGATGAGACTTTTAAGCGCGCTTCTAAAATGACGATTTGCATTTCAGCAGGCACGGTATTACGCGTTATCACTAATTTCGGCTGTGTCGTCACAGTTTCAACGCCCATCTCACGACAGAACTTGTCGAGGGGATCGGGGCTTTCCCCTGACGCGGGGCGAAAATGCATAGGAATAACGATTCGCGGTTCTACCTGGCTGATCACCTCCGCAGCCTGAGCTGCATTGAGCGTATGCTGCCCGCTCATCGGGATCAATAGCACATCGGCATCGGCGACCTCTTCCAACTGCTCCTCTTGCAGAATATGACCCAGGTCGCCTAGATGACAGATTACTATCTCATCCATATGAATGACATAAATGGTGTTGCGCCCCAGTTCCTGCCCGCGTTTATTATCGTGGTAGGAGGGAACGCCGGTAATCAAGACATCACTGATCTCATATTCGCCCGGACCGCGCACAACATACGGTTCCCCTCCGATGCCCTGGACATAATTATGCCCAGGATGGTTATGACTGACGGTGACGATGGGGGCATTGACCTTACCCAGCGAGTAGCCCGGCTGAGGAGAAAAGGGATCGGTGATCAACGTAACATTCTTGCCACGCAATTGAAAACAGGAGTGGCCAAGCCAGGAAATTTCCATACAGGTTAAGATTCGCTTTTCTCAATAAGTTCGGGCGGGGACTACTGTCCTCGCCCGAATGGTATTATACCACAAGGATAGGTGTTCTACAAGGGGATAGCCAATATTGGGATCAGGGTCTGTGAATTATTGCTGGCCTCCTTGAGAGCAAAGAAGAGCAAGGGGTTGCTCAGGATGATAGGAAAAGGAGCGACGAGAGGCGCAAATCTGGGAAGTGCCGGAGCGATGGATTAAGGAAATGGCGAGATTGCGAAAGGCAGCCAGCAATTGTGGGGCGTTGCCGGAGCGAAGCCGGGAGCGATCTTCTTGGAAAGAGACATCACGGACATAATGGGAGCGATTCTCGATGCCCCAGTGGCCGCGAACCAGAGAGCAAGCGCAGCGGCGCTGCCTGTGTGGGACTGAGGTCGGTGATGAGATAGACGACCTCGGTCGAGGTCTGGCCCTTGCAGGTGACGGTGTGCCTCACTTGGGCGACTTGAGCCACCAGCGGCCACTCGGGAGCGAGGTAGCCATTCATTTCGGTACTGACGCGCATAACGCGATGTTCCACCCGTCCCCGGCGCCGATCCCAGGTCTCGGCTTGCTGGCAAACGGCCTGTGGATCGGCAAAGTAGGTAGCGAGATTGTCATACAAAGTCGGCTGGTTCCCCTTGACGGTGAAGACGCTCTTGCCTTGGTGGTCATGGGTGATCTGCATCAAGTCGGCATGGGTATGCAAGGCATCGCAGGTCACGACCCGTCCAGCTACCGGCAGCGTGGGGAGCACCGCTTTGGCGACTGGGATCTCATTGGTTTTCTCACTCACGCGCACTTGAAAGAGGGTTTCCTGGCTCTCATGCGTGCAGAACGAGAGCAGATGGGGAGCGGCTTGCTCGTCCGTTCTGGCCCCACGCACGGTCTTGCCATCCAGGGCGATGGGCTCGTCGGCTACGGCATGCAACGTGGCCTGAATCCAACGTCCCAGTACCTCCTCCAGGGCCTGGACATCCAGGCGCGGTAACAGTTTGCGATACAGCGAGCCAGTCGGCGTCAGGAACAGGCGCGCTCCAAACACCTGGCGCAGCACTTCCACATGCTCGCGACACCACTGGCCCACCGCTTCCGTGCTATTACAATTGCAGAGCAACGCTGCCAGCAGACACGTGAGCAAAAAGGCCAATTCATAGCGCAATCCCTGCCGCTTGCGCGGGTCTGGCACGGCATCCAGAATGGCATAGACGCTCAGCAGTGCTGCTTTCTCCACCAATGCTTTCCGCTCTTCTTCGGTCAGTGGCGGGAGAACCACCTGTTTGGCGATACAATACATGTATGACTTCTCCTTGAGAGAAGTGATGTGTTTTTCTTATCTTATCTCAGGGGGGAAGCCTCTCTCAGCAATCATTCACAGACCCTGCAATATTGGGATATTGTTCACTTTCTGCCCAAAACGCAACCTCGCGAGTTCTTCTTGCAGATTTATCAAGCATCGGCAATTGTCCATTCTATGCGCTTCCCCAGACTGGCCGCATAGCGCTGTAACGTCAAGAAAGTCTTGTTCCATGCATCTAATGCTCCTAAGTTTCACCATATCATTTTTGATATATTTTTTCAACCTGAACGATTTCTGAGTTTTCTGGTTTTGTATTTCATAGAGTAATTGAGGGAAATCCCATCAGCCTGCGTGAATGCCGATAAAGCGCATACTCATGCAGAGGGCGACCACAAGGCTCTCCACCCTACGCCGCTCTACTCCCGCCCTTACAATTACTACGCTCCCTTGGAGGACGATTTCGTAATCATTGTAAGGGCGGGGGCAGCTGGGGATGTAGGGCTGGGGCCCTTGTGGTCGCCCTCCTCGGGGACAGACTAGTCGCCACTTACCTCTTTTCTAAAACAGTTTACGCTTCACTATTCGTTGCGAAAGCGGCTATCATCGCCTCATCGACAAGAGGGCCGGTAACTGTCATGCCACCGTTGGGTGCTTTGGAGGCAAATGTCAGCGAGCTGTAGGCCACCGTCACCTTCACTTCCCGGCCTCGCGCACCCACGCGCACAGTACTGCCCTCTACTATCTTTTTGATGCGCTGAGCGACAATTCCCGCTCCCTGCTGGTCGGCGCGAATAACTGCCGTCATGATACCGGGGCCGTTGATCGAGAGCCGGTCTTCTTTGCGAATTTTGGTACGCAGGAGCGGCAGAAACTTGCGCGCGGCTTCGGTCGCCTCGCGATCCTCACGCTCACGGTGCACATCGGTATGTTTCGCGCCCTCGAGGATGAAGCGGAAGACGATCACGCTCTGGGCGTTGCAGATGCGACGAACTTTGCGCTGGCCAGCCTCCAGGTCCTTTGTGGACTCGACGGCTTGCCAGATATGATGTTCGCGTTTGCGCCAGTAATCATAATTGCCTTGCATGCGAGCAACGCCCTCCAGGGTAATAGCACCGAGTGTCCACACTGCCTGCTTCGGGCTGCTCATGGTAAAATCGCGGCAGGCAATGAGCTGGCGGGCAATGGGTGTGACTTTCATCGTCGAGGCTTCGTAGTTTTGCTGCTTGAGCACTTTGAGATGGCCTGCATAAATGCGGCGGCGCTGTTTGAGAAAATCGCGTACCGTGACCGGACCCTTGTTGTAGACAACGCAATTGGGTTTATAAAGGAGCTTAAAACCGAGTTGAGAGATCAGGGCCTGGATAGAGATTTCATCGACGGCGCTATCGACCGGGATGCCCGAGATAACGTTGCGGAAGGCGATTACCTCCCCAAGCTTGGGATGAATGCGAGCGACGCGATCATGCAGGCGCCACAGGAGATGCACTGTATGCCCCATAAAGGTTGATGGATCGTTGACCGGCACGGGACGCCCGCCAACCATACCAACAGAGGGGTCTTTAAAGGGAGCACAGAGATTTTCTAAGGATGAAGTTTCAGGAATAATATCGGCGCCGATCAGAATGACGACGGGGCTGGTTGCCTGTTTGAGAAAGAGGTTGATGGCAGAGGCCTTGCCTTCGCGCTTCTCCTGCACGCACAAGCGCACGCGCGGCTCTTGCAGGGCAATTTCAGAGACGATCGGCACGGTACGATCGGTACAACCGCTGGCAACGACAATGATTTCTTCGAGATGGAAGGAAGGGCCTGTCTGCTCAAGCACTGCCTTGATCGTACGAGCGATATTAGCCTCTTCGTTATATGCCATTATACCGACGCTACACCCGATATACCCGGTCGCTTCCGATTCCGGCTCAGGGCCATAAGCTGATATTTGCTCCAATTGAACTTCATTCACGATGTTAGTTGCCATCAAAGGCATCTCCTTTTGCGAGATTGATAGCGGGGATATGCTCTGTAGATGCAGGTAGAGAGGCAAGTCCTCATGGTATCATGAAAATGTGCCTTCATATCTACTTATATCATTTCGATCTCAATACTCATTTCTAGTGACCTCCCCTTGGCTTAGGAGAGAGCATACCACTGAGATGCTGATCTTCAAATAGAAATTGGGTTAAGATATGGTTGTAAATATTCAAATGTAGTTATGAATTTCTGTTTTCTCAGGGCAACTCCAGGGGTGAACTACGGTTTCAAGCCACCCTCCTTATGACCGGTCTTGACCTGATCTCGCTTCAGGGTTTATACTTTTTCTGCCAGAAACTCATGAGTATATTTCTCTCATAAGCAATGAACGTTTGTGAAAACAGGATTCCCTTGTTTACCCGAAAGGTACCACTGAGCAATGCAGATACAGGAACATGTGAAATTATCGACCGCGGCGGCCATTGTCGCACTGCCCGTACTGAAAAAAGATCTCTGGATACCACTGGCCGCAAGTGTGCTTATCGATGTGGATCATTATCTATGGCACGCTGTGACGCACCGCACGTTGAGCCTGCGCGCGGCGATACGCTATTTTGGGCAGGCCGACCCACCCCAGCGGCCAGAAGCACGGTTGCTCCATCATCCGATTGTACTGGGAGCATTGCTATTTCTAGGGGTGCGTATGCGCTCGCGCCCCCTCCTGCTGATCCTGGCCGGACTGCTGTTTCATGTCAGTCTGGATGTGATCCATTCCTCTCAGATGCGCAGGTTGAAACGCTTGTTGGGCGAACAGGTCGATTTTACCTGCCCAGCATGCGGGAAATATGATGAGGCGCTGCAGTTACATACACTGCATTTTGCGCGCAATGTCCTTGATCGTTACAATCCCCGGCATTTCGTGGTGTTATGCGCGACCTGCCATGAGCAAGCACACGCTACCGGTAGCGGCGCGGGCTTGCTCCGTCCACAGTCCTACGACGAGCAATTCACAAGGGCGGGGCAAGCGTGACACTCCCCCGTAAGGACATCCCATAAAAAGGTCTCGACGAGCAAGGCAGAGTGTGATATAATCCCGTTCGATACTGATGGCGAACTTTCGCCAGCAAAACCGGGAAGTAGTAGTGAGTCATGTCATCCCTCACTGCGCTCAGAATGATACGACCGGTTTTGCTCGTGAAAATTCATTATCATACTTATGAACAGTACATCCTAACGGGTTGAGATACGAAAGCGAGGAAAGATTTGTCTAACTGGCTTCCTGCACTGCAAACCGTGCAAATTATTCTGGCCGTAGCGGTCATCATTTTTATCCTCTTGCAGGCGCGTGGCGCCGGATTGGGCAGCGCCTTCGGCAGCTCGAGCGGAGCCGTCTTTAAGACCCGTCGCGGCGTGGAGCGCCTGATTTTCAATATCACTATCGTCTTCATCATCCTCTTCGGCGCCGTTTCGATCATCAGCATGGCATTGAAATAGGAACTCTGCTATCTGGCCGGCCGTTATCAGTTGTTGAGCAGAGCTTGTTGGGGATGAGGAAACCAGGGGAGACAACGAGATAGTTGTTCCCAGTCGTTCATTACGTAAGATGGAGTGGCAATTTGAGAACGTACCGACTATGTACTGGTACATTCATAGAGAAGCAATGCGCCTCTCACTTTCTTGCTATTGTTCCCCTGGAGGATGCGAAAAATGCGGCAAATACTCTCAGCGCGCGCCAGATACCTCTTTCTCAGCGCGTTGCTCCTCATTATGCCCTCGCTTGTGCTGGTAGCTTGCAGCGGCGGCGGCAGTGGAGCTAACGCTACCCCTACCGCGCAAGGAACGACTGTAACAGGTGGCAACGCTACTCCCACCGCAACCCCATACATTGGCCTGGGAACACGGCCCTGTCCCGACGCGGTAAAAGCTCCGTCGCATTGGGACCCAATCATTCCTACGCAGAGCAATATTTCTAAAGTAGAGACGGTGAGTTGTGGCAACCTCATCGGCAATGCCACGCTACAGGCGTTAGTGACGGTGCGCAGTTCCGGCAGTGGGGGCATCCTTGATGTCTACGTATATAACAATATTACCAGCCCCAATCCCACGCAACTCTTCAAATTGCTGTCTCTGGCACAAGGTGATGCGAAGATCAGCGTGTACAACACCATTCTGACCGGTGAGGTGGATGCGAACTCCAGCATCAATAAGGGCAAGCCAGATGCCGAACTGACCCAGGACCTGTTTCGCGAGTTCAAATGGTCCGACGGCGCTGGTACCTTTGTGCCAATATCCTTCCCCGGCATTTTTCCCGATATGACGCGTTTCCAGGCCGAGCGAGACCAGGCGCTGGTCAACCGGGGACAGGATGCATGGAAACTCGATCCTGCTATGGTTGCCGATCACATGGTTTCTAGCCCGAACCTGCTGAACTGGCCAGCCAACTCCCCAACGACGATTGTAAGCGGAGGCGGAAGTCATGACGCGGAGGCGGTGGTGACGGTGAAAAATCCAGATACAGGAGGCGGCACAATCAAACTCACCCTCCAGCGTTTAGAAGGAAACACCAACGGCGGCATCTGGGAAGTCGTAGCGGTTGAATCTAGTGGCCTGTCTATTACTGCCCCACAGAGTCGCGATCTCCTCAGCAGTCCCGTCACCGTCAAGGGAACGGGCAATGCATTCGAGGGCAAGATCGGCCAGGTAGCAGTTCTCGATCACCTGTACACGAAGGTTGGCCAGGCTAGCGCCACAGGAGCGGCAGGCAACGGCAGCACTACATTCTCCGTCAACGTGAGCTATACTACTACTTTCAAGGCCGGCGATGAAGATGGCCTCGTCGTTCTCTATGCTACAAATAACGCGGGCGGCCCAAATGCGGCGGCGGCCGTGATGGTGAAAGAATTACTAAGCTAGACCAGGCCAGGAAGGGGACAAGTTACTGTCCCTACCGGCTTTCACAGCAACGACAATGTCGCGCCTCTTGATGACGCGATCAACTGTGTGCGCCATCTGGGTATAGGGTGGTTCATTACGCACATGCATGTGCGTGTCTCGTTGCACAAGCTCGATCATCGCGGCGCGTTCGATGCGCGTGGCATTCCAGGCCAGGGCCAGCGTACCGCCCGGTAAAAGCAGGGGCTCCCAGGCAGGCAGCGCCTTGCCAAGCAGGCCAGAAATTTCCCCAAAATGCTGGATGCCATAGGGCAAATCGGCAACGATGGCATGCATGCGCGGCCCACCCGGAACTTCCTGCATGTGCAATTGCGCCTGGGAAGTCTCGCCGTGCGCCAGGACAAGCGCGCGTGTCGCGCCCTTGCGCCCGACCTCGAACTGGTAGCGTCTTCCTGCCCGGCGCCCGCGTTCATCAATTTCCTTGAACGGAATGCCTTCACTTTTGAGATACTGGCGGATAAAGACCGCGGTTGTCTCAATGTCCTGCCGTTCATGGTCGATGCCAAAGACATCATAGCCATTCGCCAGCGCCAGGAAGAGCGTTGTGCCTCCACCCGCCAGGGGATCGAGTATCCTCAATCGCCCCGTGAACTGTCCGCCATAGGCGCCCGCGAAAATGGCCACATTGAGCATGACCCGCGTGAAGACCTCGTTAGTCTTGCCTTTATAGCGGCGTACCTCTGCCATCTCCAATGGCACGAAGGGAGTAAATTGTGGACTCAGCGGGCGCAAAAACGGCCCCTGCATCTCGTCAATCCGCTCAAAATACTCGTAGATTTCGCTTGTAGCGCCTAAACGCGAGAGGACGGGTAGCATGTCAGATAGAGTAGTGTTCTGTTCATCGAGCGTAGCCAATAAATAATCCTGGCCCGCTAATGTGGTAGGCTCGATCTGTGTGATGGCCGGGCCAATGGGACTGGCGAGCAGTTCGGGGGCCGCCAGCGTCTGAGTCATATTCGCATATTGCGTGCTGCGTTGTGGTGTGATTTTGAGCGCCAGTTTCATGGGGGGAGTATAGCATAGTCTTGCGAGGTCGTGTAGATCTCTCCTCTTTATAGTTGGGCAACATCACCCGGTTGGAAAATAATCATTTTGAGGCAAGAGGTTCAGTAAGATATGAATGAGGGGCATCTGACCAACTATAGATCAAACCTTCACATGTTGGTCTCATTATACCATAGGAACCAATCCATCCATCTTGTGCTACCATAGCAGAAGTCCCAACCCTTCCCTGATATCCGCTTACGCATTACAATGATGTATAGCGAAACAACAAAGCAAACACCGATTTATAGAGCCAGGAGAAAAGCTATGTACATCGTGACTGTTGATCAAATGCGCGCGCTTGAACAGCGAGCCGATAGAGAGTATGGCCTGACTTCTTCTATCTTGATGGAGAACGCCGGCAAAAGTGCGGCGGAGATTCTCTTGCAGCACCTGCGCCACCAGCCTTCGTCGGTCAAAGGGCTTGAATTTTTGATTCTGGTTGGCCCCGGCAATAATGGCGGCGACGGGTTGGTGATGGCACGCCACCTGGAAAAGTGGGGCGGGCTGATCAGCACCTATCGCTGGAAAGAACAAAAACTGACTATTCACGGTGAGAATGTTCCCGAGCAGGATACGCCCGCGAAACTGGAGGAGATCATCCAACGCGCCAGCTATGTGCTCGATGCGCTGCTGGGAACAGGACGTTCGCGCCCCCTTCCCGACAGCATGCGAGAGCTCCTGGGTCGTGTTGGCAAGGAGCGAGAGAAGCGCGACTCGCTGCGTGTGATAGCGGTTGACCTGCCAACGGGCATGAACGCGGATACGGGCGAGGTTGATCCTGGGACCATTCACGCCGATATGACGATTACGCTGGCCTGCCCGAAGCAGGGCTTTTTCTTTTTTCCTGGTCGAGACTATCTCGGTGAGATGTACGTGGGTGATATCGGGCTGCCTGCTGAGATGGAACGCCATCTACAAACAGAGATGCTAACGGCATCACTGGTAAAGGGTCTGCTGCCTGGGCGACCGTTGCAGAGCAATAAGGGCACGTTTGGCAAGGTGATGTTGCTGTGTGGGTCACCACCATATCCTGGCTCGGCATTTCTGGGAGGAAGCGCCGCAGGGCGTGTTGGCGCGGGCCTGGTAACCCTGGCGGTTACAGAAAAGATGCTGCCCATCTATGCCAGCGCTTTCCACGAGGCCACATTTGTCCTGCTCCCCGAAGAAAACGCGGGCAGCCTGGAATGGGTGAACGCGCTGATGAATCATCTCCACGGCTATCGCTCGCTACTAATGGGGCCCGGATTGGGGCAATCACCGTATATTCGCGAGGTGATTTTGCAGGTATTGGAGGAATTACGCGCCATGCCCGACGAAAAGCGCCCCCGACTGGTTGTTGACGCGGATGGCTTGAATAATCTTTCCGCCCTTGAACGCTGGTGGACATTGCTGCCTCCGGGAACGGTGATTACGCCGCATCCTGGCGAAATGGGGCGGCTTTGTGGAGGGATCAAAGTGTCGGGTGGCAGCATCGAGCGCCTGGAGTTGGCACGCAGCAAAGCAAAAGAGTGGCAGGTGACGCTTGTGCTGAAAGGGGCATGCACAATCATCGCTGAACCGGATGGTCGCACGCGCATCAACTGGCTGGCGAATCCCGCGCTGGCGACCGCCGGTACCGGTGATGTGCTGGCCGGCATGATCGCGGGTTTTCTCGCCCAGGATTTGTCGCCTTTCGACTCCGCCAGCGCCTCCGTCTACCTGCACACGGTCGCTGCCGATCTTGTCAGCAGTGAAATTGGGCATGCCGGACTGCTAGCCTCTGATCTATTGTCAAAGATACCGCGCGCGATGATGAAATGTAACATTGCGTCAGGGCGAGGTGATTAGCCGGGCACGAAGAAAAAGACCACGCAGGCCATGACATAGATCGCCACCAGTTGCACTCCCGCCAGCCAGGATGACTCACCATCGAGGCTGACAAGCGCAAAGAGGATGGTTGCCAATCCTAGAACCACCAGTTCCAGCGGCTGGAAGACCAGGCTGAGTGACGGTGTAAACAGGAGGCCGACCAGCACCAGTAGGGGCGCGACGAAGGTGGCGACCTGAATCGATGAGCCTGCCGCGATTGCCATACTCAGATCGATATGGTCGCGCAAGGCGATATAAACCGCACTCGAGTGTTCGGCGGCATTGCCTATGATGGGGATAATTACCACGCCTATGAAGACCTGCGACAGGCCAAGTTGCACGGTCACAGGCCGAATCGCGCCGACCAGCAATTCGCTATTGATGGCAGTGCCAACAGTCGCGATGAACAGGATGAGGGTCGTTAACCAGAGTTTAGGAGGTTTTTGCGTTCCGCGCTCTTCTGGAGCGAGTCCGCCTGTAACCGCCTCAACCTCTTCATTTTCGGTGGATTCTGCCTGGGGAGCATTTCGCTGGCGCTTGGGGCTGCGGCGCTCAGAACGAATGTGAAAGACGTGTGTTGCCAGGTACATGGCATAGACCAGCAGCAGGATGATCGAAATGGCGACACTGATGGCCTGGATACTCGCGGAGCTTTTCAGCACCAGGGAGCCGGTGGTTGGTATGAGCAAACCGGCTACCGCGAGCACCATCATCGCCGAATACTGACCCGCATCACGCGCATTGAAGTATTGCTTGCCCCAGCGCCATCCTCCCAGCGCTAGAGAACTACCCAGTACGAGCAAGGCATTGCTGATGATAGACCCTGTAATCGATGCTTTCACTACGGAGATCAGGCCTTGCTGTAGCGCAAAAATGCCGATGATGATTTCTGGGGCGTTGCCAAAGGTAGCGTTGAGCAGCCCACCGGCGATAGGGCCAACATAGTATTCAAGGTTCTCTGTTGCCTGCCCGATCAAAGCGGCCAGCGGTATCAGACCAATGGCAGAACAAATAAAAACAGCCATCTCTTGCTGTTCTCCCCAAATCAATGCAATGATGGGAGCAGCGATGGCCATGATCAAGAGACTATAGAGCCAGCGTAGCATAGCATCCCCATACTCATGAAAGCTCAGTCCGCCTTAATGAACTTTGACAACCGTAGCATGGAATGCTGTCCCTACAGCATTCCACGCCTTACATCAAGGCGAACTGGAAGGGCGGACCTGGTGCCGGGATGCGAGGTGCCACCCAGTCTTGCCTTCCTACGGTATATTATGTGTATTACTCGACGGCAGCGCTTTGCGTTTCAGGAGCGCCAGACTGCGCCTCATCAATCACATTGACGGTAATCTTTGGCTCCAGTTTCTGAGCGACCTTGACAGGCACCATGAACGTACCGACGGAACGAATCGGATTCGGTAATTCAATCATACGCCGGTCGATGATGATGCCTTCGCTCTGCCGCAGGCCCTCCGCGATATCCTGGCTGGTGATTGAACCATAGAGGCGTCCTTCTCGACCGACGCGAGCCTTAAATGTCAATGTCACCTGACCCAGGCGCTCTGCCCGCTGCTGATTCTCTTCAGTTTGTTTTTCCAGCCTGCGCTTCTCGGCAGCGATGCGTCGATCGCGATTGGCAATCAAGGCAGGAGTCGCGGGAGCCGCGACATGGCGGGGCAAGAGATAGTTGCGGGCATAGCCATTGGCCACTTCCTTTAAATCGCCGGCCTTTCCCAGGCCTTCAACATCTTGTAATAGAATTACTTTCATTGCATATGCTCCTCACAGAGGAAGTTATACCTGGCACCCGCACGGGGTGCCACTACATCTCCCACTCAAAATTCGACCGGTGGACAGCAGAAATGCAACGGCGCCCTCAGGGGTGCCGGATAACCCACTCAAAGTCTCAATGATACGAGGCTTAGTATACATGTTGCATGATGCGAACGCAAGTTTTGGGCGCTAGTGTTTCTCCGAGCCCGGGTCTACATCAAAGAGAATCTTTTTCGCGTCCTCTACTGTCTGAGCATGAACCAGCTTGAGGAAACTGGCCCGCATAATTTCCGGGTAGCAGCAATCCTGGTTCGCCATACGCGACGATTTCGATCAACGCATCCACAAAGAGCTGCCGGCTCTGCAAATCGACATTCAAGGTACGCACAAACGTGGCATCGGCCACTAACCAGTTAGTAAAGTGCGGCGCATAGGTTTTGACCATCGCTTCATGATGCTAGCCCATAGTCCTGCCATCTCAACAAGACCCCCCTCGCGCTTTTTTGTGGTAGTAGTGTAGCATATTGTAGAGATTCTGTCGAGCTCTCCTTGATCCTTTCACCCCAACTACCCATTGCAGGGTGTGACATCCTCACTTATAATGGAGAAAACCGTATTCTCGAAAACAACTTTGATGAAGGTGTTCTTATGGAGATTGAAGGAACTTATACGCTTCAGGCCTCGCCTCAAGAGGTATGGAATAGTTTGATGGATAGACGCACTTTGGAGCAATGCATTCCTGGCATAGAACGACTCGAGGCGCTAGTCAATCACACGTATGCCTTTTGTATACAGGTAAAGCATACCCCTTTAAAAGGCCAGTACACCGGGCGTATACGCATCATTGAGCAGGATTATCCGGTAACTTACCGTTTTACGATTGAAGGTGACGGCCAGCAGAACAAGGTTGATGGGGAATGGACGGTACAACTGAGCGATTTGAATGAAAATACCGTCGTGGCTTATAAAGGATCACTTCATTTTGATACACTGGGCATGCTGATGCCGGCCCCAATGGTCAAAGGCACTATTAAAGCGCTGATCCAACAATTTTTCTCCGCTCTGACCGAACACATACGCACGACCAGCTCTTTCACCAATGAAGTTGTGGAGCATACAGGCGAGATGGCAGCAGTAAAAGACACGAGTGACGAAGATACGCTTGCGATAGCTGGCGCAGGGTGGTCTATTCTGCTGCACAACGTTGTTCACCTGTTGAGGTTGGGTGATGGCGACCCGCTATTAGAGGAGCGATGGGTAAAGCGGTTGAAACGTACGAGTATGATTACAGCACTGTTGCTGCTTGTATGGGTAGGTACGCGCCTGCCTGGTAGATTATTCACTCAGCATTGAGCGCAGGCGGGCTTTCCAATCGTTGTCATCAGGTGGTGCTTCTTTGCCGGTTTCGCCGTTTGCGCCGATGGTCCAGCTGCGCGAGCCATCGGCATTCCTCACAGGGGTAGCCTTGCGCGCGCGAGGTTCTCGGGGGGATATAGTTCGGAGGGCAGTTTGTGCCGCTCTGCGCACTTCCATAACAGGGTCTTGCAGCAGGGAGGTAATCAGCACTCTACTCTGTCCAGCACCCAGGCGACCGAGTGTACGTATGGCAGAAGCACGCTCCTCGGCGGCCAGCGCATAAAGCAGAGGTTCTATATCTGGAGCGAGGTCTACAAGCGACAAATCGGCAATCAGGCGCAATAGGCGACTGCGGCGCATCGGGTGAGTCAATGTGGCTAACGCATCTCTCACATCCGCGTATACCTGTTCGATGCTACGAATAGTGCCTTTCTCTATCGCTTCGGCCACTGCGACATCGACGGGAACGGGCGACGATCCGCGCAGAAACGGTTCAATCCAGGCAGCAACGGGCTTAAGCAAGTTTGTATTATCGTACAGTTGTAAGACAGCGGGGAAATATTCGTTCAGCCAGGAGTAGAGAGCAAGCGTCATCTCGGCATCGCGCGCGGCATAGGCGATCATGGCCGATGGCAACGGGCGGCGCGTCCAATCGGTGCGCTGCAAACTTTTATCCAGGCGCACATGAAAGGCCCGCTGCAGCATGGCCGCCAGTGAGGACTCGTGCTGACCAAAGATGGAGCGACTCGCGGCCTCCAGATCAACATAATGGGCGATATTCAGTCCCCGTTCGGCCATCACGCGTAAATCAGCGCCCGCGCCATGCAGCAGGATGATGGTATTGGGATTATCAAGGACAGTATTCAAGGGCGAAAGATCGTTCAGGCGCAACGCGTCTACGACGAAACATTTGCCATCGATGGCCAGTTGTAGCAGCGCGAGACGTTGTGTAGTGGTAAAGGCATCATTCTGCGCGCGCGAGCGGACCTGGGTAAATTCAGCGTCGACGGCGACAACAGGCGATTGCTTCAGTGAGTTGATGACCGCAAGCAACTGCTCAGGTCGATCAACCCAGATGCGTTCTCCCCGTGCCGCTATCTGACCCACGGGCGGCGATATACCCAGATAGCCCGACTGTAAAGTATTCGATTCAGCCGGTTCCTCCGGCGGAATTGCATCGTTCAATGTTGCCCCTCTACATTGAAACAGGTCCGATTTATGCAGCTAATGATAGCAGATTTTGGAGCAAACGTATACAGGCTGAGGCAAACTTTTACGGTTTGCTTCTCACAATCATTGTTCCGGCCCCCTGATCCGTGAACAATTCGCGCAATAAGGAGTGAGCATCTCTACCATCTACGATATGCACACGCGAGACGGTAGAAAGAGCATCAAGGCAAGCAGCAACCTTGGGAATCATACCGCCATGAATAGTACCATCGGCTATAAGCCCCTGCGCCTCTGCCTGGCTAAGTTCTGAAATCAACGAGCCATCTTTGCGGCAGATACCGCTGACATTGCTGAGGAAGATCAGCTTTTCGGCATGCATGGCGCGCGCGATATGCGAAGCCACAAGGTCGGCATTAATATTCAGGCAAGGCGCGCCTGGCCCCTGTCCAAGAGGCGCAACGACAGGGATATAGCCCTGCTCAATAAGGAGTTGCAAAAGGCGCGGGTTGACCTCTTCAATTGCGCCGACAAAGCCCAGTTGTTCGTCGGCGACACGTGCATGTATGGTATTGCCATCGGTTCCACTCACGCCGATGGCCAGCCCTCCCATTTCGATCAGAGCCGCTACCAGGTCCTGATTGACCTGGCCCAGCAGAACCATACGCACGATATCCAATGTCTCGGCATCCGTGACACGCAGCCCATTTTCGAAACGCGCAGGCACATTGAGCTTTTTCAGCCATTCATTGATATACGGCCCTCCGCCATGCACAAGCACAGGATAGGAGCCCAACGAGCGCAACAAGACAATATCCTGTAAGACATGTTTTTGATGAGTGAGAGTGCTGCCACCCAGTTTAATGACGAGCGTCTTGCCTTTCAAAAAGTTGATGTAGGGCAGCGCCTCGCGCAATACATGCGCGATCAGTTGATACTCATTGTTGATGTTGTTCTCAGATGCTATTTTTGAAAAAGCTGATGTCATTTGGATATCTCCTCGCCTTGGAGCGTGATAAATCTGGCCCCATACACCTTCACCACTTAAGATGTAAATGGGCGAGACCCGCGGAGGGCGCCCTCCGCGGGGTCTCGCTCTAAGTTGACTTAAGTTAATGTGCATGGGTCATGATTCACTGGCTCGTTTATGGATACACGGGCAGGACCGGCAGTCCCGTTCTCTCCGGTAGCCCTGAGAGAATGTTTGCATTCTGTATTGCCTGGCCCGCGGCTCCTTTGACGAGGTTATCCAGGCAAGAAACTACCACGAGCCGACCGGTGCGTGTATCTACCAGTGGATAGATCAGGCAGGCATTGCTGCCGTAGGTCCACTTCGTATGTGGCGGCTGGTCTACTACATGCACAAATGGTTCGCCCGCGTAGTATGCCGTGTACAACGCGCGCACCTGCTCCGTCGTCGGGAGCTGGCCCATCTCATCTTCTTGCAAGTCGGCATAGCAGGTCGCCAGGACCCCGCGCGTCATGGGTATCAAATGCGGTATAAAAGTGATGCGCAGCGAGTCTACTAAAGATGCCGCCTCAAGCTCCTGCGCGATCTCGGCGAGATGGCGGTGCCCTGTTAGACTATACGCGCTTACATCCTCATTGGCTTCAGCAAAATGCGTGCCGAGTGTAAGACCTCGACCCGCTCCACTGATACCGGATTTGGCATCAATGATGAGGCCCGGCGCGACCATATGCGCCGATACTGCTGGTAGGAGCGCCAGGATGGCAGCAGTAGCATAACATCCGGGATTTGCTACGAGCGAGGCGCTGGCTATACGCACGCGATAGCGCTCGCACAGGCCGTAAACCGCGCTCTCCAATAAGGCGGGCGCCGGATGCGTATATTTATACCACCTCTCGTAGATGGTCGCATCACGCAAGCGGAAATCGGCAGAGAGGTCTACCACTTTCATATTGCGTTCCAGCAGAGGTAGGATGGATTCGGCAGCGGCGGCATGGGGCAGGCACACAAAAGCCAGGTCCGCCTGTTCAGATTCTTCAGTAATAGTGAGATTGGCAGCATTGGCAAAGCCAGACGGCGTGGCCATGACAAGCTGCGGAAACACTTCACTTAGCCGTTTCCCGGCGGCGCTACGCCCGGTCACCGAGATCAGCTCAAATTGTGGATGCTGAGCCAGCAACCGCAGCAATTCCAGCCCCGTATAGCTGGTAACGTTGACTATTGAAACGGAAATCATAGCCTTAATTGACCTATAGATGGGTTTGCATTTCAGCGCCCGGTAGAAGCATGTAACATACACTAATATAAAAGAAGCCCTCATCCCATGAAACGAAGGACGAGAGCCGCGCTGCTACATCGTTGTTCTCTCAAGATAACAGAATGCAGGCGAATTGTCAAACGCCCGTTGCTATGCTAAACTAAGCAACGAACATATGATATGGACTATACGGACATACACCCATCAGGAAACAAAGAAAAAGGTCAGGTTACTATGAAAAAAAAGACATCGATTACTGTCGCGTACGGGGATGGCATTGGGCCAGAAATCATGGACGCCACCCTGCACATTATTCAGGCCGCCGGAGCGCGTATCGAGATCGAGTCGATCGAGGTAGGCGAGAAGGTCTACCTGCGTGGCATCAATGCCGGCATTGAGCCTTCCGCGTGGGAATCGCTGCGCCGCACGAGAGTTTTTTTGAAAGCTCCGATTACGACACCGCAGGGCGGGGGTTATAAGAGCCTCAATGTGACGGCACGCACCATGTTTGGCCTGTATGCCAACGTGCGCCCCTGCGTCTCGTATTATCCATTTGTCGACACGAAGCATCCGACGATGGACGTGGTGATTATCCGCGAAAACGAGGAGGACCTGTATACCGGCATCGAGTACCGGCAAACACAGGAGATGGTGGAGAGCCTCAAGCTGATCAGTCGTCCGGGCAGCGAGAAGATTATTCGCTACGCCTTCGAGTACGCACGCAGTCATAACCGCAAGAAGGTGACCTGCTTCATGAAGGACAATATCATGAAGCTAACGGATGGCCTCTTCCACAAGGTTTTCAATGAGATCTCGCAAGAATATCCCGATATTGCCAACGAGACCTGGATTGTTGATATCGGCTCGGCCAAACTTGCCGATACGCCGGAGGCTTTCGATGTGATCGTGCTGCCCAATCTGTACGGTGATATTCTCTCGGATATCGCAGCGCAGGTGGCAGGCTCGGTCGGGCTGGCAGGTTCGGCGAACATCGGCGATAGCTGCGCGATGTTTGAGGCCATACACGGGTCTGCGCCGCGCCGCGCCGGACAGAATATCGCCAATCCGTCAGGGCTGCTGCTGGCGGCGGTAATGATGCTGGTGCACATCAATCAGCCCGATGTGGCGACGCTGGTGCATAATGCCTGGCTGCGCACCATCGAGGATGGCATTCACACCTACGATATCTACGTCGAGGGCGTCAGCAAGGAGAAGGTGGGTACGCGCGAGTTCGCCGAAGCCGTGATTGCCCGCCTGGGTCAGAAGCCGCAGATACTTAAAGAGGTGCACTACACTACCGCTCCCCAGCACGAAGAGCACAGATCCGTTTCGATAAGGCAGTCCGAGGAGACAAAAGAGTTGGTCGGAGTAGACGTGTTCCTTGACTGGCACAATGGGAACGCCCACGAACTGGGTGAAACATTCAAGAAGGTGAGCGGCGACGGCCTGGAACTGGTGGTAATCACCAATCGCGGGGCGAAGGTATGGCCAGAGGGATTGCCCGAAACATTCTGTACGGATCACTGGCGCTGCCGTTTTATGGCGCCCGAACACGGAGCGTCGATTGATCACGACCAGGTGATCGAGCTGCTGCGCCGCGTTAACAATGCCGGTTTCGATTTCATCAAGATCGAAAATCTCTACAACTTCAACGGTAAGCCGAGCTATTCTGCGGTCGCAGGGGAGTAATATGGTAATCGATGAAATTCTAGCCTATAACGAGCAGTTCCTGCGGCAGCCGCCGTTGCCCATTATCGGGCATGCTCCCCGCAAACATATGGCGGTGGTGACATGTATGGATTGCCGCTTGGTGAACATGTTTGAGCAGGCGCTTGGGCTGCAACGCGGCGACGTACTCGAACTGCGTACCGCTGGAGCGACGATCTCCGAATCTGAGCGCGAGGGTGGCGGGAGTGACCTGGTTCGTTCGCTGGCCGGCGGCATCTACCTGCTGGGCGTGCGGGAGGTGGCCGTGATCGGTCATACAAACTGCGGCCTTGCACACGCCGACCCTCGTGTTCTCATAGCGTCGATGCAGGCATTGGGTGTCGACCCGCAACGGTTGATCGAGCAAGAGGGCCTGGGAGACGTGCAGGGCCTGGTGCGCTGGCTTGGCGCATTTTCCGATGTGCATGTCAATGTCGGCGAAGTGGTCAAGGTTATTCGCAACAGTCCTTACCTGCCAAAAATTCCAGTGCATGGCCTGGTAATCAATATCGAAACCGGCCAATTAACTATGGTCGATAGAGGGTAAATAACAATCACAGTTCAGCGTGGACTGGCTCCCGCGCGGGAGCCAGTCCACGCTGAACTGTGATTGTTACATCGTTGTCCAGCCAACAATCGATAACTGCGTGCCGTCCGAAATGGATGCGAATGTGGTTGGCGTTCCACCGTCCAGCGCACCGAACAGCAGCGATTGCGTTTTACCGTCAGCGCTGTTGTGTTGCAGGGCATACAGATTTCCATCGCGAGAAACATTTGACCAGGGATACTGCGAGAACATGTTGAAATTGCTCGGCCCGCCGGAAACTCCCGCGCCATCGCTGGTCAGGCGCGTCAGGCCCGTGCCGCCGGTGTTGACTTTCCATAAGCCATTGTTGCTGGTATCAGCATTACCGGTGAAGGAGTTGTTTTCAACCAGGAACAGCAGCGTCGTCTTGTTGATGGCGCGCACGGCGGTGATTGCCATGTTCGCATTGGCGAAGAGGGTCTGTGGCGAGCCACCAGTGGCCGCACGGGCATTAATCATGCTGGGGCCGCGCTGATCGCCGATACCGGGGCCATTTGGATTCGGGTCGGTCGTGCATTCAGCAGTATACAACTGCGTTCCATCATAGCTACTATCCGAGTTCCAGCAGAATGTGTTGGTAGGTGTAACGACTACGGGCAGATTTTGCGGGTTCTGATTGGCCCCTTTACCGGTATCGAGCAGGTAAAGCGCGCCCGAAGGAGCATCTATCTCAGGCCCCAGCAGGTACACCCTTGTCGTATCCAGCCAGGTCAGGATCGGATAGTCAATGCTTGTTCCGCTCATGAAGATGTCCGCCTGCACACTGCCGTTCTGTGTATCCATCACATAGACACCGCTGCCACTACCGGTATAGCTATCAAAAACGATGAGCTTCTGATCAGAAGACCACTGCGCATCATGCAAGGCGCTACCGGTACTGGCGCCGTTTGAGGGTGGTGTGGCGCAATACAATGTCTGTAATCCCTGACCATCCATGCGCACCAGCTGCAACTTTGCCTGACCGGATGCGATGGCAACGAAGAGAATCCATTGTCCATCCGCCGAGACCTGGGCTTCGCTGATTTCTGTCCTGGGAAGGTTGAGAATCTCAGTTTTACTACCGGTCGTGACATCATAGCGCTTCAATGTGGCGAGCGTAGGGGCATCCACCGGTCCCTGATTGACAATATAGACGATATTCTGGTCGCCGCCCAGCGCTAATGGCGCAAGTACGGCGGCTCGCCCGCGGCCCTGGGCAGGACAATTGGTCTGTGTTGCCGGTAGCGGAGCCGTAGTGGAAACTGTTCCTGGATTTCCATTTCCATTCCCATTTCCACCTGGAGTGGGGGTATGAGTCCGTCCTGCCGGCGTCGGACTCGCAAACGGGGTTGTGCCACCCCCTGATATCGAGCCGGTGCCGGATGAGCCACAGGCCGCGACCAGTAACGCGATACAACAGAAGAAAAATGCAATCAGAAATGGGCGAGAACCGGGACGATACATGATATTTTCCTTTCGAATTTGAGTCTTTATTAGAATATGTTTTGCTTGCCGCTCATTTATACGCTATAAAGTGAGATTTTCGACCTCTCACTCTTGAGAATGTCGAGTTTACTAGCAGGCTAGCATACAGATCGTAGAAAAACTGTGAGATAGATCACAATGCATGTGATACAATATGCTATGCCTTACTTGACAGTATGCTTGAAAGCCGGTGATCCGCTAGAAATACACGCGCTCCCTATGAAGAAGTTTATCCGCAGCTGGTTCTCGCGCTGCCTTTCAATAGTTGTACTGCTGCTCTGCCTGGTACTTTCGGCCTGCGCCGCAGGGGGCAGCCCGAAAGCCGTCAGCACGACGCATTCGTCTTCAACAGCCCCTGCCGCGACCGCGCAGCCAACTCAAAGACAGGCCTTTCAACAGCCCATCACATATGTGGCGTTGGGGGCCTCCGACGCGGTTGGCGTTGGCAGCAATGTGCCGGGATCGCAGGGATACGTGCCATTGATAGCCGCGCATTTGCCAAAGGGCTCGCATCTGATCAACCTGGGTGTGAGTGGCATTCGGCTGCACGATGCGCTCGTGGAAGAATTGCCGCTGGCAATCTCGACATCACCCGACCTGGTGACAATCTGGCTGGTAGCAAATGACTTCGTTGGTGGAGTTACTTACGATGCCTATATACAAGACCTCAATACGCTACTGCAACAGTTGCATACGAGGACGCACGCGCGCCTCATAATGGCGAACTTGCCTGATCTGACGCGCCTACCTGCTTTCGCAGATGAGACGACTGCCCAGAAGGCGCAGATGCTTCAGGCCATTCAACGCTGGAACGCGGGTATTGCTCAGGCAGCGACAAGTTATGGAGTAACGTTGGTAGACCTGTTCAGCCAGGGCAGCAGGCTAACGGCACATCCTGAATATATCAGCGCTGATGGTTTTCATCCCAGCGCCGCCGGATATGTGCAGCTAGCCGACCTCTTCTGGCAAGCAATTGAGCGGTAGGGGATTGTTGGCCTCGCTGAGAATGACACGCCAGACCGCGCACGCCCCTTATATTTCTGAACGCTGAATACTCGTTTCTCCCTTGACGATGAAGACGATGCGCTCACAGATATTGGTGCAATGGTCGCCGACCCGCTCCAGCTTATGGGCAATCCAGAGCAGGTAGGTAGCGCGCTGCAAGATGCGGGAATCGTTCTGCAAGGCAGGAATGGCCCGAGCGCCCTCCATCAAGGTCATCAGATCGTGGCGCACGAGATGATAGCGCACATCTACGACATCGTCTTCCTCCCAGATATGGCGCGCGGCCTCAGCATCGCGATTGGCGAAAGCGGTCATGGTGCCCTGCAAGACGCGCCGCGCTTCATATCCTAATTCAATCATGCTGTGTAAGATCGAGGACTCGGTGACCTGGTCCTGCTTGCCATCTGCCCCATCACCGCTGACCACTACCTGGGATGCCGGAGTGCCGCGTAGTGGGGTCATGCGCAGGATGATCTGCGCTATTCCAGCGGCGCCATCTCCCGCGCGCTCAAGATCGCCGGCAATAGAGAGCGCTGAGGTGAGGAAGCGCAAATCGCGGCCTCCTAAAGGCTGTTGCAGTGTCAACAGGCGAATGGTGTGCTCTTCGATAGCCATACGTAGACTATCGATAATGGCGTCGGCTTCGATAACCATACCCGCCTGAACCTGGTCTCCGGTCTCCAAAGCTTTGAGAGCCTTTTCAAAAGCGTTATCTACATCATTGCCCAACCGTATGATCTGGTCATTCAGTTCTTGTAACTCTTTATCCAGCACTGTTCTTGGCATTCAGAAACTCCTCCTTAGTTCCAGTACTTTTGCTATCTTTACCTTCCATGTCGATCATAGGAAGGATTACACTGATGTGCACGGTTCCGGGAGCGACCACCAGGGTTTACCTGTAGGGACAGGCATCAGGCACTGTCCCTACAGAAGAATATACCACATTTCTTGCAGAAAAGATAGAGCGATATTGGAAATAGTTGTTCTATCCTAAAAGGATAAGTGCAATGAATCGCACTCATTGACAGGAAATCCGTTCTGGTGTTAGAGTAACACTGTAGTCTGGCCGGCAAACGACAAAATGATATGAAAGCATGGAAACAATGTCAACGAAACGATTATTGGGTCTCTTCGCCCACCCCGATGACGAGGGGACGATGAGCGGAGCTTTTTTACTCTATGGCACATCCGGCGTAGAGACCGGGCTGGTATGCGCGACGCGAGGTGAGGTTGGCGAGATTGCCGACCCGCGCCTGGCAACACCAGAGAATCTGGGGCAGGTACGCGAGGGAGAAATGCGAGCAGCGGCCCAGGTGCTGGGTCTAAACCGCCTCTGGTTCCTCGGTTACCGTGATTCGGGAATGGCGGGAACGCCTGAGAACCAGGACCCACGGGCCTTTGCCCAGGCCAATCGCGCGGAGGTCGTGGGCAAACTGGTGGAGATCATCCGTCACTTTCGACCACAGGTGATGGTAACGTTCGATGAGACGGGAGGCTACGGCCACCCTGACCATATTGCGATCTATCGTTATACGACGAGCGCCTTTTACGCGGCATCTGACGGGGTGCAATATCCCGAACTTGGGCCGGCGCATGCCGTCTCCAAGCTGTATTATACAGCGTTCCCCCGCAGCGCTATAAAGGCCATCGGTGAATGGATGAGATCACAGCCGCAGGCGCAGGAAATGCAGAGTTCTTTCACAGGCCTCGATCCTGAGAAGCTGGGGTTACCAGACGAACAGATCAGCGTGTGGCTGGATGTCGAGAAGTGGCAGGAGACGAAAGATCGTTCCTGGGCCATGCATCGCACCCAGGCAAATTCTGGCTCATTTATGGCGCAGATACCGGAGGAGCTGCTGCGCAAATGGCGCGGCTACGAGTGCTACCAGCTGGCGGCGTCAAGAGTCGGGCAGGATGTGCCCGGGGAGAATGATCTGTTCGCAAGGGTATAGTACATTACTTCCTACCCAGCTTTGCTTTCAGAGCGCCCACTATAAGATTGACCTCTTCCACTCTCAATAGCAGCACGCCACCGGTATAGACCAGGCTTGCCAGGCCGCCTGCTATGATGACCGTCAGTAATGAGCCTGAGAGCCTGTCGAGTGAAAAGAGCGCGATATGCCCGAGCAAGAGTTGCATGGCCCAGGCAATCGCGCCCATTGCGGCGGCGGCGAGTAGTATCTTGAGAACAGTTGGCAGCAACTTGCGTATGTGCAGGGAACCCATGATTAATCTTAAGAGGATCAGAAGAATAATGGGATGAAGCGAGTTCTGTACAGTGTTGGCGAAGGCAAGCGCGGGCATGCCGACGGTACTCCAGAGTGGCAGGGCGACGGCGAGGTAACCCAGAATGCTGACGACTCCGATTGTTACGGGGATAATGGTATTTTTACGCGCGTAGAAAGCGGCTATCAAGAGCTGATCTAGAGCCACAAAAGGCAACTGGTAGGCGTAGTTTTGCAGGGCAATGGCTGTGCGGGCCGCATCCTCGGCGGTATAGTTGTGGTGGCGGAAAAGCAGGTCGACGATTGGTTGACGCAGCACAATCAGCCCAACGGCGGCAGGAACCATGAGCAGCAGTCCAACGCGGAATCCTAGCAGGAGCGTCTCTTTGAAACGCTCGTTGTTGCCCTCGCGCGCATGCGTCGAAAGCGTGGGCAGGACGGCAAATGAGAGGGCCGCGGCAACTAATCCGACCGGGAATTGTATGAGCGTGGTTGCCAGGCGCATGGCGGTATAGTTGGCAGCACCGCAGGTTCCTTTCTGGAGAGGGAAATTGGCGATGATGCCACAAGGCGTACGCGAGGCGAGATTCTGATCAAGGTAAATCAGACCCATGCTCACTAAAAAGCTGAACGCAACCGGTATGTAGAGTTTGACGATGCGGCGCAGTGCAGGCTGCTTCAGATCGAGCACGAACAGGTAGCGCAGGCGCTGGTTGTGTATGCCGGGCAGAAGCAAGGCAATTTCTCCCGCCGCGCCAACCAGGACCCCGATAGCGAGCCCCAGGTAACCATAGTAATGTGCTCCAAGCAGGCTGCCGGCGATGGCGCCGAGAATGATACCGGCATGATAAGAAGCGGTGGCAAACGCGGGCCAGCCGAATTCTTTCAGGGCATATAATGCCGCCAAGAGCACGGCGAATGGACCCAGGGCCAACAGCGAGAAGAAGATGATCTGCGCGAACTGCAAGGTGAGTTGCTGTTGAGCGGGCGCATAGCCGGGCACCAGAATAGTATCGACGAACCAGGACGAAATAAAAACGAAAATGACCCCGGCGCAAAACATAACCAGCAGGACAAGATTGACGATGGTAAAGACGAGGCGCCGCAGTTCATTACGCTTTTCAGGCGCCGCGTAATCATTGAAGGTGGGGATCAGAGCGCCGGAGACGGAGCCATTTACCAGGAAGTCGTTGAAAGTCTGGGCCGGTAACAACGCTGAGTTGAAAGGGCCGGCTACCGGAGTACCTAATGAAGCCACAACGATCTGGCGCACCATACCCATGATACTGCTGCCCAGGTTACCCAGCATAACCAGCGAGGCGGACTTCGCAATTTCACGCCGCTCGCTTGGCGCGGCTTTTTCTGGCGGACCCTCTATAATCGGGGCGTCCTGTTCAGCTATCTCTATTGAGTTCAATGGGATAGCATCGGGCTGTTCATTCACAGATTCTCTGGCCATTATGTATTGGTTCTCCCTATAAGGTGAGGCGCTGGAGGACGACCACAAGGGTACGCCCTTTAGCTCCTCTCCCATCCACCCTTTTCCTCACCAGGGTCGCCTTTCATTTCCTCGTCTTGAAGGCTCTCGGGTCTCATGTTATTATAACGATTGGACGAGGGAAGCTGCTTGATGGTTGCGATTAATTTTGTCGTGGAATGATCCGGTAGATAGGCGATCAAACGCACAACTCCGCCGTATTGCTGTACCACTTTTGCCTCGGGCAAACGGTCAGTATCAGGCACGCTGCTGTGTTCCATGCCATAATCGCCGCCCTTGACGTAAATCGCGGGCCGCAATAGTGCAAGCAATTCACTGGCCGCTAGTTCGCCAAAGATCGTCACATAATCTACGCACGTTAGGGCGGCCAGTATCTCAGCGCGTTCCTCTTCTGGTACCAGGGGCCTGCCCGGTCCCTTGAGCGCACGAGTACTGGTATCACTGTTCAGCCCTACGATGAGAAAATCCCCCAGTTCGCGTGCCTCCTGGAGATAGCGCACATGCCCAAGATGCAAGAGATCGAAGCAGCCGTTGGTGAAAACGCCTCGTTCGCCCCCTTCCTGCCTGCGCCGCACTTCAGCAGCGAGTTCCGGGCGAACCAGTATTTTTTGCCGGGCAACAGGTACATGGTTCACGCAAGAAATCCTTTCGGCCTTAAGCCTGACTTTTGGGCTAGTATAGCATATCCATGCCAGTTTGTGGCATTCGAATCAAACTGGCGGCTGATCGCACCACACCAACTACTTGCTACCTGTTAGATGAACATATGACCATTTCTCCTGTTATTGCGTTTTGTTGAGAGCCTTTGTTATACTATTGAGCAAGTAGGTAGCCATTGATTTCAATATATTGTAGAGCTTTAAGCGGCCCTTCTTTCTTTTGCATGCGGTACCGTCAAAGATGCGCCGGCCGCAGTCCAGTTATGTAACGGAGGTATTTCATGAGCGAGAGTGCTGTACAGGCTAATACGACATCACCACACATATCTATGCACGGCACCCGGTCACATGGCGCTTTGGACGCCGATATTATCATCAAAAACGCGCCCGACCCCGTTTTCGTTTCTGATCTGGAAGGCAAGATTCTCTCGGCCAATGATGCCGTCTACGAATTGTTAGGCTTTCGCACAGATGAAGTCCTGGAACAGTCCCTCTCGCGCTTCATCAGCCCTGAAGAAACAAGAGAGTTTACCGCCGCCCTACGCGAGGTCATCGAGCGCGGCGCGACACGTAACGCTCGCCTCAATCCTCGTAGCGCCTCCGGCGAGGTCATCCCCACTAGCTTGAACGCTTCCGCTCTGCGCGATGCTGACGGGCGGGTCATCGGCGCCATCGGTATCCTGCGCGATATGCGCGAGCTGGATAAGGCGCGCGCCTACGCAGATAGCCTGATCAAGAACGCGCCCGACCCCGTTTTCGTTTCTGATCTGGAAGGCAAGATTCTCTCGGCCAATGATGCCGTCTACGAATTGTTAGGCTTTCGCACAGATGAAGTCCTGGAACAGTCCCTCTCGCGCTTCATCAGCCCTGAAGAAACAAGAGAGTTTACCGCCGCCCTACGCGAGGTCATCGAGCGCGGCGTGATCCGTAATACGCGCCTGAACCCGCGCAGCGCCTCCGGCGAGGTCATCCCTACCAGCCTGAACGCTTCCGCTCTGCGCGACACCTATGGGAATGTGATTGGCGCCATCGGTATCCTGCGCGATATGCGCGAACTGGATAAAGCGCTGGCGTACTCCGACAGCCTGATCAAGAATGCGCCCGACCCGGTCTTCGTCTCCGACCTGGAAGGAAAAATCTTGCAGGCCAACGACGCGGTTTACGAACTATTGGGCTTCCGTCCAGACGAAGTACTGGAACAATCTCTCTCGCGTTTCATCAGCCCTGAGGAAACGCGTGAATTCCTGGCCGCCCTACGCGAGGTCATCGAACGAGGCGTGACGCGTAATGCTCGTCTCAATCCACGCAGCGCTTCCGGCGAAATCATTCCCACCACGCTTAACGCTTCCGCTTTGCGCGATACGGACGGCAAAGTGATCGGCGCTATCGGCATCCTGCGTGATATGCGCGCTTATGAGAAGGTCGTGCGCGACTTGCAGGAATCGAAGGCCGAGCTGCAGGAAAAGATTCTCGACCTGGAGAAGTTTGAAGAGGTCGTCGTAGGGCGCGAGTTGAAAATGATCGCGCTTGAGAAAGAGATCGAGAACTTAAGGCGTGAACTGGACAAGGTCCTGCGAGGATGATTTCTATGCCTATTGCTCCGGAGCACCTACCGGAAACCATTCCACACATGGAGATGAGCCTGGAGGAACTCCAACGCGAATACGCACGCCTGGTAGAGCAGAAGAATGCCCTGGAATTACGCGTACGCAAAAGCGAGGAGCGACGACGCGCCCTCATGCACATCTTGAGCGATTTGAATACGCTCAACCGGAAACTTGCCGACCAGCGCAAAGCCATGATTCATATTCTGGCCGACTACGAGCAGGATCGCAGCCGGCTGGCCAGGCAAACGGAGCGTTTGGACAACTCGCGTCGTGCCCTCATGCATATTCTACAGGACTCGTACCAGTCGAACCTGCGCCTCGAAAATAGCCGCAAGGCCATGATTCACATCATGAGCGATCTCAAGGAAACAACGGAGGAGGTGCAGCGGCGCGAACAGGAATTGCGCGAAAAACAGGAACAGCTGGTGCAGGCCGGGAAGCTGGCAACGCTCGGAGAACTGACCACCGGCGTCGCGCATGAACTGAATAACCCACTGAACAACATTGGCCTGTTCATAGGCAACGCCATCGATCTGATCGAGCTTGGCATGGCCGATACCAATCCTGAACAAATCCTGCAAGAATTGCACAGCGCGATGCAGCAAGTACGCAAGGCCACGGAAATCATTTCGCACCTGCGTACATTTGGACGCGCCGCTTCGTTCAGCCATGAGCCAGTAGACATTACGCAGGTAATCCAGCGCTCGATCTCGCTTATGCAGGAACAGCTGCGGCTGCGGCAGATTGAAGTACGGCTGCATTTTCCCGAAGAGGGAATTGTCGTGATCGGCAACGCCATCCAGTTGGAGCAAGTCTTCATCAACCTGCTCACCAATGCGCGTGATGCGATGGTCGATGCCCCATACAAGACCATTATCATCACCTGCAGAGCACAAGCAGATAGTGTGGAAATTCGTTTTCGCGATACCGGGCCAGGGATACCGCCAGGGCTGGAACAGCGCATTTTCGATCCGTTCTTTACGACAAAGGAGGTTGGGACCGGTACTGGCCTGGGACTTTCCATCACCTATGGCATCATTAAAGAACACCAGGGCACGATCATCGTCCAGAACCACGAGGAGGGTGGCGCCCTTTTCTCGATACAACTGCCGTTAAATCTGGATAAATCATGAGGTATCGGGCATGACAGATAGACCACACATACTTATCGTAGATGATGATCCGGCACTACTGCAGGCGCTTCCTCAAACGCTGTACCTGCGCATTCCAGGCGTACAGGTAGATACCAGTGATACAGCTTTAGAGGCGCTTAAGCAGATACAAGAGCATGATTATGACGCCATAATAAGCGACATCAAGATGCCCGGCATGGATGGATTGGCATTACTGACAAAAATCAAGGAGCTGAGGCCAGAGACACCTACCTTATTGATTACTGGCCATGGCGAGCACGAGCTTGCGATTCAGGCCTTGCGCGGTGGAGCTTACGACTATATTCAGAAGCCTATTGACCGCGAATACTGCATCAACGCCTTACTCCGCGCTGTTCAAATGCGGCAGCTGCGACACCAGGTCAAAGAACAGCAACTGGCGCTGGAAATGTATGCGATGTCTCTTGAGCAAAAGGTACAGGAGCGCACTGCCGAACTCATACGAGCTAACGCGGCAAAGGATGAGTTTCTCAATGTTGTCTCGCACGAACTCAAAACCCCTCTAGCGAGCATGAAAGGCATGATCCAGCTCTTGCATCGCCAATTTGCGCGCGAAGGGTCGGATAACCTGCGCAGCGTGGAGCTTATAGAACGCTCTATCCATCGCATGGAAATGCTGGTGAAGGATTTACTAGATATTTCTCTCATTGAGACAGAAAAGCTTATCTTGCGCGCTCAACGCAGTGATGTATGCGCGATCTGCCAGGATACACTGGATGAATTCATAGCGGGCACTCATCCAACGCCACCTGTCACCCTCCAGGTCCCTGATGAATCCATTGAAGTCGAGCTAGATGCTGACCGCATTGGCCAGGTGATTCTCAATTTGTTATCAAATGCGTACAAGTATTCTCCTCCAGGTTCTCCAATTACTATGACTGTTGAACGAACCGGAGATGTATGTAGGATCTCCGTCCATGATAAGGGACTTGGCATATCGGCCGAGCAGCAAGCTCACATTTTTGACCGCTTTTATCGAGTCCCCGGCAATGAGGTACAAACAGGCTCGCATGTCGGATTAGGATTAGGCCTTTACATCTCAAATAAAATTGTGGAACAGCATGGCGGGCGTATCGAGGTACAAAGCACTCCCGATAAAGGCAGCACTTTTTCCATCGTACTGCCCCTGTCAATGCCTACCGAGGACAGCAAGAACGGATACGAGACAAGCCACAGCAGCGTGTAAGAGAAACCGCCCTACATAATCGCCTTCATCAACTCTTCTGGCGTATTGCTGGCGCACCCCAGGCGACGAACCACCAGGGCGGCGGCGGCGTTAGAAAGATAGGCAGCTTCGGCGAAGCTAGCGCCTGCAGCCAGGGCAAGCGTAAAAGTCGCGGCTACCGTGTCGCCCGCGCCGTTAGTATCGACGATCTCGCTGGCATGGTCCAGGCGATGCACGGGCAGGTGCAGAGGAGGCCGGTCTACGGTAAAGAGACTCATGCCCTCCGCCCCGCGTGTGATCAGAACGCTCTGCGCTTTGCTGCCCTCCAGCAGTCGCTGCCCGGCCTCATTCAATTCATCTTCGGAATTAATCGTCGTGCCGAGCGTGAGTTCGGCCTCGGGTTGATTGGGCGTGAGAGCCGTGGCGCCCTGGAAACGGAAGAGTGAGCCATGCGAGTCAACCACCACCACTTTATTCAGTTCTCGCGCCAGGGGAATACAGCACTCAATGATCTGCGGGCTGATGACGCCGTTTTCATAATCGGAAAGCATCACGGCATCCATCTGCGGCAATACTTGCCGGATGTAGTCAATAATCGTGCTCCGGTGCGGTTCGCCTACTTCTGATGTATCGACGCGGTCGATACGCACGATATGCTGCTGCACAATCTGCGGACTGCCAGCTATAATACGCGTCTTGGTTGAAGTCGGGCGCTGCGTATCGGTCAGCAGACCTTCCTGGTGCATGCCCAGTTCCTGAATGGCCCGGCGCAGGCGCTGACCGGGCAGATCATCCCCAACAACGCCGGCCAGGAAGACCTCTGCGCCAAGAGTGCAGGCATTCACAGCCACATTTGTTGCTCCCCCAGGCACCGTGCGTTCCTCATTGAGCTCCAGTATCAGAACCGGCGCTTCACGAGCTATGCGCGTGGGTCGACCGATCAGGTATTCATCGGCTACCATATCTCCTATCACCAGCACACGCTTGCCCGCGAAATCACCCACCAGCGAGCGCAATCGTTTTCTAGCTATATGAAATTCAGCGTCCATGCTTCCTACGCCCTTTCAGTAAAATCAACACGATGAAACGTGGTATTGCCAGCATACGCTGCCAGCGCCATGGCTCACGATAGAGACGATAAAGCCACTCAAGGCCCATGCGCTGCATGATGAGCGGCGCGCGGCGCTGGCGACCCGAAAGGAAATCAAATGCCCCGCCCACTCCCATAGCGAGGGCCGCGGGTAAGCGTTCAAGGTTACGATAAATCCAGAGGTCTTGCGCCGGAGCGCCATAAGCAACACATACCACGTCGGCTCCGGCAGCTTGTATACGTTCAATGATGGCATCTTCCTCGGACACAGCAGGTGAACCGGCGTAAGTACCCGCTATCTCTAGACCCGGGGCAAGCTCCTGCAAACGCGCTGCCGCCAGTTCCGCAACACCTGGAGCAGCACCCAGCAAATAGAGGCGATACCCGGCTTTCGCGCAGCGCCGGGCCAGGGCCACCAGCGTATCGGTTCCGGTAATACGTTCAGGGGTGGGACAGCCCATAAAGTGCGTAGCCCAGACAACACCTATACCATCGGCAATGACAAGCGCTGCGGAATTAATGGCTTTGCGGAAGAGTCTGTTGCGCTGCGCCGCCATCACAAATTCGGTATTCACCGTGATGATCTGCCGGCAGGGCAATGTATTACTGCTGGCGCGGCGCAGCGCAATGAGCCGCTCGATAGCATCGAGCGCTTGCTGTTGTGAAAGACGGTCTACCCGCACACCGAGAACATAGGTAGACGCGAGAGGAGTTTGTTCAGACATAAATGGAAGCTACCAATGAATGATTTCGGACTCGGCATCGGTCACCAGTAGATCGGGTCGTGTCTCTTCTATATAACGCCGGACATGGCTCAATATTTCGTCCGCGTGCTGGCTGCTGTTACTGATACAGCTCACGCCAAGTTTTGCGATCTGCCAGCGATCCTGTTCATCGACCTCGGCAATCGCGACCTCAAATTGATTGCGCACCCGCGCCAGCACTGATTTGACAATCTGCCGTTTGTCTTTCAACGAATGGCACATGGGCAGGTGTAATGTGATTTGACTGACGCCGACTATCATGTTGATAGTATAGAGCAAGGACGGCTGAAGTTGCAAATGGGATGCCTTCTTGCATCATCTCGACGCATCTGTACGACTCTGGTACAATGTGTAAAAGATATAGTACAAAAGGAGAACCTCTCATGGCTGAAACAGATACATCAACCGGAGGAAAACCGGCCCTGCCGATGCAGGGAGTGCCGCAACCGGCAAGAGACGAGGTATTGGGCCTGCCTCGCGTTCATATATCTACCCACCCCGTGATGGCGCACAAAATGACGGCGCTGCGTGACAAGAATACACCACCGCCTGAATTTTATCGCCTGGTGAAGGAGATCGGCGCGTTGCTGGCTTACGAGGCAACCGCGAACCTGGCGCTAGAGCCTGTGGCTATCCAAACGCCCCTGGAGCCGATGGTTGGTCAGCGGCTGGCAGGTGGCATCGGCGTGACGCCCATCCTGCGCGCGGGGCTGGGACTGGCAGAGGCATTCCGCGAAGTCATTCCCGATGTACAGATCTGGCACCTGGGCCTGCGGCGCGACGAGAACACGCTGCAGGCGATGGAGTACTACAACCAGTTGCCCCATCGCGTGGACTTGCAGGTTTGCTATGCCGTTGATCCTATGCTCGCAACCGGTGGCTCGGCCATCGATGCCATCAATATTCTCAAACGGCGCGGCATCCCACGCCTCTCTTATGTCGGCATCATCGCGGCCCCCTATGGTCTGCTCAAGCTGTCGCAAACGCACCCCGACATCGACATCTATATCGCGGCGCTCGATGAAAGCCTCAATGATCGCGGCTACATCATGCCGGGTCTGGGTGACGCGGGAGATCGCCAGTTCGGCACATTTTAAGCCGCCTTATCATTCAAACCAGAAGAACAGATAGACAATGCCAATTCCATATATGCCCGATCCCAATACCGGCGACAACCAGGAGCCGGAAGAATATAGAGCGTACCAGGAGCAAGAAGCACCTGCTTTTGATCCCCTGACAACAGAAGAACCCGAACTACCGGTACCTATAGAGGATGAGCTACCTTTACCTGCCTCACCTGAAACGCAACTGCCACCGGAGGCGCGGAGTGAGGCCAACGGCGGCCCGCTGGGTTGCTGCCTTGGCGTAACCATTGGCCTGTTTTTTAGCGTTTTCATTGGCGTCGTCGGCTTCGGCGGCGATCTGGCCTACGGGTTGAGTTTTGTGCTACCCTTTCCCGCGCTTACCAATATTCGCATCGCTACAGGTTTAATCGCGGTGATAGGCGCGGTGCTGTGTGGCTATTTTGGTTGGAAAATTGGCAAAAGGATTTACCGCGAGTACGAGCCGCCCGTTATAAAAGAGAGAAGCAAGAAACGCAAGACGAGACCAAAGGCAAAAAGGCCCAGATTGGACCCGTACAAAAATTTCTAGAGGGGGATATATGCGCGTCGTTATTTTCTGCGATATGGAAGGAATCTCCTGTATCGAAACCTGGGAGCAAGTCTCAGCCGGAAAACCATTCTATGAAGAGAGCCGCAAGCTCTATACCGATGAGATGAATGCGGCAGTGCGCGGCGCTCGCGCTGCCGGTGCCAGCGATATCACGGTGGTCGATTGTCACGGCGCAGGAGGCGCATATAGTTTCAAGAGTTTTCTACCGGACCGCCTGGAATCGGGCGCGCAATACGTCTTTGGCTATCCTTGGGCGCGCTATATCCAGCCTTTCGAGCAGGGCTGCGACGCTATTCTATTCGTTGGCGCGCACGCCATGGCCGGTACACCCGATGGGGTCCTCTGCCACACCGTCTCCTCAGAGTCCTGGTACAATGCCTGGATCAACGACACGCTGGTCGGCGAAAGCGGCATACTGGCGGCGGTCGCGGGTTGCTGGGACGTGCCTGCCATCTTCGTTTCCGGCGACGAGGCGACCTGTCGCGAGGTAACGGCGCTGCTCGGCGAAGGCGTTGTGACGGCACCCGTCAAGACAGGTCTGGGCCGTTTCTCGTCGCGCAACATGGCCCCCAGAGATGCCTGCTCTTTAATCGAGATGCGGGCAGCGCAGGCCATCAGCATGAAGCAACACTGGCCCGCGCCTTATAAACCCCAGGGGCCGGTGACGTTCCGGGTCGAACTTGCCTCTCCAGATAGAGTTAATGATTTTTTGGGGAGAACCGGTGTGGTGGTTGAGGGGCCACGCACGGTATCTTCAACGGGTGAGAATTTCTGGCAGGCCTGGGATCAGTTCTGGTACAGGAATTAGGTTTCGGCGGCGCTATCAATCGCCCTGTAAAGCCGGTTCGCGAGCACAGACCAGATTCCTTCAGCAGTATGGCAGTCTTTTGCTCTATTTTCCAGTAGAGTTTTTCGCATTTATCAGTGATGAGTTTTGGGGGATAAGAGTTGTACATCGTATAGATGTTTGTGTTCCGATTCGCTACATGGGGCAGACTGGCGCTCATGATGATCCATTGACAGATCTAAGAAAATGTAGATTTTTACCAGGGCAGATGTGGAAAAGACCATAGAAATGCAACTAGTTGCCGAATATTATATCAATCAAGAACGAATAGCCTGGTTGCCACTCCAGCCGGAGCGGCTCCAGGCAGGAACAAATCCATATGAAAGGACGTATTCTTATGGTTCGATTGCTTATCCTCTTACTGAGCAGGCGTTGGGGTCTGATTGTCTGTGGCGTCATTCTAGTTATCGCGGGGCTGATCTGGGGCGCAGCGGGATCGCACCAGGTCACTTATGAAACTAGCCAGAACAACGTTAACTACCATATCGGTAATGGCTCGGAGACAGGCAACATTTACATCAATGCCGATGGGTCCTCGGACTACTTCGTTGCGCTCAACGGAAGTTTTGGCAGGCCAGTTGCCCAGAGCGACATCGATAACTCTACCGCGATCAGTTTTGTTGCGCGCACAGACACAACCAGCATCGATCTGGATGTAAACGGCACAACTATCAATGAGGCCCACCAAATTGAAAAGCTAGTCTTTTACGATAGCAGCGGCAACGTGCTGGGAACCTACACGACAAGCGAGTACAATGCCAACCCCAATGGGTTTTATGACAACGAATGGTTGAAATCGATCTGGTTGATCATCGCCGGCGCAATCCTGGGCGTTCTTGGACTCGTCTTACCCGTGTTCAGAAAGCGGCAGCAGGTAGCAAGCCCTGTCTTTACCGGAGCTGTTGGCGCGCAGCCCGCTCAACCCTACTCGCCGTATCAAGCAACCGCTTATGGGCAGCCTTATCAGGAACCGCAGGCAGCGCCCAATCCATACGGACAGGCGTACCAGGGGCCGCAGCAATATCCACAACAGTATCCACAGGCGACGCAATATCCGCCGCAGCCAGGCAACCAGCCAGGATATAATCCTTACCAACAGCCGCCACAGGGGTGAGGGTGCTGGAAAAGAGCCCACATGTGTATGAACATGGTTCATACACATGTGGGCATTGGAACGCTTACGCCAGCATCAGTATCGCGATGCGTCCTGAATTGTTCCCTAACACATCCTTGGTGGCGGCTGGCAACGAAGCCAGACCTGACATAGGGCAAATCAGCCCGGAGTGGCCCTATCGAGATATGAGTTGTCGATATATGCGCCCTTGAGATTTGCTCCGCTCAGGTCCGCGCCTCGCAAATCGGCCCCACTCAGGTCTGCTCCGCTCAGATTCGCTCCGCTCAAGTCTGCGCCTCGCAAATCGGCTTTGCTGAGATAGGCATTGCTCAGGTCGGCATACGTTAAAATTGCTTCGTTGAGGTGCGCTCCACTGAGATCGGCTTCTTTCAGATATACTTCACTCAGATTCGACTTGTAAAGATGGGCCTCACTCAGATTCGCTCGAAATAGTTGGGCCTTGCTCAAATCTGCTTTATAAAGCAGAGCCTCCATGAGGAAGGCTTCGCTCATCACTGCGCCGCTCAGGTTCGTTCCATAGAGCAGCGCTTTGCTCAAATTGGCGCTGCTGAGATACGCAGCACTGATGTCGGCTTCACTTAAGTCTGCACTACTTAACCAGGCTTGATTAAGACGAGCTTCCTTCAGGTTGGCCCTGTAGAGAAGCACTTCGCTCATCCGTACCCGGTAGAGACGGGCTCCACTCAAGTCTACTTCGCTCAGATTTGCCCTGCTCAGATTTGCCCTGCTCAGGTCTATTATTGCGCGAGGATGCGCTTGCTTCCAGGCATTCCAAACAGGTACCCCTTGCTCCAATAGATGAAGATGATTCTGGTTTGCCATCACGATGCTCCTCCCCCGTTCATCGTTGCCATAAGGGCGCTGAGGCATAATTCCGAAGAGGATTGTCTCTTTCAAGAGAAGTTGCAAATAATCACTAAAAGTTACGAGCACTATCAAAGCCAAGCTGGTATTCACCGCTGATAGCCGATTCCTTTCCTTGTGATTGTTCCTTTTGCCAATACTGCCATCCACTCATAATTCTTGCAGCGGGCCTACGGCCCGTCAGGACGGGAGGGGAAGCAAGCGGGGACACCCCGCACCCCGGCAGGGGTGAACCCCCTGCACCCCG
>Ga0209061_1000501_pt1 | contig 97644 bp, 88 predicted proteins | sample Coa_R1_10_FD_187157 | JGI IMG/M metagenome (GOLD analysis project Ga0209061, IMG submission 187157) | Surface soil microbial communities from Centralia Pennsylvania, which are recovering from an underground coalmine fire - Coalmine... | ecosystem: Environmental > Terrestrial > Soil >...
CGTCGCCGGCCGAAGGCATCGCCCCACCGGGGGTTCATCCGCCGGCCAAAGCTCAGGGTCTCCGCGAGCGTGAAGCCGCGGTAGAGCGGATGGTCCTGCGCCACAAAGCCGATCCGCGGAAGCACCAGGTGCGGTTGCCGCCGGGGCGAGAGGCCGAGCGTCCTGACCTCACCGGCGCTCGCTGCGCTCATCCCGACGGCGAGCCTCAAAAGGGTCGTCTTGCCGGCGCCGTTGTGGCCGACGAGTGCCGTCACGGATCCGGCCGGGATCTGCAGCGTGCAGTCACGGAGGGCCCAGAGGGAGCCGTAGCGCTTGCCGAGGCCCGCCGTCTCCAGCGCGGGAGGGACCGCCGCGTTCCATGCGACCGCCCTGACGGAGAGCTCGGTGCGGAGCGCCGAGGCGATCAGGGCGCGGATGGCGTCGTCATCGAGTCCGGCGGCCCGGGCGTTGGCAACCCACTCGAGGAAGCCCGCGCGCAGCGGTGCCAGATCCCGGGGGGGTCCGGAGGCGGCGCCCGCCTCGGTGGCGAACGTTCCCTGTCCGCGACGCGCCTCGACGACGGGTCGCAGTCGCCTGGTCGGCGACGTCGGCTGGCCCGAGGATCAGCCAGCGGCGATGCGGTCAGCCTCGCGCAGGACGGCGGCCAGCTCGCGTTCGAGCTCATCCGACCCGTCCGGCTCGGAGGGCGACCACGGCGCGGCCGCAGAGGGTGTGCGCGGCTGTGGCGTGGGGCCGCTCACCGGTCGGCGCAGACCGCCATCATCGTCCGGCCCGTGCTCACGGCCGAGCGTGCCCAAGCGGTCCACGGTGCAGGCCAGCCAATAGGCGTCAAGCGCCCAGCAGCCGAACGCGCCCAGAACGATGGCGGTCATCGAAGATCCCCCGAGCGCCGAGCCCTCGACGGCGATGGCGGCGAGCGCCGAGCCAAGGATCAGCACGCCGCCGAGCAGGCCCACCGCAAGCTTTGCCAGCAACCGGCGCCGCGACGCGATCATCTCTTCCGACCTCCCTGATTGGCCAAGTGGCCGATGGGAAAGCGTACCTGACCGGGACCCGGGCGCGGCGAGGGCGACCAGGCGCGGGCCGAGGCGGCCGACGGCAGAGATCAAGCCGCAGGGCCGCACGACAGGCGCAGTGGCCGCTGAGGGCGCCCAAGCGCGCGCAGCGCGACGGAGGGGGCGGCATACCAGCTGCCGGCCACAAAGAGCATCACGGGCCCGAAGCTCAGCGATGCGGGAGCGCCCACGAAGTGAAGTCCTGGCACCGTCGATTCAAGCCCCTCTCTCAGCCGCGGGAGTCCGTTGAGAGTGTCCAGTGCCGCCACGAGCTCGCGCGTGAGGAACGGATAGCGGCGCACATCGACCGAGAACCCGGTCGCGAGCAGAACGTGGTCGGCAGCGCGCCAGGAGCCGTCGTCGAGCTCTATGCGAACCTCGCCGGCCGTGGTGCGCGCGGCGATCGCGTGGCGCCCGCACGTGATCGTCACTCCGGCCAGGCGCGGACGCAGCCAGCCGGAGGCCGCCGGCAGCAGGCAGCGGCCGGTCACCCAGCGTTGCGCATGGCGTGGAAGGCGCCAATATGCGGCCGGCACGGCTGCGAGCCACCCGCTCAGACGTCCACCAACCCCGGTTGGCGGCAGCATGCTGGGGCGCTCGGGTTGCGCAGCCGCGTCGTCGCTGAGCCATCTGATCGCCGGGGCGCGCACGAGCACCTCCACCGACGACCCGTGCTCGTGCAGCAGCGCAGCGCACTCAAGCGCGCTCTGTCCACCTCCGATGACGATCACCCGACGTCCCGACAGCTCTGCCAGTTCAGAGTGGTCGCTGGAGTGGCTGACGAGCTCCGCTGGGAGCGACCGAAACAGCGCGGGGCGGCTCGGAAACGGAGCCAGGCCTGCGGCAACCACGACCCGAGAGGCCTCCACGCGCTCCCCGTCATCGAGCTCGAGCTCAAACGCCGGTCCCTTGCGGCCAAGCGCTCTTACCACTCGCGGATCGAGATCGGGCACGGCCCGCTGCGCAAACCAGCGCCCATAATCGATGAACTGCCGCAGCGTCAGTGATGGCTCGCGACAGCGGCGCCCCAGATCGCGCTCGTAGTCGCCAATCGTCAAGGCGGCCCCGGGGGCCGCTATGTGGCTGGCGCGCCTCCGCGAGCGCAGGATCATCCCGGCCGGCATGTGCTCCTCCCAGAACTGCATCGGCCGGCCGAAGCAGCGCACCGGAATCTCCGCGGCGCGCAGGAACGCAGCGACCGCCAGGCCGTGCGGGCCGGCTCCGATCACCGCCACCGGCAGTCCGCCCGCCTGTCGCCGTCTTGACCCAAATGCAGGGCCGCGTCCGGACGACCGCCTCCGCGCCGGCAGGCCACCTCCGCCTCGCCGTGCCCTGGGCGCCTCTAGGGTGTGCGCCCAGCCGGGGTCGGAGGGCCGCTCCGGCGAGCCGCCCGCTTCGCCCGGTTCGCTGGTGTTGGCGGGCGCGTAGCCGTCCGTGCCTGCCTTGGTGTCCCCGGGGCCGCTGGCCTGCTCGGGGCCGCTGGCTTGCTCGGGGCCGCTGGCTTGCTCGGGGCCGCTGGCTTGCCCGGGGCCGCTGGCTTGCCCCGGGCCGCTGGCTTGCCCCGGGCCGCTGGCTTGTCTGGGCCCGCTCGCGAGCCGAGCCTGTCCAGTCTGAAGCGCCTTGGCGATGCGCCCTGCCAGGGATCCGGTCAGCAGCAGCGCATGTGCGACAAGCGGCCCCGGATCCGTGGGCGAGAAGTACGCATGCACGGTCCCGGCTCTCGGTCTGCAGACCGTTGCGGCGGCGCGTGCGTGCCCGTGGCGAAGCTGCCAGAGGCCGTGGCGCACGTCGGCATCCTCCCAGCGGTACCGCACGCCGGGCCGGGCGACAACCGCCGGCGGCTGAGCGCCCAGCAGATACGAGCACCAGACCGCCGGCAGGTTCGCCCCGGCGCCGACCGCAAGCGCCAGCGAGCCGTATGGCCGAGGGTTGAAATCGACCGCTCTCCACCCACCGTCGCGGCGCTCGATCAGCTCAAGCTCAAACAGACCCTCCCAGCCAAGCTCGGCAACCACGGCACCAACGGCGCGTTCGAGAGCAGGCGGGACGGCGAGCGTCTCGGAGTAGGAGGCGTTCCCGGCTCGTGGCGGCCAGGTGCGCAGATAACGAGAGAGGGCCGCTGCCAGCAGCCGACCACGCGCGAACACGCCCGCGAAGGACAGCAGCGCACCGGGCTCGACACGCTGAGCCAGGCAGCTGCCGCCGAGCCGTCGCACGGCCGCGAGCAGCTCCTCGTTGCCGTCCACCAAGGCGCTTCCGACCACCCGGCGCTCTCCGGCCACCTCGACCACCGACCGCGGCGGTTTGATGAGCAGCGGAAAGCCCAGCTCGCGGGCGGCGTTCAGCGCGTCCAGCGAGCCCGCGCAAGAAATCGTCCGCGGGGGGGCCAGTCCTTGTGCCTCGGCTGCGCGCGCAAGCACGAGCTTCTCCAGGCAGCGCTCGACCACCTCCTTGGCAGGAAGCGCGAGGCGCACGTTCGCGCCGAGCCGCTCACGCGCCGCGGAGATCGCCAGAAGCGACGCGTCGCTGCCCGGGATCAGCACCGCGCACGGGTGTGCCTTCAGCTCACGCGCGACCGCCTCAACAAACGCCGTTTCGGCCCGCAGCGGATGCGGTACGAGCCGCCGAGTGGAGACCGAGCGCGACCAGTGCGCCGGAGCGGGCCGGAGGCTGTCTGCGGCCAGGGCGACGACTTCAAATCCAGCTGCATGGAGCCCGCGGACCGTCGCGAGCACCGCGCGGCTCTCCGCGTCGGTCACCATCACGCGTGGGGCGCCGTCCTGCCGGCTGCTGCCAGTGGGCGACGCGCTCGTCACCTGAAGAGCTTGCCGCCCGTTGCGCGGCGCTCCGGCGAGTCCGGCACGCGCGGCCCTCGGGGCCGGGCGGGACCCTGCGACTTCGGCGCGGTGCTGCGAGCTTCACGCCATTCGCGCTGCATGGTCGCATGAGCGTATTGCGGGTCGCGCTCGTGCGGGCGAGAGCGAGTTTCGGGCCCTGCCGTCCGCGTTGGACGGTCGCTCACGCCACGAAGCCGTGCGTGCGGCCGGCACTGAACGCCATCGGTGCTCGACGCTGGGCCGCTACAGTGCCTGTCATGGCGGTTGAGCCGACCGTGCTGCGACGGGACGGGATCTCGTATGTGCGCATTCCGGCTGCCGATCCGGGCAGGTTGGCCGCCTTCTACGCGGCCGTGTTCGACTGGGAGGTCGATCCCGATCGGGGCCGCTTCACGGATGGCTCAGGGCATGTGATCGGCCACTTCGTCTCCGACATCGACGTGGCCGGCGAGGCCGGCGTGCGACCCTACATCTGCGTGGCGGACGTCGATCACACGCTCGCGAAGCTGGCTTCCCTTGGCGGTAGCATGGTCATCGCCCCGTACCCCGAGGGCAATCTGAAGGTTGCGGCCTTCCGTGACCCCGCGGGAAACGTCATCGGAGTTTGGCAGCTGGCGCCGTAGCGTGGCTGCGGCGACGCTGGCGGCCCGGCACCTCGCCTGACCGGCCCTCGAGCTTGTCGAGCGATGATCGATGCATCGAGTCCGCGCGACCGGGCGGCCCTTCGGGGCGATCACGGTCGCGGGAAGGTGTGTGCCCGCTGGCGGGATGTGCAGTGTGCAGCACGTGCGCGGTGTCGAGCGACCGCGTCCGCCGGACCGGTCGGCCGGATGGGTCGTGGGTCACGCGCGGCTGCCCTCGCCCGACGCCGCGACGGCGGTCCCCGGAGCGAGCACCGGGTCCGTGTTTGCGGTCGCCGCCGAGCGCCGCAGGAGGCCAGGGCCGAGGAGTCCGCCGGCGAGTGCGATCGCCGCGATCATCCATGATGCGCGTTCATAGGCGTGGAGCGTCTCAAGCGAGGAGCGCGGCGCGCCGAGAACCGCGATCAGGGTGGCCACGCCGATGGCGAGGCCGACCTGACGGAGCATGTTGACGACCGCCGAGCCTGTCGCGAACGCCTGCGGGGGCAGGGCGGAGGCGCCGGTTGCCATCAGCGTTGGGAGCGTGAGCCCCACGCCGATTCCAGTCAGCAGCATCCCGCCGAGCATCTCGCCTGCGTAGTCGGGTCGCAGACCGATCGCAAGCGCCCACCATGCGGCCCCGGCGGCGAAGATCGTCGATCCCGCGGCGATCACAACCCCGGCTCCGAACCTGGCGGTCAGCCGGCCGGCCACCAGGAAGGAGAACGCCGGCACCATCAGCGGGCCGGGCGCGATCGCCAGGCCCGTGATGAGGGGCGACCAGTGCCACTCACCCTGCGCCCACAGAACGCGGGACAGCAGCATCGCGCCGAATGCGGCCGAGAACAGCAGCGCCACCGCCGACGCGCCTGTGAACGGCCGCAGCCGCAGCAGCGGGCGGTCGATCAGCGGGTTGGCGTGACGAGCGAGGTGGGCAGCGAACAGTCCGAGCGCAGCTGTTGCGAGCGCAAGCGTCACGATCGTCCGCACATCGCTCCATCCCCAGGCGCCGCGCTTGACAAGCCCAAGGGTCAGCGCGCCCACGCCGCCGGTGACCAGCAGCGCTCCGAGCGCGTCGGGAGCGGGCGCCCGGTGCCCGGCGACGTGTGGGAGGCGGCGCCAGCCGACCGCCAGCGCGGCGAGCCCGATCGGAACATTGACAAAGAACACCCAGCGCCAGCTCATTCCCACAAGCACGCCGCCGATCACCGGACCCAGTGCGGCAGCGAAACCCCCGACCGCCGTCCACGTGCGAACCGCAGCGTGGCGGTGCTCGGGCGGGGAGGTCGCGAGGATCAGGCCCAGCGAGGTCGGAGTCAGCAGCGCAGCGCCGGCCGCCTGCATGACCCTGAACCCGACCAGCACCGGCAGGCTGCTCGCCGTTCCGCACGCCGCCGAGGCGGCGACGAACACCGCCACTCCGAGCAGGAAGCCACGCTCCCGCCGATAGCGCTCCGCCAGGCGTCCGAACAGCACCAGGAGCGCCGCGTACGTGATCGCGTAGCCGTTGAGCACCCACGACAGGTCAGCCACGCTGTCGCCGTGGAGGTGGAAGTCCCTGCCCATCTGCGGCAGCGCGACGTTGACGATGAACAGGTCGAGGCTCGCGAGCACCACGCCCGCGCAGACGATCACGAGCACGAGGCGCTGCGATGCATGGCGATGGGAGGTGCTGGCCGGCGTGGGGAGCTCCTTCGTTTAGTGGGTTCTGTGACCGAACGCGCACTGTACAGCATTGAGTTCGATGACGCAACCCACTACCATGAACGCGTGGAACGCAAGAGCTTCTCGGGCATGCACTGCTCGGTTGCGCAGTGCCTGGAGGTCGTCGGCGAGTGGTGGACGCCGCTGATCATTCGCGACGCCTTCTTTGGGGTGACCCGCTTTGACGAGTTCCAGCAGCGACTCGGAATCTCGCGAAGTGTCCTCAACCAGCGCTTGGCTCGGCTGATCGAGCTCGGTGTGCTGACCAAGGTCCCCTACAGCCAGCACCCACCGCGCTTCGACTACCGGCTGACGGAGAAGGGACGCGACCTGTGGCCCGTGATCACCGCCATGCGCCAGTGGGGCGACAAGCACGCTGCACCAGACGGCCCACCGGTGCGCCTGATCCACAGGCGGTGCGGCCGGCTCTGCGACGCTCGCCTGGTCTGCTCGGCCTGCGGGGAGCCGATCGGCGCGCGCGACGTCGAGGCGATCCCGGGGCCGGGAGACGTCCAGCAGCTGGCGGCTCCCCGAGCGGCGGGCCGAGCGCTGCTCGGATAGCGCCAGAGTAGGCCAGCAGGCCAGGCGGCGCGATGGCCGCGGTGGGGCTTTCCTCACCGCGGCATGGGGGTGCGCGCCCGCCCGAACGCCCGTGAGCCGCAGTGACATCCGCTGCGCGGCGCGCGGGCCTTCCGGCATCAAGGAACGGCGGCGTCATCAGCTCCCTCGCCCGCATCCAGCAGCGGCCTGCAGTACCGAGCACCCCCAACCCGTAGCGGATGCTGCGAGCGAGCGAGATCGACGAGGAGTCATCTGCATACCGCGTCGGGTAGGACGGCTCCCCTATCCGTGCGCCCACCGTCACCACCTGCGCGAGAATCTGATTGTTGAACACGAAGTCATCCGATGACGGCGGCCATGGGAATCTCCCCGTAGGCGGCCATCGAAACTTCCCAGTGACGGCCACCGGATCTCCCCATGGGTGGCCATCGGATCTCCCCACGACGACCGTTCTGTCCTGAGTGGCCTGTAGCTCCTCGCGCCTTGTCAACGAGGCGCATCGAGGAGGCGGGCTTGAAGAAAGCGGAGGAAGTCATGGAGATTCTGGAGGCGTTTGATCTGACGGGTTCGCTGCGTGCGGCGGCGGAGTTGGTCGGGTGTGATCGCAAGACGGTCGCGCACTGGGTGGAGGCCCGGGACGCTGCTGGCGGCGGTCTGTCGCTGGCGTCGCGGCCGCGGCCGGCGCGCGGGGCGTTCGACGCGAAGGTTGTGGAGTTGGTGGAGCGCTCGCGCGGGAAGATCAGGGCGGATAAGGCGCACGAGAAGCTGGTGGCGATGGGGTATCTGGGCTCGGAGCGCACGACCCGTCGGGCGGTCGCGGAGGCCAAGCGCCGCTGGCGGCAGGCACACGGCCGCCAGACCCGGCCGTGGATCCCGGAGCCCGGGCTGTGGATGCAGTGGGACTATGGCGACGGGCCCGAGGTCGCCGGCCGGGAGACCGTGTTGTTCTGCGCGTGGCTTGCCTGGAGCCGTTTTCGGGTGGTGCTGCCGTTGTGGGACAAGACGATGCCGAGCGTGGTGATGGCGCTGGACCGGGCGCTCAGGCGGTTCGGGTCGGCGCCCACTTACGCTCTGACTGACAACGAACGGACGGTGTCGATCGATCAGGTGTGCGGGATCGCGGTCCGCAACCCGCAGATCGTGAGCGTGGGCCGTCATTACGGGCTGACGATCGCTACGTGTGTGCCGGCAGACCCGCAGAGCAAGGGCGGCAGCGAAGCGACGGTCAAGATTGCCAGGGCGGATCTGGTGCCGACCGATCACAATCTCCGCGCCGCGTATGGGTCGTTCGCCGAGCTGGAGGCCGAGTGCGAGCGGTTCTGCGAGCGGGTCAATGCGCGCGAGCACAGGGTCACGCGCCGGCCGCCGGTGGTGATGCTGGCCGAGGAGCGCGAGCGGTTGCACCCGCTGCCGGCGGTGCCGCACACGGTGTGCTTCGGTGAGACCCGCCGGGTGTCGTGGGAATCGACGATCTCGGTCGGCGCCGCGATCTACTCGGTCCCCAGCCAGTTGCGTGACGAGCGGGTGTGGGTCAGGGTCCAGGGCTCAGAGCTGGTCGTGATGCACGTCGACTCGCCTGAGGGGCCGCGGGAGGTCGCCCGGCACGAGCTGACCACGCCGGGCCGGCCGAGCATCAAGGATGAGCACTACCCGCCCCGGCCGGCGGGTGCGCTTGAGCGCGAACCCGGGCACGGTCGCGCGAGGAGCAGGCGTTCTTGGCGCTCGGGCCGGGTGCTGAGGCATGGCTGATCAAGGCCGCCGCCGCGGGCGCCACGCGCGTCAGGCGCAAGATGGCCGAGGCGGTCGACCTCGCCAAGCTGCACGGCACCGAGCCGGTTGAGCATGCGCTCGGGGTGTGTGCGCAGGCGGGCCGGTTTGGCGAGGGGGATGTGCCCGCGATCCTCGCGCACGAGCGCCGCACGGGGACGGTGATCGCGTTCCCCGCGCGTGCCTCGGAGGAGTCCTCGCTGCAGCGCTCGACCAGCAGCTGGGCGGGGTTCGGGCGATGAGCGCCGTGACTGCTTGGTCTACCGGCGGCACCGGACCCGTGGTGAGCGCCCACGCGCGAGAGCTGGCCGTGCGGCTCTCAGCGCTGTTTGAAGCCGACAGCAGGATCGCCAGGCGGCTGAACGACGCCCAGCGCCGTCTGCAAGCCGCCAATGACCGGTTGTGGTCGGGGCTTCATCCCGACGCCCTCGGCCTCATCTACGACGGCGTCGCGCCCGCCGGCCAGGGCCAGATCGCCAAGCTGGTCAAGGACGCGATCGGCGCCGGCGGAGGCGAGGCCCAAAGCACGGTGCTGCAGGCGCTGCAAGACGTCCACTGGCAGGTCCACGGCGGATTCTGTGAGTACCAGTCGGCGTGCGAGGAGCGCCGGCAGCTGGCCGTCGAGGTCGGCGAGCTCGCGGCCGGGCTGACCGACGCGCTGTGCGCCGTCGGCTGGACGCGGCAAGAAGCGCAGCGCGCCGACGTTCACCAGCTCGCCGCCTCGCCCCGGCGGACGGGCAACCACCCGGGGGCACAGCGATGAGTGACTACCGAGACAGCATCCACTGCCGGATCGACGCTGAGCTGATGTGGGTGCCCGAGGGGGGCGAGCCGGTGCAGGAGATCAGCGTGATCATGACCGACGATCACCGCTCAGGTGATCGGCGGCAGCGCTGCTGGCTGCCACCGGCGATCTGCACGCTCACCCCCCAGGAGGCGCGCGAGTTCGCGCTCGAGCTGTTGGAGTTCGCCGATCAGGCGGAGCGGATCGGAGGCCGGCGATGACTGTCAAGCCACCCGCCCCGCCGCCGTTGCCGGACGAGCTCGAGCGGTTGCTCAGACGGCTGCGGCTGCCATACGTCCGGCGGGCGGCGCCGGAGGTGCTCGCGACCGCCAACTCGCAGCGCTGGGAACACGCCGAGGTGCTGCGCGTGCTGTTGGCCGAGGAGGCCGCCGGCCGCGACCAGGCGTCGATCACCGCCCGCCGCCGCGCGTCCGGGCTGCCGGCCGGCAAGACGTTCGACGCCTGGGAGCACGAGAAATCGGCGATCCCGAAGCAAACCCAGCAGGCGCTGCGCACGCTGGAATGGATCGACCGCGCCGAGGTGTTGGTCGTGTGCGGCCCGTCCGGGACCGGCAAGAGCCACTTCGTCGAAGCGCTCGGGCATTTGGCGATCGACAAGGGCAAGACGGTCGCGTGGCACACGCTCGAGACGCTCGCCGAGCTGCTGCGCCGCCACCGCGCGGACGACACCGTCACCAAGGCGATCGGCAAGCTGATCCGCGCCGATCTGGTCGTGATCGATGACGTCGGCCTGCTCCCGGTCTCCGCCGACGCCGCGGAGGCGCTGTCCCGGGTGATCGACGCAGCCTACGAGCAACGATCGCTCGCAATCTCGCCCACATCCACCCATCCGGGTTTGACGAGCTGATGCCCAAGACGCTGGCGACCGCGACCGTCGACCGCCTGCTGCACCACGCCCACGTCCTCATCACCGATGGGACCGACAGCTACCGGCTCGCGCAAGCGACCGCCGGCAAAGGGGTGAAGCCCCTGGCCTGAGACGGACTAAAAGCGACCATCGCCGCGGCGCCTCGCCCTCCGGGCTCGGCTTCGCGACGACGGTCGCTATCCCACCTGGCCGTGGGGAGAACTCATGGCCACCAGTGGGGAGAAAAGATGGCCGCGGGTGGGGAGAACCGATGGCCGTACTTGAGGAGAAACCGATGGCCATTGACAACCTCAGCCGCCATGGACATGAGCGCGGCCGCGAAGAACGCGTCCTCAGGCACGCCAGCGACCGCCGCTCGGCCTCCGAGGCCTCCCGCCAGCGATGCCACCAGCGGGTCGCTCTCCACCAGCCGCACCCGGCTCTCGGCGGCCCTGCAGTCCGAGCTTGCACCTACCGTCTTGCACGTTCGGCCTCCTTGGAGGGTCAGTCGTCGCTGATCGCACCTTCCAACGGAGGCCGGACGTCTTCTCAGATGTTCACGAGGTCTGTGGGCAGATCAGATAGCGGCGGTGCGCGCGATGTGGAGGAGGCGGTCGTATGTGGCGCCCCAGCCGGATGTCAGGTCTTAGGCCCAGCGATTGACCTCGCCGGCGGGGTATGCCCTGAACCCGTGGCCCTCGGCCCCGGACTTGAGGCTCATCAGGTATGCGGCCCAGTTGGTCGAGCAGCCGGCCATGAACTCGCTCTCCTGACGCCACCCCTCGTGGCTGAACAGCAGCGTGACGCCTCCGTCATCGCGCGCCTGCAGCCGGTAGGTGATCTGCGTGCCGATCCAGTCCCCGGGGCCCTGGACGCATCGCCAGACAACCCTGCTCGGGTCGCGCTCGGCGATCTCGAACGTTGCCGCCGGGTCATCGGATTCGCCGAAGAAGACCGAGAGCCTTCCGCCGACGTGCGTCTCCCCGGCGACCGGACGCCCCGTCCACCAGCTCTGCACTCCGCTGGCAGTCGCGACAAGTTCGTGCAGGCGCTCGGCGGGCGCGTCGATGGTGAGGCGGTGGATGATGCTGGGCATGAGCGTCTCCCTTCAGGAACGGATGTTGACGGATGGGTTGGATGACGAATGGCGCCGGCGGCTGTGCGGCGGGTGTCGCCTGCGGACGGGGGTCGCGCGCCGGTGGGCAGCGTTCACGCGGCCGCGGGCAACTCCTGAGACTCAGTGGTGGCACAGGCGATTGCCCTCTGTGCGGACATCCCGGTCGCGGCTAGCGCCGCGAGAGCGGCGCAGGCCGAGCATGCCCACAGCGCGGGCCTGAACCCGGAGGTCACGGCCTGCGGGCTGGTCAGCGCTCCGTTCTCGGCGAAGATGGTCGTCGCGATCGCCACCGCGAACACCGCGCCGAAGCGCTGTGCCATGTAGTTGATGCCGGATGCCTTGCCCATCTGCTGCGGGGCGACCGCGCTCAGCACCGCTGTCGGTACGGTGGGCAGGGCCATCGATACGCCGACGCCCGCGACCAGCAGCGCGAGCACCAGCTCGACCCAGCTGGTGCGCAGGGAGCCCTGCCAGGCGACCCATGCCAGGCCTGCGGTGAGCATGCACAGTCCGGTGACCGCGATCGGCCGGCGCCCGATTCGATCCGACAGGGCCCCGGCCAGGGGCGAGACCAGCATCGGCGTGGCGAAGAACGGGAGCAGGTGCAGTCCGGCGCCGACCGGCGAGTAGTGCCGTCCCAGCTGGAACTCCTCGGTGACCAGCAACCCGCCGGCGAAGATTGCGCCAGACATCAGAAACGTGGTCGTGTTGCCCAGCGCGAAGTCCCGGTCGGCGAACAGTCGCATCGGGATCAACGGATCCGCCACCGACCTCTCCCAGCCAAGGAAGCACACGAGGAGCAGGGCGCCCGCGGCGAGGGTGGACGCCACCTCGGCGCTCGACCAGCCGGCCTGATCTGCGCGGCTGAGCGCCCACACGAGGGCAACGACTGCGGCGGTGATGAGGGCAACACCGACGAGGTCCAGCCGGCCGGCTGCGCCGTGGGACTCGGGCAGCAGGCGAGCCGCCGACAGCGCCCCGGCGGCGCCGATCGGCACGTTGATCCAGAAGATCCAGTGCCAGTCGAGGCCCTCGGTGACGGCGCCCCCGACGATCGGTCCCATCGCCACGGCGAGGCCGGCGAGGCCACCGTACACTCCGACGATCATCCCGCGTCGGGCGGCCGGGAACGCCGACGTCAGGACCGTCAGGCTGAGCGGAAGCACGATCGCCCCGCCGAGGCCCTGGAGCGTGCGCGCGGCGATCAGGATGGGCAGGCTCGGCGCCAGCGCACAGCCGACCGATGCGGCGCCGAACAGGACCAGCCCGGCGGTGAACACCCGCCGTCGGCCGAGGCGGTCGCCCAGGGCGGCGGCGGTGATGATGCCGGCGGCGAAGGAGATCCCGTACGCGTTCAGCGTCCACTGCAGCGAGGCGAGGCTGGCATGCAGGTCACCCTGCATGCGCGGCAGCGCTGTGATCACGACCATCGAGTCCAGCACGACCATGAAGTACGCGACCGAGGTGATCAGCGCCACCGAGATGGGCGAGGCTCCCTTGGCTCGGTGGTCCGGGCGGTCAAGATGGCGTTCTGCTGCGCGTGTGTGCGCCATGCATCCTCCTTTGGTTGCACCCGGCTCGCCGGCCGGCTCTGGCACCGATGACGAACGGGGAGGTCGCCACCGGACAACCGCCGGACCGGACGACCGACGACGGACGGACGACCTGGGCGGGCGGAGGGTCGACGTCGGGCCGGCCCCGGATCGGACGGGCGGATCGCAAACGGCCAGACGCAGCGTCCACGCGCGGCCGCCCGGCGGCGAGGATTGCGAATGTCCGGACGCGCAGCCGCCGTTCGTCTATACCCGGGCCCCATTCCAAGACAAAGGAGATGCGTTGAGATATGCGCTGCTGATCTACAACGACGCTGAGATCGACAACCGACCCGAGCCGGAACGCCACCGCGTGACAGAGCGCGTGTACGAGGTGCTCGCACGTCCCAGCGTGACCGGCTGGCTGAGGCTGCGCGATGTCGAATCGGCCACGACCGTGCGCCATCGACAGAGCGGGGCGCTCCTGACGGACGGACCTTACGTCGACAGCAAGGACTACCTCGGCGGCCTGATCCTCCTTGAGGCAGAGAACCTCGACGCGGCGCTCGGCGTTGCAGGAGAGCTGCAGGAGATCAGGGGTGCTGGTGCGATCGAGGTCCGGCCGGTGCACGCGGGCGAGCTGCGCGGTGCTTGATCGGACCTTCCGCGAGGACTGGAGCCGCGTCCTCGCGTCGCTGGTCGGCTATCTGGGTGACATGGAGCTGGCGGAGGAGGCGGCGCAGGAGGCGTTTGCGATCGCTGCGGAGCGATGGCGGCGCGATGGCGTGCCCGCCAACCCGACCGGATGGCTGATCGTCACCGCGCGCCGCCGCGCGATCGATCTCATCCGCCGCGAGCGGACGCTCGCGGTCAAGACCGCGGAGCTGGGGGCTCGGCTGCAGGATCGGCACAGGACCGAGGAGGAAACCGTGGACGAGGGCGCCTTTGCCGACGAGCGGCTTGAGCTGATCTTCACCTGCTGCCATCCGGCGCTCGCGCCGGAGGTGCAGGTCGGGTTGACGCTGCGCGCGGTCGGCGGACTCTCGACCGAGGCGATCGCGCGCGCGTTCCTCGTGCCGGTCGAGACGATGAGCAAGCGCCTGACCCGCGCCAGGCACAAGATCCGCGACGCTGGCATCCCGTTCGCGGTGCCGTCAGACGAGCTGCTGCCCGAGCGATTGGACGCGGTTCTTGCGGTGATCTACCTGATCTTCAACGAGGGCTGGGGCGCCGATCACGGCGAGCTCGCCGCCGAGGCGGTCAGGCTCGGCCGCCTGCTGCTTGAGCTGATGCCCGACGAGGGCGAGGTTCACGGCCTGCTCGCGCTCATGCTCCTGGGCCACGCACGCAGTGCGGCTCGCTTCAGGGACGGGGAGCTCGTGCTGCTTGATGACCAGGACCGAACCCTGTGGGACAGGGCCGCAATCGCGGAGGGCCGCCGCCTGCTGGAGCGCGCGCTGGCGTTGCACGGAGGCGGCCCATACGTCATCCAGGCCGCGATCGCCGACCTGCACGTGCGCCGACCGCGCGATTGGGAGCAGATCGCGCTCTTGTACCGAAGGCTTGAGCAGATCACCCACTCGCCGGTCGTGACGATGAATCGGGCGGTTGCGATCGCGGAGCTGGAGGGCCCGCGGGCCGCGCTTGAGCTGCTCGAGGGCCTGCGGCTGGACGAGTACCGCTACTACCACTCCACGCGTGCGGACCTGCTCCGCCGCCTGGGGCACCTCGAGGAGGCGTGCGCCGCCTACGAGCGGGCGCTGGTGCTCACCCCGCCCGGACCCGAGCAGCGGTTCCTGCAGAGCCGTCTCGCCGGTCTGCGAGCGAGCCCGCGACCAGACGGTGCGGCCGTGACCCGTAGGCCGTCGCGGCCCTCCGGGTAGATCGCGTCCGCGCCGAACCGCCCTGACGAGGGGGCGGGCTCGGCGCACGCCACCCCGCGCGACCAGGCGGCGCGCGACGTGACCGGTGATCAGGCGGCGCTCTACGTGACCGTTGACCGGGCGGCGCGCGACGTGACCGGTGACCGGGCGGCGCGCTGCGTGACCGTTGACCGGGCGGCCGCGCGACGTGACCGGTGACCGGCGGCGCGCTGCGTGACCGTGACGAGAGCGCGAGTTCGACGTATCGTCGATGCACCATGGTGCGGACGCAGCATCGGTGTGCTCATGCGCCTGAGGTGGCTTGCCAGTGGGCTCGCCGCTGCCGTGGCGCTGGGAGCGTGCGGATCAAGCGTTCAAGGCCACGGGGGCTCGGACCCGGTGAGCCATCGAGGCGGCGATCCAACCGTGACCACCTGCGGCGCGCCGTACAAGTTTCTCGTTGCCGGGCGAACGCTCGTCTCCGGAACGTGCGCGGGCACCATCCCGGAGCACCCGCCGACGGTGCGACTGGTAGTCGGGGAGCGCTTCTCGCTGAGGATCATCGGCGAGACCAACGCGCGCGGCACCCGGGCCAGCCGCGCGTTCCCGGTGCCGAAGCCATCGGGCTCGGCGGTGGCCATCACGGCCGTGCACGGCCTCTCGGCCTACTATCGGGCCAGCGCGCCCGGACGCTCTCGGCTGACGGTACGCAGCGAGTTCTGCCCCTCAGACCCCAGGGTGAGCACCTGCTCGGCGCTCGATGTCGTCGCGACTTATGCGAGCGCTCCGAGCGAGACGATCACGGGCCGGCGGGTAGCGTGGCGGCCAGGGGAGCTGAGAGCGGGCGAGCGTGTCCGCGCCGCCACGCTGGACATCCGCGTGTTCGAGGACGCGCGCCACGGCTGGGCGCTGGCGTTCGTCGGCAACGCGCAGTACCCGGCGGTGACCGCCGACGGCGGGGCGGTGTGGCGCATCGCCGGGCCGGCGCTTCACGTCGACGCCGCGCAGGGTGGCGCCGGCGTAGGGCAGATCGGTGTTCCAAGCCCGCACACCGGACCGGCCGATGACCAAACCGCCTTCGCCTGGGGCGGCGTGACCCCCGATGCGATCGTCGATGCCACCCTGGACGGCGGGCGGCGCTGGTGGAGGACGGTCATGCCCGGAACCGTGCTGTTCGTCGGAAACGAGGGCCGCGAGCTCGTCGCCAACGTCTACGGGACCGTCGCCGGCGCCGGTGCCGGCGTGTGGGCGTATGCCACAAGGGACGGTCGCCACTGGTCGCTGCTGGGGTCGGTGGCCTCCGGCTGAAGGCCGCAGCGGCCGGCCCGGCCTGGGCGGCCGTCACACCGGTCCCGGCTATCATCACCGTGTGGCGCGCGGCTCAAGCAGGGGGTGGAGCACGCTGTTTGTGGCAGCGAGCGTCGCGGTGTGCGCGGCGACCTGGGGGGCGGTGCCGGCAAGCGGCTACCCGGTCCAGTACTGCTCGCAGATCCCGATCGTCTTCGGCACGCCCCCCTGGGGGTTCAACACCGGAGCGCCAATCACGGGGGCCACCGGCAGCTACGCCCGTGGTCACGGCGCCATCGACCTCGTCGCCGGAACGGTGTCCGGCATCGTCTGCCAGGTCGACCGCCTGCGCCACCAGCCGGATCGCTTGATCGTCATGACCGTCGAGCACCATCTGCTCTACCACTCGCATGTGGCGATCATGTGGGGCGTTCCCGGCAACGAGATGGTGGTCCGCGTCCGCGTGCGCAGCAGCACCGACCCGCGCTGCAAGGTCGGGACGGTCGGCCGTTTGACCCTGTTTGGCAGCTACAACGGGGTTCGCAGCGACAGCGTGCGGTTCACCTTCCCCGCCGCCTGTCGTGACCACGACCACCTCTACCACGGGCCCCAGGTCAACGACCAGGTTCCGCCTCTCTAGGCCGAGGCCCAGGATGCTGGCTCGCCTCGTCTGCCTCGCCCGTGCCGAAGCTCCCGGGATGCTCGTTCCCGCGTCCGGCAGTCACAAGTCCCCGACGTCGCCATAGCGCCAGGCTGACCGCCAGCCCGCCGGCCGCCATCGGTCCACAGCCAGCTGCCCCGCCTGCCGACATACGACCGTCGCGAGCTGGCCGCGATCTTCGCGGGGGGCATGGTGGGAGCGGTGACGCGGACCTGGGTGGCGGGCGAGCTGGCTGCGCCCGCCGGCTCGTGGCCGTGGGCCACGTTTGCCGTCAACCTCGCCGGGGCGTTCATCCTCGGCTACGTGGTCACGAGGCTATCCGAACGGCTGCCGACATCCGCATACAAGCGCCCGTTTCTGGGCACCGGCCTGTGCGGTGCGCTGACGACCTTCTCGACCGTGCAGCTGGAGCTTCTGCGCATGGTCGACGCGCGCCGCTTTGGCCTGGCGGCCGCCTACTGCTTGGCGACCGGCGCGGCCGCGCTCGTGGCGGTCTGGCTTGCGACCGCGCTGGCGCGCCGTGTGCGCGTGGTGCTGTGAACGTCCGCTTGTCCGATTGCGCCACCGCCGGCCGCTGGCCGCGGACCGCCGCGTGAGTGACCGCCACGTGAGGAATCCTGCAACCTGCCCGCTGGCCGCGGACCGAACGTGAGGAATCCCGCAAGCTGCCCCCTTGACATCCGTGTGCCAGTTTGGGCGTCCATGAGGCGGGCCGCTCGATGAGGTCGACCTTTTGAGCGGGTGGGCCTGGGCTGCGGTCGCGGCCGTGGGAGGCTTCGGGGCGGTTGTCCGCTTCTTGATCGACGGCCTGATCGGAGAGCGGCTTGCGACGGCCGAGTTCCCCTGGGGGACGCTTGCGGTCAACCTCAGCGGGTCGGCGCTCCTCGGGGCGCTCGCCGGCGCAGCGGTGCGCGGCGAGGTGGCGCTGCTCGCCGGCACGGCCGCGATCGGCTCCTACACGACGCTGTCCACCTGGGCGCTTGAGAGCCATCGGCTGGCGGAGGACGACAGACTTGGGCTAGCCGCGATCAACGTGTTCGGCTCGCTGGTCGCGGGGTTTGCGAGCGTGGCCGCCGGTCACGCGATCGGACGGCTGCTGTGAGCGAGGCTCGATGCCCAGGGACGCGCCAGCGTCCGGGGATGGTCTCGCCTGCGCGGTGCCGCTCCGGCGATGAACGGCTCTTGACGGTCTCGCCTGCGCGGCCGCGCCCCGCTGGCCGTCGATGCCCCCTGGCCGCGCCACCAGGGCGTCTGGCCCGACGGGAGGCTCGGTGACAGGAGCCCGCACCGGCGAACGTGCCGGTGGGCCGCCGTTGCCCGGCCCGGCGTGCCTCAAGCTGACCGCCTATTTCGCCGAGCGCCAACGCGCCGGCCACCGCTTCCTGGGGGACGCGCTGGTCTCCGTCTGCGAACGCCACGGGCTGCGCGCGAGCGTTCTTCTGCGCGGGGCCGAGGGCTTCGGGCGCCATCTGATGCTGCAGACCGACCGGCTGCTCAGCCTCTCCGAGGACCTGCCGATGGTCCTGGTGGCAGTCGACGAGGCCGATCGCCTGCAGGCCGCGCTGCCCGACCTCGGAGATGTCGCCGGTCACGGCCTGCTCACGCTCGAGCGCGCGAGCATGCCGCGCGGCCCTGCACCTGCCGCGTCGCAGGCGCGGGCGCTTGGCGACGAGGTCAAGCTGACCGTCTACTGCGGCCGGGGCGAGCGCGCCGCCGGCGGCCGGCCGCTGTTCGTGGAGGTGATCGAGCGCGCTCATCGGCTCGGGCTGCGCACGGGCACGGTGCTGCTCGGGGTGGACGGCACGATCGCGGGGACGCGGACGCGAGCGCGCTTTGTGGGCTCCAACGCGGCGGTGCCGTTGATGATCATCCTGGTGGGCGCGGTCGACGTGGCCGTGCAGCTGCTCGACCAGCTGCACGAGCAGATGGAGCGGCCGCTGGTCACGCTCGAGCGCATCCGGGTCTGCAAGGCCGCTGGGCGGGTGCTGGCCGGGCCGCACGCGCCGGCCGGCTTTGGAGCGGGCGGGCTGGGCGCCTGGGTGAAGCTGATGGTCCACGCCGGCCACGACGCCCGCCCGCACGGCAGGCCGCTGTTCATCGAGCTGGTCCGCCGGCTGCGCGCCGCCGGCGCCGGCGGCGCGACCGTGCTGCACGGGATCTGGGGCTGGGATGGCGACCGGCGCCCCGGCGGCGACCGGCTGCTGTCGCTGCGTCGACACGTCCCCACGCTGACCGTGGTCGTCGACACCCCGGACCGCGCGGCTCGCTGGTTTGAGCTGATCGACGATCTGACCGATGGGCAGGGGGTCGTGACGAGCGAGTTGGTGCCGGCGCTGCGCGCACGGGGGGTGTGGGGCCGATCCGGGGGGCTCAGGCTGGCGTCGCTCGCCCACGAGGGCGGGGAGGCGGACCGGGCAACCTGAGGCGTCCGCGCGAGGCGCCCCAGCCCTCAAGCGCCGGCTCGCATCGGCCGATCATCGCCCCGTGACCCTCGATGGCGGCGACATCTCGCGTGCGAGCGCGGGCGCGGCTCCGGCGGGGCGCGCGGTCCCGCGCGCGAGCGCGGGCGGGGCTCCCACGGGGGGCGGCATCCCGCGTGCGAGCCTGGGCGCGGCCGCGCTGCAGGCCGGCGTAGCGCGACCGCAAGTGGGCGTGGCTCCGTTTGCCGCCGTGGCGCTGGCGGTGTGGATGGAGGTTGGCGCGGATGGGGCCGCCGGACGCGAGACCTATGCGGCCTCGGTGGCGGCGCTGGCGCTGACGGGGGTGTTTGCGCTCCTGTGCAGGCGCCAGGCGATCCGCGGCGCCGTCTGTCAGGTCCCCGCGGCGCTGTCGTTCCTGGGGGCGCTGGCGCTGCTTCGCCTGTCGGCGGGCGGGGCCAGCTCGGGGACCCAGATCCTCTCCCTGCTGCCGGTCTTCTACACCGCTCTGGCGAGCACGGACCGTCGCCGGCTGGGAGCGGTGCTCGCGGGCGTGGTCGGGTTCTACGTCGCGCCGATCCTGCTCGTCGGGCGACCGCTGTATCCGGCCACGCAGTGGCGCGCCGCGGCCGCCGCGGTGGCGGTCGGGGCGATCGTGGGGCTGGCGACCCAGCGCCTGGTCGCGTCGGTGACCTTCCAGGCGGCCGAAGCCAGCCGTCGCGAGCGAATGATCGACCAGGTCGGCCGTCTCGTCCGGCGGCTGTTCGACAGCGCCGACCCGCGCCAGGACCTCTGCGAGGGCCCGCTGGCGATCGGGGACGCCAGCTGCGCGGTGCTGCTGGAGCCCGACGATGGGGGTGCGCTCGTCGCCACCGCCGCCGCCGGAGTCGAGCTTGCGCGCCCGCTCACGGTGGCGCCAGGCGGTCGGCATCCCGCTCATGAGGCGTTTCGCACAGGTCGCGCGCGACTGATCGGCGACCGGCTCGCGGAGCTTCACGGTGAGCCCCTGTGGAAGGTGGGCGAGGACACCGGCATGGTGCTGTTTCAGCCCCTGAGCAAGGCCGGCGACCCGTGGGGGGTGCTGGTCGTGTCCTGGCCGGCGGGCGTGAGGGTGCCGGGGGCGCGTGCGACCGTCGTGTCTCTGCTGGCGCACGAGGCGGCGGCCGCGATCGCGCGCGCCGACGAGATGCGGCTGCTCGCCGGAATGGCCCAGACCGATCCGCTGACCGGGCTTGCGAACAGGCGCGCGTGGGACGCTCGCCTGCAGCGGGCGGTCGCCGAGCGCCAGCGCTTCGCGGTTGCGATCATCGACATAGACAACTTCAAGCGCTTCAACGACACGTACGGGCATCCGGCCGGCGATCGCCTGCTGTGCGACACGGCGGCCGCCTGGCGCGGTCAGCTGCGCGGCGGCGATCTGCTCGCGCGCCTGGGCGGCGAGGAGTTCGGCCTGCTCCTGTTCGACTGCGACCTGGCCGCGGCCAACGAGGTGACCGAGCGTCTCAGGCGCCTTGTGACGGGCGCGCAGACCTGTTCGGTTGGGCTGGCGCTGCGTGCCGATGGTGAGCCTGTGGAGGTCACGCTCGCGCGCGCGGATCGCGCGCTGTATGAGGCCAAGGCGGCGGGCCGCGACCGCGCCTGCGTGGGCGCCTGAGGCCGGAGATCGCACGGCCGAGGCGGCGGGCCGCGACTGCGCCTGCGTGGGCGCCTGAGGCCGCAGATCGCATGGTCGACCTGCATCGCGGCGCCGTGGCGCGTTGGAGCATCGATCGGTCACGGGCGGACCTTCACCGAGCTGCTGCGCCGCTGCGCCCGGGCCCGCTGGGCACCGATCACGGCGCCCCGATCCGTTCGAGCATCTTCGCCCCCCACTGGGCGCCCAGGGACGCCGCATCAGGCACCGAGCAGCCGGTCGCCAGGCCGTAGGTGAAGGCTGCGGCGAACGCGTCGCCACAGCCGTAGCTGTCGTGCGGCCGCCGTGGCGGCACGCAGGCCCTCCAACGCCCGCTGCTCTCGCCCCACCAGCGTCCCCCGTCGGCCCCCTGTGTTTCGACCATCAGCCGTGTGATGCCGCGCAGCCGGCGCGCCCATCGCGCCTCCGCCTCGTCGGCGCCGCTGAACACCAGCGCGTCCAGCGCCGGGCCCTCGGCGGTGACGCCCTCGCGGACCCTGGGGGTCGCGACCAGCACCCCAGCGGCGCGCGCTCGCAGGCACGCCGCGGCGTCGCCCGCCGTCAGGTAGGCGCCGTCGGCGCCGGTCAGGCGCTCCCACGCCAGATCGTCCTCTCCTCGCGGTGCCAGCCGCGCGCCGAGCGTCACGATCGTGCGCTCGCCCAGCTCATCGAGGATCGCGAGCGCGCGCCGCGTGGGCGACCTGCGGCGTGCCGCGTGCACGGCAACTCCGCGCGCGTTCAGCTGCGCGCTGGCGTCCCGGGCCTGCTCGTCGTCGCCCAGGGCGCAGAACAGGTCGACCTCGGCGCCGAGCTCCGCGAGGACGGCGGCGGCGACAGCGCCGCCGCCGGCGGCGCGCGCAGGCAGCTCCCGGGCGCCGACCACGTCGCCCGGACGCGGAACGCGTGCAGCGCGCAGGAACGTGACCCATTCGACATGGCCCACGACCGCGATCCTCGGCACCGCGCGAACGCTAGCCGGACCCGCGTGCGCACACGGTCACCCGACCCCGCGCGCACACGGTCACCCGACCCCAGTGCGCACACGGTCGGGCGCTACGTGCCCGTCCTCGTCGAGGCCGTCTGGGCGCCGGCTGCGCCGGCGGCCGGCCGCAGCAGCGATGCGCACGGCCTTGCGGCCTTCTGGAAGCGGGCGCTGCGCGCGATCGACGCCGGGTAGATCGGCCCTGAGCCCGAGAAGTTCGGGGCCGGGAGCTTGTAACCGTGGCGGGCCACGCACGCGGCGAAGCGGATCACGGCGGCGTGCGCGAGCGCCGGCCGTCTGGCGAGGAACCTTCCCGCGCCGCAGGCCACCAGCGCGGCGCGCAGCTTGGGATTCGCGAACGGGCCGGCGCCGAAGCCGAACCGGTGGCGACGCGCGCTCGGCGACGTGCCGGCGGCTCCCGGGCGCGCTCCCGGGGGTCGCGCCGGCAGCGTGATGCCGTGCGATCGCAGGCACGCGACCAGCTTCGCCCGCCGTGCGCTGCGTGCCTGCGCGGCTGAGGCTGCCGAGGCGCTCGCGCTCGAGGTCAAGGAGCGTGATGCCGACGAGCCAGAGCCGCAGGCGGCGACCGCCAGCGCGACCGCCGCGGCGATCACCGTGAGCGTGCCCAGGCGCACCGGCGCCCTGCGTGCAGTGGGCATCTTCATCGTCAGCCCCCGGGCGTGAAGAGCGATCCGACGCCTGGGCTTGCGCCGCCAGAGCCGCCTGACGCCGAGCCCGTTGAGGTGGACGCACCGGTACCGCTGGCTCCGAACAGCGCTCCAAGCGCTCCCGTGCTCGCGCCGGCGCCCGAATCGCTGACCGAGGCGGCCGTCACGTTCGCTCCCGAGGTCACCCCGCTGATGAGGACCCGGTCCCCCGGCCGCAGCGCCGAAGGGCCGGCGGGCCTGGTCTTGGAGATCCGTGTCGCCGAAGTGAGCCTGACCCTGACGGTGTTGCCGCTGGCCTCGGTCACGTAGAGCGTCCGTCCGTCGACGCTTGAGACGGTCCCCAGCACCGCTCCCGCGCCCGCGAGGCCGCCCGCCGAGCCGGCGCCGCCTCGCGCGGCCAGCAGCGCGGCGAGCCCACCGGCGCCCCGACGGGCAGCGAATCGCGCGCCGGCCGATGTGGCGCCGGCGCCTGACAGGGCGGTTGTCGAGGTGCTCAGCTGCGCCTTCTCGACCCGGACACCGGCATAGAAGCCGGCCGCGCAGGCGAGCAGCACGGACATCGCGATGGTTCCGCGGGTCCACAGCCGGCGACGAGGTCGCTGGGGTAGCGGCTCATCCAGCGGCCCGGCGGCCGGACCTGGCGCCGGGCGTCTGATGCGCAACGTCGACATGCGTCTCCTCTCGTTTTTCAGGCTCGCTGCGGGTGGGCTCGGTGTGTCGCGGGCGGTCACTCGAAGCGCAGCGCCTCGATGGGTGTCATCGCCGCCGCGCGGGCTGCCGGATAGGTGCCGAAGAACAGGCCGATGAGCACGGAGGCCCCGAACGCGAGCGGCAGCGAGTAGGGCGCGATCTGCGGCGTGACGCCGGCGATTTGAAAGCCGCTGCCGATCACGCCGGCGAGCAGCCCCGCGATCCCGCCCAGCATCGACACCAGCAGGGCCTCGGCGAGGAACTGGATCAGGATGTCCGAGCGGCGCGCGCCGACCGCCTTGCGGATTCCGATCTCCCGCGTGCGCTCGGTCACCGACACCAGCATGATGTTCATCACGCCGATCCCGCCCACCAGCAGCGAGATCGCGGCCACCGCGCCCAGCAGCGTGGTGAACACGCTGCTGGTGGCGCTCGATGCCTGCAGGATCGCCCCCTGGTTGATCACCTCGAACGTCGGGCCGCTTGAGCCCGGCGGCGGCTCGAGCAGCCTGTCCAGGATGTCGGTGACCTCGATCTGCGCGGCGTTGAGCTGCGCGCGCGAGCGCGCCTGCACGGCGATCGAGTCGATCGTCCCGTAGCCCGCCAGGGTGCCCTGGACCGCGCTCAGCGGCGCGATCGCCACATCATCCTGGTTGACCGCTCCGCTCGCTCCCTTGGAATTGGTCACGCCAATGACCTGAAACGGCGTGCCGTTCACCAGCACCGTGTCGCCCACGGGGTCTGCGCCGCCGAACAGCTCCTGGACCACCGTCGGCCCCACGACGAGGACGCGCGCGTGCCGGCGCTCCTGCTCGGCCGTAAACCAGGTGCCTGCCGCCATCGTGTAGTTGCGCGCCTGCTGGTAGCTGGGCGTGGAGCCCACGAGGGACGACGGGGTGTAGCTGGTCTCGCCGAAAGTGAGCGTCGCATCGGGCACGTTGACGACAGGAGAGGCGCTGAGCACGTCCGGAGCCTGGAAGCGGTTCTGGAGCGCGGTCGCGTCGGCGAGCGTCAGCGACGTGGTCGCCCCTGCGCCCGGGCCGCCCAGCGTCGGGGCCGCCGTCACGAGCAGCACGTTGGAGCCCAGCGCCTCGATCCGGTTCTGCACCGCGGCCGAGGAGCCCGTGCCCACCGCAACCAGCACGATCACGGCACCGACTCCGATCATCAGACCGAGCACCGCCAGGCCCGTCCGCAGCCTGTTGGCTGCGAGGCTGGTGACCGCGGTGCGCAGGACCTCGGTCACGCGGGGGCCCCCTGGGCCGCCCTGCGCTCGGCGACGATCAGCCCGTCCGACAGCTCGATCACACGATCGGCGTGTGCCGCGACGGTCGCCTCGTGCGTTATCAGCACGATCGTCCGCCCCTCGTCGGAGAGGTGGTCGAACAGGCTCATTATCTCCGCCGTCGATGCCGTGTCCAGGTTTCCGGTCGGCTCGTCGGCGAGGATCAGCGCGGGATTGGTGACCAGGGCGCGGGCGATCGCCACCCGCTGCTGCTGGCCGCCGGACAGCTGCGATGGCACGTGGTGGCCCCGATCCCGCAGCCCGACGGCCTCGAGCGCCAGCGCCGCGCGGCGCCGCCGGTCGGCCCGGCGAAGCCCGGCGTAGGCGAGCGGGAGCTCCACGTTGGCCAGCGCGCGCGTGCGCGGGAGCAGGTTGAAGCTCTGGAACACGAAGCCGATCGCGCGGTTTCTCAGGTCGGCGAGGTCGTCCGCGTCTGCCGACGCGACATCCAGGCCGCCGAGGCGGTAGATGCCGGAGGTCGGTTGGTCCAGGCAGCCGAGGATGTGCATCAGGGTGCTCTTGCCGCTGCCCGACGCACCGATGATGGCCACGTACTCGCCGCGCCAGACGTTCGCCGTGATGCCGCGCAGCGCCTGAACCTCGATCTCTCCCACCCGATAGGTCTTGGTCACCTGCTCGAGCGAGATCACCGGAGGCTCGTTCATCCGCCCCCAAGCCCTCCACCAAGGGCGGCGCCCCCGCGTCGCAGGGCTCGCCCGATGCCGAGGCCGCCAAGCCCGCCGAACCCGCCCAGGCCGCCGCCAAGCGGCGACGCCGAGCTCGTCGGCGTGGCGCTCAGAGACGGCAGGGTCTCGGTCACGACCACCTGCTGGCCGGCGCGCAGCCCGCTCACGATCTGCGTGCGAGTGTCGCCCACGAGGCCGACGACGACGGGCGTGGACACCTCTCGGCTGCCGTCGAGCACCTCGACGTGCGCGACCGAGCCGCTGGTGGCGGACACGGCGGCCGAGGGGAGGTTCACGCCGCTTGCCTGCGCGGTGATTATCGACGCTGATGCGCTCATGCCCGGCCGCACCTGTGGGTCGGTGGCGGTCAGTGTGAGGGTGGCGTCATAGGTCACGACCCCGCTGGAGGACGTGCCCAGCGGCGAGATGGAGGTCAGGCGGGCTGGGAGCTCCACGCCGGTCAGCGCGTCGATGGTCACCGTGGCGTTGTCGCCGACGTGCACCTGGGAGATGTCCGCTTCGCTGAGGGACACAGTCATCACCAGGCTGCGGGTGCTGGCGATCTCCACCAGGCCGCTTGAGCCGGAGCCGGAGCTGGAGCTGCTTCCCGACGCGCCGCTGCCCGACGCGCCGCTGGCCGATCCGCTCGTGGCGCTCGACCTCGAGGTGGCCGAGGCGCCCGTGCCCGAGCCCGAGCCCGAACCCAGGCCCGAGGTGGCGGAGACCACCTGACCCGGGGCGATGTCCGCGAGCGACACCACGGTCCCGGAGACGGGGGCGAACAGGCGGGTCTCCGACAGCTCGTTCTCGGCGGTGCGGAGCGCTGCCTCGGCGCCGTCGACCGCGGCCTGTGCCGACGCGACCCCGGCCGCCAGAGAGTCCGCCGACTCTGCGGATCCCGACCCGGATGAGCCGCCTGCCGCGGACCCGCCTGCCGAGGACCCGCCTGCCGCGGACCCGCCTGCCGAGCCTGCCGAGGACCCGCCTGCCGCGGACCCGCCTGCCGAAGAGCCGCCTGCCGCGGACCCGCCTGCCGAAGAGCCGCCGGCGGAGGAGCCCGAGCTCCGCGTCGAGGATCCCCGGGACGACGACCCCGCGCCACCCCCACTCCGGGGTGGGTCGGAGGCGGCGGCGCTCGCGGAGGTCGAGGCGGAGCTCGAGCTCGCCTGGCTCTGCAGGTTCTCGGCGTTGGCGAGCTGGTCCTCGGCCGCGGCAAGGTTCTCCTGCGCCTGGTCGACGGTCAGCTGGGCGGCGGTGGGGTCCAGCGTCGCCAGAAGCTGGCCGGCATCGACGTGCTGACCGAGCTTGACGTCGAGGGCCTGCAGCACGCCCGAGGTCTGAAAGCCCACCGTTACGTCCGTGGCGGGCTCGACGTTTCCGGTTGCGGTCACCGTCGACTGCACGATTCCGTCCTGCGCGGTGACGACCTCCCTGGCGGTGCGCGCCGACGCTGTCGGAGGGCCGACCTCCAGTGCCGCGGCCACAGCCAGCGCGGCCACCGCCAGTGCCAGGCCCAGTGCCGGCCAGGAGATGCGGATCGTCATGCGCGGTGCGTTTCGTTCGCTCGGTTCTCGACCTGGTCAGCGGAGCACTGTGGTGCCCGCGGGTAAGAGGCGGTGCTGAGTGGGCTGAGAGTTCGCTGAGAATCGTCGTCGCGGGGTGGCGCGCAGCTGAGCCGCGCGTCCGTCTGGGGCTCGGCCGTCGGGTCCCGTGGCGGCCTGCGTGGCGCGGCGGGCAGGAGCACCTCGAACAGCGCGCCGCCGCCGGGCGCGTCGATGGCACGGACCTCGCCGCCGTGGGCGATCGCCACCGCCCGGACGATCGCCAGCCCCAGGCCGGCGCCGCCTGGACCGCGGGCCCGTCCGCGCTCCGCGCGCCAGAAGCGCTCGAACACCCGCTCGCCCGCGCCCGGCGGCAGGCCCGGGCCATGGTCGCGCACGCTCAGGCGCACGCGGCCGTCGTCGGTCAGGCCGACGGACACCTCGACCGGCGTGCCGGGCGGCGTGTGCCCGAGCGCGTTTCGCAGCAGGTTGTCGACCATCTGGCGCAGTCGGAGCGGGTCGCCCAGGACGAACGCGGCGTCTGCGAGATCGGCTGCCATCTCCCGCTCGCCATCGAGCACGCGTGCGTCCTGCACCGCCTGATCGGCCAGTCGCGAGAGGTCGACCTCGCTGGCGGGTCGCCCGGGGGGTCGCTCGAGCTCCGCCAGCGCCAGCAGGTCGTCCACGAGCGTGCCCATGCGGGCCGCCTCGGACTCGATCCGCGCCATCGCGCGCTCGATCGTCTCCCGCTCGCCGGCGGCGCCCATCCGAAACAGCTCCGCGTAGCCGCGTATCACCTGCAGCGGCGTGCGCAGCTCGTGGGACGCGTCCGCGATGAATTGGCGCATCCGCTCCTCGCTCGCGCGCCGGTCCGCGAACGCTCGCTCGATCTGAGCCAGCATCTGGTTCAGCGACGCACCGAGGCGCCCCGCCTCGGTGCGTCCGTCGGCCGGCGCCACCCGGCGCGACAGGTCGCCCGCCGCGATCTCGCGGGCGACGCGGCCGATCCGGTCAAGCGGGCGCAGCCCCACGCGGATCACCAACCAGCCGAGCACGACCAGAGCCCCGATCACCCCCAGGCCCACCATCAGCTCCACGTGCACGAGCCGCGCGAGGGTCGTCTCGACCTCGGTGAGCGGTACGGCGGCGATCGCCGTGTCCGCGCCCAGCGTGAAGGCCACCGCCCGCCATGCGCTGCCGTTGGAGGCCCGGATCGTGAACAGGCGAAGCGGCGCCCCCGGCCGGCTAAGTGGAGGGTGAGCGGGCAGGCGCGGCTCGCCGAGCGCCTGGGTCCCGTATCCGAACACGCGCAGGCTGAGCACCGAGCCGGTGCGGGAGACCAGCGCGCCGAACGTGCCCGGCGGGAGCGCCGCGCGCGGGCGCGCGCCCGGGAGCGAGCGGAGCGCTCGGCGGGCGCTGCGGACGAGCAGGTCGGCCTGGGTGGCTTGGCTGGACGGGCGACCGCCGGTGGACGTCGAGCTGCCCGCGGCGCTGGGCGCCGACCCGCGTGAGGCCGCGGGCGCGAAGCGTCCGCTCAAGCGGCCCACGCGCAGGCCCAGGGCGGCGGCGCCGCCAAGGCGGAAGGCGACCGGAGCGATTGCGGCCTGCACCTGCTGGCTCACGCGGCCCATCAAGAACGACCGCTGCTCCTCGTAGGTGGAGACGGCGGCCACCACCAGCCCGGCGCAGACGAGCGCCACCATCCCAGTCAGCAGCCGCGCGCGGATCGACACCCTCAGCCTCGCGGAGGGCGCAGCACGTACCCGACGCCTCGCACCGTGTGCACGAGCGGCGGGCCGTGCGCGTTGAGCTTGCGGCGCAGGTAGCTGATGTAGGTCTCCAGCACCCGCGCGTCGCCGCCGAAGTCGTAGCGCCAGACGTGGTCGAGCAGCTGCGCGCGCGACAGCACCCGGCGGGGGTTGAGCATCAGGTAGCGCAGCAGCCGGTACTCGGTGGCGGTCAGATGGATCTCCCGGCCGCCGCGCGTGACCTCGCGCGTGTCCTCGTCGAGCTCCAGGTCGGCGAAGCGCAGCACGCGCGGCGCCTGCTGCAGGGCGCCGCTGCGGCGCAGTAGGTTGCGCACCCGGGCGACCAGCTCCTCCAGGCTGAACGGCTTGGTGACGTAGTCGTCGCCGCCGCTGGTCAGGCCCCGGACCTTGTCGGCGGTGGCGTCACGCGCGCTGAGGAACAGGATCGGGGGCTGGGCGCGCTCCGAAAGCAGCCGGCGCGCCACGTCGAATCCCTCCATGTCCGGCAGCATCACGTCGAGCACGATCGCGTGCGGCGTCCATGAGCGGGCGAGCTCGAGCGCCTGCTCGCCGCTCGCCGCCCCCGCCACGTCATAGCCGCTGTGGCGCAGGGCCATCGAGACGACGTCGACGATCGCCGGCTCGTCGTCGACCACCAGCACCCGCAGGCGGCCTGCCGGCCCGTGGGCCTCGCTTACGCGATCCTCCATGCGCTGCATCGTCGCCCCGCACGGCCGCCCGGCGATAAAGGAAGGCTGAGAGGTTTGTGAGAGGCGCGAGGTCGAGGGTCTGCGATAACGCCGCAGCGCGCGCCTGAGATACTGCCGGCGATGCCGGCTCCGTACACCTCGCAGCTCGCCGCCGACCTGGCCGGCGACGTGCTCGCGCGGCTGGACCGCTACGCCCGGATCGACACGCAGTCCTCGCGCTCGAGGACCAGCTCGCCGAGCACCCCCGGGCAGCTGGAGCTCGGCCGTCTGCTGGTGGCGGAGCTGCGCGAGGCCGGCTGCTCGGACGCGGAGCTGGATGCCAACGGCTACGTGACTGCGACGCTCGCGCCGAGCGCGGCCGGTGAGGACTCCGGCGCCCCGGGCGACAGCCCGCCGGCGATCGGCCTGATTGCGCATCTGGACACCAGCCCCGATGCGCCGGGCGCCGGCGTTGAGCCGATCGTCCACCGCGACTACGACGGCGGCACGATCCGCCTGCCCCGTGCAGGCACGCGCCTGGACCCCGCCTCGATGCCCGAGCTCTTGAGCAAGCGCGGCCACGACATCGTCACCTCGTCGGGCGACACGCTGCTGGGAGCCGACGACAAGGCGGGCGTGGCCGAGATCATGGCCGCGGTGGCGCATCTGGCCGCCAACCCGCAGCTGCCGCGCCCCCCGTTACGGATCGCCTTCACGCCCGATGAGGAGATCGGCGAGGGGGCGACCCTGTTCGACATCGAGCGCTTCGGGGCGCTGTGCGCCTACACGCTCGACGGCTCGGACCTGGGTGAGCTGCAGGACGAGACGTTCTCGGCGCTGGAGGCCGTGGTGACGGTCACGGGAGTCGACGTCCACCCGGGCCAGGCGACCGGCAAGCTCGTCAGCGCGCTCGTGCTCGCGGCAAGGATCGTGGCGGCGCTGCCGTCGGATCGCCTCACTCCTGCGACAACCGCCGGGCGGGAGGGGTTCATTCACCCCTACCGGCTGGAGGGGACCCCCGCGCAAGCCGAGATCCACGCGATCCTGCGCGACTTCGACGAGCGACTGCTCGACGAGCACCGCAAGCTGCTGGAGCGCACGGCGCGGGCGGTCGTGGATCAGGCCGCGGGCGCGGGGCTGACGCTCGAGGTGCGCCGGCAGTACCGGAACATGCGGCGCTATCTGGAGGCGGTCCCGTTCGTCGTCGACGCGGCCCGGGAGGCGATCCTCGCCGAGGGCATCCAGCCGCGGTCGGTTCCGATCAGGGGCGGCACCGACGGGTCGCGCTTGAGCGAGATGGGCCTGCCCACGCCGAACATCTTCACCGGCGGGCACGAGTTTCATTCCGTCCGGGAGTGGGCCTCGGTGCACGACATGGCCGCGGCGGCCGCGACGATCGTGCGCTTGGCCGAGGTCTGGACGCGTCCCCGGACGATCGCGGCGGCCGAAGGGCGTGCGGCGTGAGAGGCGAGGCGTGAGAGGCGAGGCGTGAGGAGCGAGGCGTGAGGGGCGAGGCGTGAGGGGCGAGGCGTGAGGAGCGCGGCGTGAGCCCCACGGGCGAGACCTCGCTGGCCTCCGTCGACGGGGAGATCATGCCCGCGTGGCGGGCGTCGATTCCCGCCACCGACGAGGGGTTGATCCGCGGCGACGGCGTGTTTGAGGTGGTGCGCGTCTACGACGGCGTGCCGTTCGCCCTGGAGGAGCACCTGGCGCGGATGAGTAGGTCGGCTGCCAACATCCGCCTGCCGCTGGACCTGGAGGCGCTGCGCGCGGACGCCCACCGCCTGCTGGCGCAGTGGCCCGGCGGCCCCGACAACGAGCTTCTGCGCCTGATCGTGACCAGGGGTGGGCGGCGGCTGCTGTTGACCGAGCCGATCCCGTTCGTGCCCGAGCGGGTGCGCCTGCGGTCGATCACCTACTCGCCGACGCTGGTGCTCGACCAGATCAAGTCGCTTTCTTATGCGGCGAACATGCTCGCCACCCGGCTGGCTCAGGAGCAGGGCTTCGACGAGGCGCTGCTGGTCAGCCCCGAGCGCCGGGTGCTGGAGGCGCCGACCAGCTCGATCTTCTGGGTGGCGCAGGGCCAGTTGTTCACGCCGCCGCTCAGCGAGCACATCCTCGCGTCGATCACGCGGGCGCTCGTGCTCGAGGTGGCCGGCGGCGCGGAGCGCAGCTGCACGCTCGAGGAGCTCTACGAGGCCGACGAGGTGTTCCTCGCATCCACCACGCGCGAGGTCCAGCCGGTCTGCGCGGTCGATGACCGCACCTTCGACGGGCCGACACCGGTCTCCGACGCGGCCGCCAGGGCCGCGGCCGAGGCGGTCTCGGCGCGGCTTGAGGCGGCGCGCCGCGCTTGAGCGCCTCGGCGCCGGAGGGCGGGCGATGCGGGTCCTGACCGTGATCGGGAACCGCCCGCAGTTCATCAAGGCCGCCGCCGTCTCGCCGCACCTGCGCATCGCGCACGAGGAGGTGCTGGTCCACACCGGCCAGCACTTCGATGACCGGCTGTCGGCCGTGTTCTTCGCCGAGCTCGGCCTGCCCGCGCCCGATCGGCAGCTGGGCGTGGCGCTCGGGTCGGCCAGCTCGCAGACCGCGCGGATGCTGACGGCGCTCGAGCCGGTGCTGACCGAGGTGGCGCCCGACTGCGTCCTGGTCTACGGAGACACCAACTCGACGCTCGCGGGTGCGCTCGCCGGCGCGCAGGCGGGGGTCCCGGTCGCGCACGTCGAGGCCGGGATGCGCTCGTTTGATCGCACGATGCCCGAGGAGCTCAACCGCGTGCTCTGCGACCATGCCGCCTCGCTGTTGCTGTGCCCCACGCAGACCGCCGTGGAGAACCTGCGCCGCGAGGGGGTCGCCGGCGAGGTGCGCATGGTCGGCGATGTCATGGTCGACGTCTCGCTGGCCGTGCTGCCCCGCGTGCGCGAGCGCGATGACCTGATCGCGGCCCGAGGCCTCGAGCGCGGCTGCTACGCGCTGGCGACCGCCCACCGCGCCGGCAACGTCGACGAGCCGTCGCGGCTGGCATCGCTCGTCGAGCTCCTCTCGGGCGTCGCGCGGGACCTGCCGCTGCTCATGCCGGTTCACCCGCGGACCGAGCGGCGGCTGCGGGACGCCGGGCTGTGGGACGTCCTGGCGCGGTCGCCCGGCGTGACGCTCGCCGAGCCGGTCGGCTACTTCGAGCTGGCGGCGCTGATGTGCGGCGCGCGCGTCGTGCTCACCGACTCCGGAGGGTTGCAGAAGGAGGCTTACCTGGCAGGCGTGCCGTGCGTGACGCTGCGCGACAGCACCGAGTGGGTCGAGACCGTGAACCTTGGCTGGAACACGCTCGTGGGGCTCGATCCGCGGGCCGCGCGGGCCGCGCTGGAGCGGCCCGCGCCCGACCCCGGCGAGCCGCGGCTGGCGTTCGGGGACGGGCAGGCAGGCGGCCGGGTCGTCGAAGAGCTGACCGCCTGGTGGCGCCGGACCGGGCGCTGACCGGCGTGTGGGTTGGGGCCCGCCGCCCGGTCCCGGGCGCCGGGGCGCTGGCCGACCGCCGGACCGGGCGCTGACCGGCGTGTGGCGCTGGCGCCGGCTGGCGTGTGGCGCTGGCGCCGGCCGGCGGGGCCGGGAGCGCTACGCGCGGCCTTCGCCGCCGGCCGCGACCCCCCGGCGTCTGCGCCCGACGAGGATCAGGCCGGAGATCAGCGACGCGTCGGCGACGATGTAGGCGGGGAACGCGGCGGTCGCGACCCCGAACGAGCGCGCTGGAATGCTCAGCAGCGTGATCGCCGAGCCGATCGCGCCGGCGATGAACGCGCTCGCGCTCTCGGTGTCCGGCTGCCGATGGGACTTGAGGATCGTCGGGACCGCGGCCAGGAAATCCGACGCGATGCTGAGGGCGATCGCCTCATCGCCGACCCCGGTGGCCGCCCAGGCGGCGAGGGCCAGCATCGAACCGATGCCGCAGGCCACGTCGAAGGGCGACAGCCTCAGGTAGGCGCCGGGGGCCGCGACCGAGGCCAGCAGCACCAGGACCGGGCCGAAGCCGACCGCGAACGTGAGCAGCGCCGCCAGCCCCGCATGCTGGGCGAGCTGCGCGGCGAAGCCGACCATCGGCGCAAGCGCCCACATCGTCCACGAGGCTCGGTTGGGGGTCGTGCGGCCTCGCACCGTGTCAAGCGCGTAGGCGCCGCTGCCCAGGAGCGTCACCAGCGCGCCCAGGATCGCGAAGCGCGGATCGATCATCGCCGGCTCGGCGCGGCGCCGGGCGGCCGTCAGCCGTGTGCGACGGCCAGCAGAGACAGCATCTCGAACGCGATCGCGGCCGCGTTGAGCGCCGTGACCTGGCCGGCGGTGTCGTAGGGGGGGGACACCTCCACCAGGTCAAACCCGGTGAAGCGGATGCCGGCCAGCGAGCGAAGCAGCGCCAGAGCCTCGGCGGGCGTGAGACCCGCCACCTCGGGGGTGCCGGTCCCGGGCGCAAAGGCCGGGTCCAGCGAGTCGATGTCAAACGACATGAACAGGGGCCCGTCGCCCGCTCGCGCAAGCACGCGCTCCCGGTAGCGCTCCGGCGTGGCCGCCAGCCGCCGGAGCTCGTCGCAGCCGATCACCTCAAACCCCAGCTGCAGCGGCTGCGTCGCGTCGCCGGCCCCATAGAGCGGGCCGCGCATGCCCGCCAGCAGCGACCGCGTCGGGTCCAGGATCCCCTCCTCGACAGCGCGGCGGAACGGCGTGCCGTGAAAGTAGCGCTCGCCGTAGTACTGATCCCACGTGTCGGCGTGGGCGTCGATCAGCACCAGCCCCACCGGTCCGTGCACCGCCGCCTGCGCGCGCAGCTCTCCGAGCACGATCGAGTGGTCGCCGCCCAGCACCAGCGGCACGATCCCGGCCTCGAGCACCGGCCGCAGCCCGGCGTCGATCTGCTCGGCGGTGCGGCGGGCGTTGCCGGGCGTGACCGCCAGGTCGCCGCCGTCGACCACCGACAGGGACTCGAACACGTCCACCCGGAGCGCCGGGTTGTACGGGCGAAGCAGCGTGGAGGCCGAGCGGATCGCCTCGGGCCCGAAGCGCGCGCCGGGCCGGAAGCTCGTGGCGGTGTCGAACGGAACGCCGAGCACGGCCGCGTCGATCCCCGGCTCGGGCAGCTCGACGTGCGGCAGCCGCGCGAACGTGCGCGGCCCGGTGTAGCGCGGCGCCAGGCTCGCGTCCGGTGGGCCGTAGTGCGGGGTCGTCGGGCTCACCGGACCGCCCCGCGCGGGTCCGGGAGCGCGGGCGCGAGGATCCACAGGATGCGCGCGCCACCGCCGATCGCCCGCCAGCTGTGCGGGACGGCGGCGCCGAAGGTGAGCGCGTCCCCGGCCGACAGCGAAAACGTCTGGTCCTCCACCTGGACCTCGATCTCCCCCTGCAGCACGTAGCAGACCTCGCACTCGCTCGGCAGGGTGTAGAGCGTGGAGCCGCCTGAGCCGCCCGGCGCCGCGATCGTCTCGAGCACCGTCACGTAGCGCTCGCCAGGTGGGGTGATCAGCGTGTCGACCACCTCCTCGGCCTTGGGCAGATCGGCGATCGTGGGGCGCTCGGCCCGCCGCACGAGGGTCGTCTGCGGCGTGCTGAAGAGGTCGGCGACCGACAGGCCGAGCGCCTGGCAGATGCCGATCAGGCTTGCCACCGAGGGGCTGGTGATGTCCCGCTCCACCCTGGAGAGGAAGCTCTTGGTGACGCCGCTGCGCGCGGCGACCTCTCCCAGCGACAGCCGGCTGGCCTCCCGCGCGTGGCGCAGCCGTGCTCCGAACCGCAGCGCGCCGCTACCGTCGATCGCCATGCTAGACAGCGGCTGGCAGCCGGCCGCCCGGCCGGCCGGTGAACGGCGGCCCGCAGTCGGGAGGGCTCTGGGTTGTGCTGCTGGTCAAGGTGGTCGGGCGGCTGGTCGATGCGATCTCAATCATAGGCTCGGCTCGCGCTCAGACGCTCGCGCCCAGCCGTGCGTTTGAGGCGGCCACCGCCCTCTGCTCCCCCTGCAGGTCCATCGAGCGCGAAAGCAGCCAGTAGACGACTCCGGTGACCAGCAGCCCGACGATCCACGAGATGTCCACGTCGGAGATCTGCTTGGCGACCGGCCCGGTGTAGGTGAAGCCGGCGAGGCTCGGCAGCACCATGAACGGGATCTCGGCCGCGAAGCCGACGAAGTAGGCGATCAAGCCGCGCGCCGCCCAGGAACGGTAGATGCCGTTGGGCTCGAACAGGTCCGTGATCGCATAGTGGCCATGGCGGACCAGGAAGAAGTCCACCAGGTTGGTGGCCGTCCAGGGCACCAGCAGGTAGAGCATCAGCGTGAGCGAGTTGGCCACCGTGGTCGCGGCGCTGGAGGAGATCGACTGTCCGACCGCGAACCACACGACGGTCAGCACCAGGATCGTGATCACGCGCGCCTGCCTGGTCGGGCGGATCTTGCGGAACGAGTCCACGGCGGTCAGCACGGTCAGCATCCCCCCGTAGGCGTTCATGCCCATCGTGACCGCCAGCCCGAGCGCGAGCAGGATCGCCGCCACCGATCCAAGCGGATGGAAGATGTTGTTGCCGGCGATCTTGGTCCCCAGCAGTCCGTCGGTCGCCCCCAGCCGAATCGCCAGCCAGGCGCCGAGCGCGATCAGCCAGATCGGCGAGCCCGCGGCGCCGAAGAACACCGATGCGATGACCCGCCGCGCGCCGGTGCCCGACGGCAGGTAGCGCGAGTAGTCAGAGACGTACGGCGCGTAGGTGATGTTGTAGGCGGCCGCGACCGAGAACTGCGCCATGAACGCGGCCAGGCTGAAGGACAGGTGCTGGCTGGGAGCGTGGCCGTGCGCCAGCCCGAGGATCACGCCGATCGACAGGATCGAGACCACCGGCAGGGCCATCGCCAGCACCGCCCGGAACACGCGGTGAACCCAGTCATGTCCCCAGATGGCGACCACCGCGGCCAGCACGGCGGACACGATTGCGACCAGCTGGGCGCTCCAGCCGAACGTGTTGTGGAACCCCTGCGACATCAGCACCTGGTCGGTCACGTTGAACGCCAGGTATGTGAACAGGGTCGCGAAGAGCGGCACGATCACCCCGCGGTAGCCGAACTGCGCGCGGGACTGGATCATCTGGGGCAGTCCGAGCCTCGGTCCCTGGGTCGCGTGGAAGGCCATGAACACCGTCCCGACCAGGATCCCGAGCGCGCCCGCCAGGATCGTCCAGCCCAGCGAGAGGCCCAGCGACGGCCCCACGAACCCGATCGGGATCGTGAAGTACTGGAAGTTGCCCAGAAACCAGAGCGGCGCCTGGTGCCAGAGGCGGCCGTGGCGCTCGTTCTCGGGAACCCAGTCGATCGAGCGCCGTTCGATCTCAAGCGGCGGGGGCGGCGGGGCCGGAGCTGTCGCCGTGTGACGCTGGCTCTCGGCACCGGTGGTGGTCGCCATCTGCTGTCCTCTCCTCTCCTGGTCCTTTGCGCCAAGGTACACGATGAGTGCGTAGAAGTCAACCAACGCGCGGTCTGTGCGCCCGCCCTAGACTCCGGGCCGCCGATGCGCCCGTCCCCCATCCGATGAGCGACCCGCGGAGTGTGAGCGTTGGGGTCGTCGGGCTCGGCTACTGGGGCCCGAACCTGGCGCGCAACCTGGCCGCAATCGACGGCTGCCGGGTGGCCTGGCTGTGCGACGGCGACAGCGAGGCGCTGTCGCGCGCCGCGGCGGCGCATCCGGGGGCGCGGACGGCGGCGCGGATCGACGACCTGCTCTCAGACGAGCAGCTGGACGCGGTGGTGCTCGCCACCCCGGTGGCCACGCATGCCCCGCTCGCCCTCCGCGCGCTCGAGGCCGGAAAGCATTGCCTGGTCGAAAAGCCGCTGGCGACCTCGGCCGCCGACGCGCAGCTTGCCCTCAGCGCGGCGCAGCGCGCGGGGCGCGTGCTCATGGTCGGCCATCTGCTCGAGTATCACCCCGCGGTCCGGGCGCTGCTGGGGCTGGTCGACTCAGGCGAGCTGGGCGATCGGATCTACTACGTCTACTCCAACCGGGTCAACCTGGGGCGCCTGCGCGCCGACGAGAACGCTCTCTGGAGCCTTGGCGCGCACGACCTCTCGGTGCTGCTGGCGCTGGCCGGCGAGGACCCCCTCGAGGCGGTGGCGCACGGCGCCTGCTGCGTTCGCCCGGATGTCCAGGACGTGGTCTTCTGCTTTTTGCGCTTCCCGTCCGGGCTGTGCGCGCACCTGCATCTGTCCTGGCTTGACCCGCACAAGGAGCGGCGCTTCACCGTCGTCGGCTCGCGTCGCATGGCCACCGTGGACGACATGGCGCTGGAGCGCAAGCTGACCGTCTACGACAAGGGCTTCGACGAGGACGCGCGCACCTACGGCGAGTACATCACCCGCTCGGGCGGCTCCTACTCGCCGCGCATCCCGAGCGTGGAGCCGCTTCGCCTGGAGTGCGAGGAGTTCATCGCCAGCATCCGTGAGCGGCGCGCGCCGCGCACAGACGGCGCCCGCGGCCTGCGCGTGGTGCGCGTGCTGGAGCGCCTGCAGGCGTCGCTTGAGCTGACGTCTCAGACCCGGGATGGGGTCGATGCGCGGGGCAGCGCGTGAACCTCGGTGCAGATCGGCGGGGCCGCCGGGTGCCCTCCATGGTCCGGCGGCAGATCGTGCCTGACGGCGGCTGGACGCAGGCCGGCGGTGCCTTCGTCGCGCAGGGCGCGCAGCTGGGCGACGGCGTGGTGCTCGCGCCCGGTGCGGTCGTGCACACCGGCGCCCGGTTGGGCGCCGGCTGCTCGGTCGGCTCGGGCGCCGTCATCCACGAGGGGGCTGAGCTTGGCGGCGGCTGCTCGGTCGGCTCGGGCGCCGTCATCCACCAGGGTGCTCGGCTTGGCGGCGGCTGCTCGGTCGGCTCGGGCGCCGTCATCCACCAGGAGACCGCGCTCGGCGAGGACTGCCTGGTGGAGGACGGGGCGCTGCTGGGCAAGCGTCCGCGGCTTCGGCCCGGCTCGAGCGCCGCCGGCGAGCTGGGGCCGCTGTCGGTCGCCGACGGCGTGACGATCTGCGCCGGCGCGATCGTCTACGCGGCCGCGACGATCGGCCCGCGCGCGATCATCGGCGATCAGGCCCACATCCGCGAACGGGCGCTCGTCGGCGAGCGGACCGTGGTCGGGCGCGGATCGACCGTCGACTTCGACGCCCGCCTCGGGGCGCGGGTCCTGATCCAGACGCTCGTGTACGTGACCGCTGCCACCGTCGTCGAGGACGACGTGTTCATCGGACCCGGCGTGGTGATGACCAACGACAACGCGATGGGTCGACACCCGGCCGGCGAGCCGCTGCGCGGGCCGGTCCTGCGTCGCGCGTGCAGGGTTGGCGGCGGAGTTGTGCTCGCGCCGGGGGTCGATGTGGGAGAGGAGGCGTTCATCGCTGCGGGCGCGGTGGTGGTGCGCGACGTCGCTGCGCGCGAGGTGGTGATGGGCGTGCCCGCCCGCGCGGTGCGCACCGTGCCAGACGCCGATCTGCTGGAGCGCTGGCCCCAGTAGCGGGGCGGCGTCACCGGTTCGGGCCCGGGGCCCGACGCTGCGGCTTCCATGAAGATCTGCGCGGTCGCGTCCTGTCCGAGCGTCACCCGGTTCGGGCCCGGGGCCCGACGCTGCGACGGCTCCTACGGAGCGCTACCGGCAGCGGGCGGGCCCCGGTAGCGGGGCTGGCCCCAGTACGGCGCGGCGTCGCCAGGGTGTCGGTCGGTCGGCCGCCGTCGCCGCAAGCGGGTCAGACCGGCGCGGCGCTCGCGCGGCTGGCCGCCATCCCCCGTCCGGTCTCGGTCCAGATGACCTGCTCGCGCCCGGGGCCAACGCCGATCAGCGCGATCGGAACGCCCACGAACTCCTCGATGAAGCGCAGGTAGTCGCGCGCGGGCCCGGGCAGCTCCTGCTCGGAGCGGCACTCGCTGATGTCCTCATCGAAGCCGGCCAGCTGCTCATAGCAGCCGGTCACGTGATGCAGAACGGTCTGGTGGTAGGGGAAATGGTCGAACTGCGCGCCCTCGCTGCCGCGATATCCGACGCACACCGAGATCGGGTCAAGTCCGCGCAGCACGTCGAGCTTGGTGATCGCCAGCGCGGTCATCGAGTTCAGGCGCGCGGCGTAGCGAAGCGCCACAAGGTCCAGCCAGCCAACCCGCCGTGGGCGCCCGGTGACGGTTCCGTACTCGCCGCCGGCCTCGCGGATTGCGTCGGCCAGCGGCCCTTCGAGCTCGGTTGGGAAGGGCCCTGCGCCGACCCGCGTCTGATAGGCCTTTGCGATCCCCCACACCTCGTCGATGTCCTTGGGGCCCACGCCGGCGCCGATGCAGGCCGAGCCGGCGACCGGGTTGGACGAGGTGACGAACGGGTAGGTGCCGTGGTCGATGTCCAGCAGGACGCCCTGCGCACCCTCGAACACGACCACCTCGTCACGGTCCAGGCGCTCGAGCACGAGCCTTGAGGTGTCGGCTATGTAGGGCTCGAGCACGTGGCCGTAGGTCAGGTACTCCTCGGTCATCGACTGCAGGTCCAGCCGCGGGTCGCGCGCATACGGGCGCAGCGACAGCCGCTTGGGGTCTAGGGCCGCGACGATCTTCTTCTTGAGGATCTTCTCGTCCAGCAGGTCCTGTACGCGGATTCCGAGCCTGGCGGCCTTGTCCGCGTAGCAGGGGCCGATGCCGCTGCGCGTGGTGCCGATCTGCAGCTTCCCGAGCTTGGCCTCGCCGGCGTGGTCGAGCATCATGTGGTAGGGCATGATCAGGTGGGCGTTGGCCGACACCCGCAGGGCGCGCGTGTCGATCCCGCGCCGGCGCAGCTCGTCCAGCTCGTCTGTCAGCACCTTCGGGTCGATCACGACCCCGTTGCCGATCACGCACAGCTTGCCCGGGTGCAGGATCCCGGACGGCATCAGCCGAAGCTTCCAGGTCTCGCCGTCGCGCACGATCGTGTGGCCGGCGTTGTTGCCGCCCTGAAAGCGCACGACCGCGTGCGCTCGCTCGGCGAGCATGTCGGTCACCTTGCCCTTGCCCTCGTCGCCCCACTGGGCGCCGACCACCACTATTCCTGGCACGACGGTGAGTGTAGGGGCGCGCTTGGCCTCTCACCCCTCGGGGGCGCGCCCGCTCCTCACCCCTCAGGGGCGCGCTGCGCCTCTCGCCCCTCGGGGGCGCGCCCCGCTCCTCACCCCCTCAGGGGCGCGCTGCGCCTCCCAACCCTGCGGGCCGCAGCGCCAGCAGACCCAGGCGCGGTATCCGTCGGCGACGGCGATCTCCCTGGCGCGCCAGCGGCCCGCCGCGCCGTTCGGCCAGCCGGCCGGGGCCTCCAGCCGCCGCGGGTCATGGCGAAGCGGCTCGCCGAGGGCCTTGGCCAGCGCCTCCTTTCCCGCCCACAGCGAGATCAGCCGGCCGGCGTCCTCCCACGGCCGCGAGGCCAGCTCCGAGGGGGTGCAGATCGAGCGCCCGAACGCCTCGTCGCATGGCCCGACGCGCTCGATGTCGACGCCCACGCGATCGTCGTGCCAGGCGATCAGCGCAAACGGGTGGCAGTAGGAACGTGAGACCGCGCGGGCGCGCCGCGTGGCCGCGACCGTCCGCGCAAGCTCGCGCAGCTGCTGCTCGTCCAGGCCATCGGGCCGGGCGTCGAGCACCATCAGCACGGGCACGCCCGCGTGCAGGCCCGCCTCGGCGCCGAGGGCCCCGCGCTCCGTCGCCGCGCGCAGGTCGGGGGCCGAGAGCCAGCCGGGCGCCGCCGCCGGTCGCCGGGCCACGGGCCGAGCGGGCTCGGCGTCGATCGCGGGCGAGCGGTCCGTTAGCGGGCGATCACGGGGGCGCCATGCCATCGCGTTCGAGCCGGGAGGCGCTCGCCGCGCATCACGATCGAGCGCGCGCCGACCGAGCACCCGTCGCCGAGCACCGTGTCCGGGAGCATCGTGCTGTAGGGCCCCAGGGTCGCGCCGGCCCCAAGCCTTCCCGGGCCTATCTGCAGGACCCGGTCGTGGAACAGGTGCGTCTCGATCACCGAGTGCCGGTTGGCGACCGCGCCGTCGCCGATGTGCACCATGTCGAACTCCGTCACCGTGAGCGTGTCGATCCACGCGTCGCGGCCGACGCGTGACCCCATCGCCCGCAGATACAGCGACATCAGGGGAGTGCCGAGCGCATCGTCGATCAGCATCGGCCCGGCGAGCTGCTCCTGGAGGCTGTTGATGATCTCGTCGCGCCAGACGAAGAACGACCAGAGCGGATGCTCGCCGCGCCGGTAGCGACCGATGATCGCCCACTTGGCCGCGACGGTGAACGCGGTCGCGGCGACGCCGATCGCCGCAAGCCCCAGCGGCGCGACCAGCGCCATCACCGCCACGCCGTCGGCGCCCGCCGCCTCGAGCAGGTAGAACAGTGCCAGGATCAGCGCCGCCGACACCGTCGCTGGCAGCAGGATCCGTACGGCCTCGGTGGCCGCGCGCGCCGTCAGGCGCGCGCGCGAGGGTTCGGTGGTCAGGCGCACGTCGGCCGCGACCCGCCGACGCGGGAGCTCGAGCGCAGGCGACCCCAGCCACGCCGTGTCATCGCCGCCGTCGCGCGGCGGCGTGGTCAGCAGCCCCACCAGGCTTCCGCCGCCGACCCGCGTGCCCGCCGGCAGGATCGCGCCGTTGCCGACGAAGCTTTCGGGCCCGATGCAGATCGGCTCCACGCGCAGCCATCCGTCCCGGGACAGCGCGTGCGCAAAGGCTACGTCGTCGGCCGCAAAGCTCGTGGGCTCAAAGCGCGAAAGGCGGCTGAGCCCGGTCGCCGTCGAGACCTCCGCGCGGCGCCCGACGTCGACTCCGGCCAGGCGCAGCCAGGGGCGCGTGTACACCGTCGCATACAGCGAGAACAGCGTCGTGCGGCTCGCTCCAAGCAGCTCCTCGCAGAACCACAGGGCCCAGGCGGTAGCTCCCCACGCGCCCTGCAGGCCCGGCTCGATCAGCCGGCCGGCGAGCCGCACGGGCGCTGCCACCAGGAGCGCCTCGCAGAGCACGAACGAGAGCGCCAGCACCGGCAGCCAGGCGGCGAGGCGGAGCGCCGCCGCCGTCGTGTCCCAGTGGGCGGGCTCGACCATGAGCACGATCGCGAGCGCCGGGATCGCCGACAGCAGCGACAGCAGATCGCACGCCAGCAGACCCCCGGCGTACATCGCAAGCCAGCGCAGCCGGCCGCGGGGCTCGGGCGCCGGATGCGACGGCCACTCGTCGCCCGCCCGTCCCACGCGCTGGGCGGGCGAGCCCGCCCAGCGCTCGCCGGCGCCGATCTCCTCGCAGACCACCGCCCCGGGCTCGACCTCCGCGCCCGCGCCGACGCGCGCGCCCGGCATCAGGACCGCTCGGGTGCCGATCCGGGCTCCGGGGCCGATCGTCACCTCGCCGATCACCAGCTCGGGCCCGTCGATCCACCAGCCGTACATGTCGACGCCCCCCTCGATCGTCGCACCCTCGCCGATCGACACCAGCCCGGTGACCGGTGGCAGCGTCCCCAGGCGCGCGCCTGGGCCGACGCGGTGGCCGCAGAGCCTCGCAAAGCGCCAGGACCACGGTGTGCCCGCCAGGCGGTCGTAGCGGAGCCCGTCGGCGACGCGCTGCACGAACCACAGCCGCAGCGACAGCCAGCCGTTGCGAGGATGGCGACCGGGCCTCAGGTCGGCCAGCAGCAGGCGCCTGCACGCCGCCACGACAAGGCCGCGCCCCGGCGCGCTGGCGAAGGCCAGCCAACCTGCGATCAGCCATCCCCAGCCCACCTGGGGGCCGATGTGGCCCGGCGCGAGCCGATCGATCGTCAGCACGGCCAGCACCCACGTCGGCGAGGCGAGAGCCAGCAGGGCGAGTACGCCCGCAAGCTGCACGGCGGCACGGCGGCCCGGGCTCCCGGCGCTCGGCGACCGCTCTTCGGCCTGCTCGCCGCCCAGCTGTTCCAGCCTGGTCGCCAGCGCGCGCAGCGTACGGTGGTTGTAGACATCGGCGACCGCGACCGACGGGTAGCGGGCGCGCAGCGATGACGCGAGGCGAGCGGCCGCCAGGGAGCTTCCGCCGAGCGCAAAGAAGTCGCTGTCGGGTGCGATCTGGACCGGCCCGAGCTGCTCGGCGAAGCGGTCGGCGAGCCATCGCTCGGCCTCGGTCAGCGGCCCGCCGGCGCTCGCCGGCGGGCCCTCCGGTGGCGGCGGCCAGGGCAGCGCGCGGCGGTCAAGCTTGCCGGAGGTGGTCACGGGCAGCTCCGCCATGGGCACGATCCGCGGCACGAGCTCCGCGGGCAGCCGCCGCAGGAGCGCTGACCGGATGTCCTCGGCGCGGGCCTCCCCGGAGACGTAGGCGACCAGCAGCCGGTTGCCGGCCGCGGTCTCGCGCACCACGGTGGCGGCCGCGCGCACGCCCGCGACGGCGCTCAGCTGGGCATCGATCTCCCCCAGCTCTATGCGCCGTCCGGCGATCTTGACCTGCCCATCGCGTCGGGCGACGAAGCGAAGCCCAGCCGGCGTATCGGCCACCAGGTCGCCGGTACGGTAGGCCCGCTGCCAGCCCAGAGCCGGCAGCGGCGCGTAGCGGCGCCGGTCAAGCTCGGGGTCCAGATAGCGCCCGAGGCCGACGCCCGCGATCACCAGCTCGCCGGTCTCACCGGCCTCGACGGGCTCGCCGCGCTCGTCGACCACCGCCACCTCCCAGCCCTCGAGCGGCCGGCCGATCGTGACGGGCTCGCCGGGTCGCACGCGCGCGGCCGTGGAGACGACCGTGGCCTCGGTCGGGCCGTAGGTGTTCCACACCTCGCGCTCCGAGGCAAGGCGCCACGCGAGCTGCTCGGGCAGCGCCTCCCCGCCGAGGATCAGCAACCTCACGCCGGCCAGCGACTCCCGCTCCCAGATCGCCGCCAGCGCCGGGACGGTCGACACCACCGTGACCCTTTGGCTTCTCAGCCACGGGCCGAGCTCGTGGCCCGCTCGCACCAGCTCGCGCGGGGCGGGCACGAGCGCGGCCCCGTTGGCCCATGCCAGCCACATCTCCTCGCAGCTTGCGTCGAACGCGACCGACAGCCCGGCCATCACGCGGTCGGTCTCATGCACGTCGAACAGCCGGCGCTCGGCGTTCACGAAGGCGGTGGCCGCGCGGTGGCTGACCGCGACGCCCTTGGGCTCGCCGGTGGAGCCGGAGGTGAAGATCACCCATGCGTCGTCATCCGGGGTCGGCTCCTGGTCGCCGCCGAGCTGCCCGGCCGTTGGTCCGAGCCAGTCGGGCCTGAGCCCCGGCCCGAGCACGGCGCAGACGGCGGCGTCGCGGAAGATCTGGCGTGCTCGCTGCGCGGGATCGTCGGCGTCGACGGGTACGTAGGCGGCGCCGGTCCGCAGGATGCCGAGGATCGCGACGTACAGCTCGGCCTTGCCGCTGGGCAGCCTGACTCCGACCCGGTCGCCGCGGCCGACCCCGGCCCGGCGCAGCCGCCGCGCGACGTCCTCGATCGCCTCGGCCAGCTGCGCGTAGGTGAGCGTTCGCTCGTCGGACTGCAGCGCCGGGCGCTCCGGCCAGGCCGCGACGCTCGCGTCCAGCACCTCCAGCAGCGTGGCCGGTGGCCCTCCGGCGCGCGCGGGCGATGCGACGGCGCTGCGCGCTCGCCGGTCGTCGATGGCGCCCGGCGAGCTGCGGTGGTCGATGGCGCCCGGCGAGCGCCGGTCGTCGGCTGTGGTCTCGTACATGCGTGACTCCATCTCGCGCGGACTGTCGATCGGGTCCATCAGCGGGTCGGCCAGCCCGGCCGCGGACGCAAGCACGTAAGGTAGGCGTAAGGGTTGGATGAGCTGTTGTCCGTTTGCGGGTATTTCGTTAGCGGTGCGCCGAGCGGCCGTTAGCGGTGCGCCGACCGGCCGTTAGCGCCGCGCCGCGCGGTGGGCGATGCCCCGCGCGTGTCGCCAGCGATCGCCCGCGCGGCCCTCGGCGGTGCGTAGCGCGTGGCAGTCGTGGCCCGGGCGGGCGCAGGCCGGCGTGGCGCTCAGACGATCCGGCGCTCGAGGCGCCGGTCGGGCCCCAGCAGCGGCAGCTCGTCGCACATCTCGGTCAGCCGGGAGACGGTGCGCTCGCTGATCTGCTCGCACAGCGCATCTCGGTCGAGGATGTTGGTGGTGATCACGATCGATCGCTGGTCCTCATAGCGGGCGTTGACGATCGAGTACAGCTCCTCCAGCACCCAGTCGGTCGTGCGCTCCGCGCCCACGTCGTCGATCTGCAGCAGGTCGACCGACGCGAGGCGGTCCAGCAGATCGATGTGGGATCGATCGGCGCGGTGGTTGTCGCGGATCTCGTTCAGCAGCCGGGGGAGCGAGTAGATCGCCACCGAGCGCCCGGCGTCGAGCGCCGCCCGCGCAACGAGCATCGCGAGCGTGGTCTTGCCCGTGCCCGGGGGCCCCATGAACCACAGGCCGCGGCCCCGCGCGAGCTGCTCGTCGATCGAGGTGGCGAACCGTCGCACCGCCGAGACGATCCGCGGCTCGATCTCGGTCACCGGCGGGCGATCGAACGAGACGTCGCGATAGCGCCGCGGGATCACCGCCGACAGGCTGCGCGCCCGCGCGCGCGCGACCACCTGCGGGCGACATCGGCAGTCGTAGGACGTATTGGTCGAAGCGTCGTAGCGAAGCCCCGACCCGTCGCAGAGGTCGTAGGGGCAGCGGTCGCTCACTCGCGGAACCGGTCGCCGGCGTAGTTGGCGAACTTCGGGACGTCGGCTCGGAAGGTCAGCACGACATCGCCGGTCGGGCCGTTACGGTGCTTGGCGATGATGATGTCCGCCTCGCCCTGGCGCTCGGAGGGATGGCTGGAGCCGGGCGGGTTGTAGTAGTCGTCTCGGTAGATGAACATCACCAGGTCGGCGTCCTGCTCGATCTGGCCCGAGTTGTGGCTGACCAACCCGTCCGCCAGCCAGCTGGCCGGCCCGGGGACGGTGAGATCGAACACCGGCTCCACGCCGCAGGGTTCCACCGCCACCACCGGATCCCAATGCAGCGCCGCGTCCATCGCCACGTGCGCGGACGCCTCCGGTCTGATCCGGGCGTCCGCGCCGACCCGGTCTCCGACCTCCGCCGCGGTCCGCTGCGAGGCCGGATCGAGGGCACGATCCGGCCTGTGCGTCAAGACCCGCTCCGCGAGCTCTGCCGCGCTGGGCTGCAAGGGCGCCGGCAGCGCTGCCGCGCTGCGCCGCGCGGGCGCCGGGAGCGCCGCTGCGCTGGGCTGTGCGGGCGCCGGGAGCGCCGCCGCGTTGCGCCGCGCGGGCGTCACGGCAGCAGCCGCAGCGTGCTCGGGCGGGGTCCCGAGCGTCGCCACGGCCCGGGCCAGGCGCGCGGCGATCCTTTCAAGGAATCGGGCCTGGCTCGCCGCGTCGGGCACATCGACGCACAGCGTCTTCTGCCCGCGCTCGCCGCGGGCGCTGATCCGGGCGACGATCCCCAGCCTCAGAAGCAGCGCCGCAAGATCCCGTGCGAGGTCCTCGCTGGGTGTCTCGCAGGCGATCCGGGTCTCGCCCGTGACCTCGATCCGGCCGCAGGTCTCCCAGATCCCACAAAGCAGGAGGGCGACCTGGCGGTCCTTCAGTCTGAATGCGGCGCGCGGGACCCGCGTCCTGCCGGGCCCTCCGAGCACGCCGCCGTCGCCCAGCAGCCGTCCCACGAGCGCAGCGCGCGCATCGGGCCAGCTCAGCGGCTGCGCGGGCTCCGGCAACCCCGCGGCGAGCGCCACGCGGTCGGCGCATCCCAACTCGCAGAGGCGCGTCCAGCCGCGATCGCTGAGGACGCGGTGTTCGGCCGTCGCGCGCAGCGTGCGGCCGGAGGCGAGCCGCAGCGTCAGCACCGGCCTCGGTCCGACCGCCCACACGGCGTCGCTGCGCGCCGGCGCGATCGATCCGTCGCCATGCAGCGCGAGGACCGTGGGGCTTGTCCCGACGAGCTCGGCGATCGGCATCCTGCGTCCGTCGGCGAGCCAGACGGGGGTGTCGCCGGTGACGCACTCCCGCAGGTCCGAGAGCACCGGTCGGCGGTCGCCGCCGCGCTGCTCGACCGCGCGGCTGAGCTGTGAGAGCGCGATCACCGGCACGTTGAGCTCGCGCGCCAGCTGCTTGAGTCCCCGGCTGATCTGCCCGACCTGCTCGACGCGACTGTCGACGCGTCCCTCGTGGCGCATCAGCTGCAGGTAGTCGACGATGATCAGTCCCAGCCCGTCGGGGATCTGCGCGTGCAGACGGCGCGACTTGGCGCGCACGTCAAGGACGCTGGTGTCCGAGGTGTCGTCGACGAACAGGGGGGCCCGTGAGAGCCGGTCGCAAGCCTCGAGGATCTCCGGCCACTTGCGCGCCGGAACGCGGCCCCGGCGCAGGTCCTCGCCCCTGAGCCTGGCCTGCGAGGCCACGAACCGCTGGGCCAGCTCGGACTCGGACATCTCCAGCGAGAACAGCGCCACCGCGTGGCCGGCCAGGGCCGCGTTCTCGGCGATGTTGGCGACCAGCGCGGACTTTCCCATCGACGGACGGGCGGCGATCACGATCAGGTTTCCGGGCTGGAATCCGCCGGTCTTCTCGTCGAGGTCCCGGAATCCCGACGGGATGCCGGTGAGCGGCGTCTTTGACACCGACAGGCGGTGCAGCTTGTCGGTCTCCTCGTGCAGGATGTCGGAGATCGACCGGATCCTCCGCTGGCGCTCGTCGGTCGCGATCTCCAGCACCGAGCGCTCGGCCTGCTCGACGAGATCACGCGCGGGAGCGTCGCGAGCGAGCACCCGTGCCTGGATGTCGTAGGAGGTTCTCAAAAGCGCCCGCAGGCGGGCGTTGTCGCGCACGATCCGCCCGTACTCTCGCGCGTGGCCGGCCGCCGGCACCCAGCCGGCGAGCTCCTCGATCGCGCCCGGCCCGCCGGCCTCCTCGAGCTTCCCCTTCTCACGCAGACGCTCGGCGACCGTGAGGTGGTCGATCCGCCCGTCGCCCTCGTAGAGCTCGAGCATCGCCTCGAACACCAGCCCGTGGCCGGGGTCGTAGAAGTGCTCGGGACGCAGCTGCTCCTCCACCACGAGTCCGTGCAGGTGGCGCTCGTCGAGCAGCACGGCGCCGAGGACGGACTTCTCGGCGTCCAGGTTGTGCGGGGGTACGGCGATCGTCTGAACCGCGCTCATCGGGGGATCGAGATTAGGTCGGCGTCCGGCGTCGGCGCAGGCGCCTTGCCGCTCTGTGCGTGGCTTTCCTGCAGCAGGGCGAGCGGCGCGCGGGGCAAGGTCGGGACGGTCAGGATGCGGGCGGGGAGGGCGGAGGCGGCGGCCCGGTCGCCCGCGCCCCGCTGTCCGGGCCCAGGCGGCTACGCGGCCGCCGGGCCCCTCAGGCGGCGGCGGGTCGCCTCAGGCTCGATGGGGCGGCCGGGCGCCTGCGCTGGGCCGAAGCGCTGGGCGTCTGCGCTGGGCCGAAGCGGCTGGGCGTCTGCGCTGGGCCGAAGCGGCTGGGCGCCTGCGCTGGACGCAAGCGAGGCGTCTCAGGCGGCGACGACCATCGTCTTGACGGTTGCAGTCACCCCGTCGGCCACCTCCACGACCACCATGTAGGTGCCGACGTTTCGGATCGGCTCCTCCAGGTGGATCCTGCGGCGGTCGACCTTGAGGCCGCGAGCATCGCGGATCGCGTCGGCGATGTCCTGGGTGGTGACCGAGCCGAACAGCCGGCCGTCGTCTCCGGCCTGCTGGGTGATCGTCAACACGGTGCGCCCGAGCACAGACGCGCTCTCCCTAAGCCGCTCCTCCGCCTCGCGACGGGCGCGCTCGGCCTCCTCCTGGCGCCGCCTCGCTGCCCTGATCGACGCCTCCGTCGCCGGCTCGGCGAGCCCGCGGGGACGCAGGTAGTTGCGCAGGTAGCCGGGCGACACGTCGACGACTGCGCCCCGCTCGCCCAGCGACTCCACGTCCTGAAGGAGGATCGCCCGAGGCATGCTCAGCCCAGATGGCCGGCCGGCGCGCGGCGCGCAACCGTGCTCGCCGTGGAGCGGACCGGCGTGAGCCTGCCGGAGAGCCTCATCGCTCGCCGCGTCCCCGGTGCTCGGCGCTGTCGGTCACGTAGGGGAGCAGCGCCAGCTCTCGTGCCCGCTTGATCGCCCGCGCCAGCTGGCTCTGGTGTCGCCGGCAGGCGCCGGTTATCCGGCGCGAGCGGATCTTGCCGCGATCGGAGATGAACCTGCGCAGGATCGAGACGTCCTTGTAATCGACCTGCTCGACCTTCTCACGGCAGTACGGGCACGACTTCCGCCGCGCGGATGCGGCGCCACCCCGGCGGTCGCGCCGCCGCACCGGTCGTCTGCGTTGCTTTGCCACTCGGAAACCAGCCTAGCGTCGATTTGGTCCGTGCTCAGAAGGGTATGTCATCCTCGCCCGCGGCCGCACCCACCGAAGCCGGCTCGAAGTCGGCCGTGTCGATCGGTACGTCGGACTGGGCTGCGCGCCCGCCGCCGGCCGCGTAGCCGCCGTTGGGCGCCTCGTCGCGGCCGCCGAGGAACTGCACGGTCTCGGCGATGATATCGACCGACTGTCGCCTGTTGCCCTGCTGGTCGGTCCACTCCCTCCACTGCAGGCGGCCGTCGATCGCCACGGCGCGACCCTTGCGCAGGAAGCGAGCGCAGTTGTCCGCCTGTGCGCCCCACACGGTCACGTCGAAGTAGTTGGGCTGGTCCTCCCACTGCCCCGTCTCGGCGTTCTTGCGCCGGCCGTTGCAGGCGACGCGCAGCGAGCACACCGACGTGCCGCTGGAGGCGACGGTGCGATGTTCGGGGTCGCGGGTCAGGTTGCCCGTGATGATCACGCGGTTGATGTTGCTGCCGGCCATGCTCCTGGCTCCTTTCCGGCTCTCTTGCTGGCTTTCACCGAGTCTATGGGCCCGGCCGACGGCAAGGCGATCGCTTCGCGCAAACTGGCACCGAATCGTCACATTGGCGCCATGCAGCGGGCGCTCGGCGGGCTGGCCGCCGGGATTCTGGGGGCACCCCGGTCCCGGGTGTGGGCCGCCCCGATGCGGAGGCGGGTCGCCTTGGAGTGGGCGCGGGCGGCCGCGACACGGGTGTGGGCCGCCCCGAAGCGGATGCGCGACGCCGCGACTTGAGTGCGGGCCGCGACGCGGGCGCGGGCGGCCGCGATCCAGGGTTCAGCGTTCGATGGCCGGCTGCTCGCCGGCCGCCTGCGGGGCGGCGGCCGCCGCGAGCACCGGCGGCGGCTCCGGCGGCGGCGGTGTGCCCGGAAGGACCCTGATGATCCGAAAGCGAAGCACCGCGTCGTCGATCCGCAGGCTGTGCGAGAGAGACTCCAGCAGCGGCGTCGGGCCGGTGAACTGCAGCAGGTGATATTCGCCCTCGTCCTGATGCGCGATCTGGTAGGCCAGCGGCCGCGCGTGCCAGTCGGCGTCCAGTCGCACGGACCCGCCCGCGCCCGTGATCTGCGCCTGCACGTCGGCGATGAGGCGGGCGCGGCGCTCCTCGTCCACCCCCGTTGAGAGGACGATCATCAGGTCGTAGAGGCGTTCTTGCTCGGTCATCTTCGAGCCCGGGCGGGCCCCGGGCGGCGGCCGACTATAGCGGGTGGCGCTGGGGCCGGCCGCGGCGTCGCCCTAGCGAGCCTTGACCGCGCGCTCCTTGGCGCGTATGTCGCTCAGCTGCTCGTCGATCCAGTCCCCCGGATCGCGCGCGGTGATGATCGAGACCAGCCCCTGGTGGCGCCGGCGCCGCTCCTGGGGCGACATCGTCAGCGCCGCGTGCAGCGAGTCCGCCAGCGCCTGGATGTCGAACGGGTTGACCGACAGCGCGAACTCGCCGAGCTCCTCGTGCGCCCCCGTGTTCTCCGAGAGCACCGAGACGCCGGCGCGCTCGTTGACGATCGGCCCCTCCTTGGCCACGAGGTTCATGCCGTCGAACATCGCGTTGACCATCAGCACGTCGTAGTGCTTGTAGGCGGCGACCGCCTCCTCCTGGTCGTCGCGCAGCTTGAGCTGGATCGGCATCCAGTCCGGCGAGCCGTGGCGGTGGTTGACGACCGCCACGACCGCCTCGATCCGCTCCAGGTACTCGGCGTACTCGGGCACATCGGTCCGCGAGGGCATGAGCTGGGCGATGAAGGTGACGCGCTCGCGGAACTCCGGGTGCTGCTCCAGGAAGGTGTCAAAGGCGCTGAACCCGCGCAGGACGTTCTTGCTCAGGTCGGCGCGGTCCACCCTCAGGATCAGATGGTCGCGACGGCGGCGCAGCAGCTCCGCTTCAAGCTCGGCGACCCGCGGGCGCGCCGCCACCGCGCGGATCGCCTGCGCGTCGATCGGCAGGGGGTAGGCGCGGACCCAGACCTCCCGGTCGTCCAGGAACACCACGCCACGCTCGTGATCGACCTCCAGCTCCAGCAGGTCCTCGCAGCACTGCAGGAAGTTGCGCCGGTAGGAGCGTGTGTGGAAGCCGATGATGTCGTTGGACAGGATCCCGGAGTAGATCTCGCGGCGGATCATCGTCGGCAGCACGCGCCAGGAGTCCGACTGGCTCCAGGGGATGTGGACGAAGTGGTGCAGGAACGCGTCCGGGCGGGCGCGGCGGATCAGCGCCGGCAGCGTGTAGAGGTGGTAGTCGTGCACCATGATCACAGGGCGTTCGACGCCGGCCACCTCCTCCAGGACGGCCCTGGCCAGGTCCTCGTTGACGACGTTGTAGCCGAACTCGAACGCCTCCGTCTCGTTTCGCCTGATGTCCGGGGCGTTTGAGAGATCCCACAGGTAATGCTGTATGAACCACAGCAGCGGGTTGGCGATGATGTTGTAGAAGCGGTCGTACGCCGCCGGGTCCGACGCGACAAGCTTGACGCGGTACTCGTCGCCGTCGGGTCCGCGGACCGGGAACGGGCGGCCGTCGGCGAGCTGCGCGGCCGCGGCGTCCTCCTCGGTCATCGCGGAGGCCACCCACGTCACGGGTCGATGCGAGGCCAGTCCGATCAGCGCGGTCACAAGCCCGCCGGTGCCCCGTCTGATCTCGCCGCCGGGCCCGAACGTGACCGGGCCGCGGTTGGATACGAGCACGAGGGGCGTCTGCGACGACATCGGACCGCCCACAGACGATAACCGGAGCGCCCGGCGGCCCCGCGGCCCGCGCGGCGCCGCGGCCCATGGCGCGCAGGCCCGGTGGCCTGCGTGGGGCTCGGGCCCGCGCGGCGCTGCGGCCCGTGGGTCGCGCAGGCCAGGCGGCCTGCTGGGCGCTTGGGCCCGCGCGGCGCTGCGGCCCGGTGGGCCGATACCCTGCGCGCATGCTCGAGCACGGCAGACCGAGCCGATGAGCGCGATCGACGGGCTCCTGGCCGCCAATCGCCGCTGGGCCGCCTCCCGCGCCGGCGACGCGGCGCCGGCCGCCCCGGCTCTGCGCGTGGCCGTCGTCGCCTGCATGGACGCGCGCTTGGACGTGCACGCGGCGCTGGGCCTGCGTGCCGGGGACGCGCACGTGATCCGCAACGCCGGCGGCGCGGTCACCGATGACGTGATCCGGTCCCTGGCGATCTCTCAGCGGCGGCTGGGGACCCGTGAGGTGGCGCTCATCCACCACACCGACTGCGGGATGATGTCGATCACCGACGAGGGCTTGCGCGCCGAGATCGAGCGGGAGACCGGGATCCGGCCGCCGTGGGCCGTGGAGGCCTTCGACGACCTGGACGCGGACGTGCGGCAGTCGATCGCCCGCGTGCTCGCCTCGCCGTTCATCCCCCACCGGGACGCCGTGCGCGGGTTCGTGTACGACGTCCACACCGGGCTGCTGCGCGAGGTCGCAAGCGAACGCGGGTGACCGGGCTCGCCCGGCGTGGTGGGGCCGGGCGGCCCGTCGAGCGCGACCGGCCCAGCGGCTCAGGCGGGTATCTCCAGCGTGAACGTGGTCGCGCCGGCGTCGGAGGTGACCGTCAGCCGGCCGCTCATGCGCTCGGCCAGCTCGGAGGCGATCGCCAGCCCCAGCCCCGATCCCTGGGCGTCGTTGGCGGTGTAGAACGGCTCGAAGATGCGCCGCTGCAGCGCCGGGTCGATGCCCTCGCCGTCGTCGCGGACCGCGAGCGTGAGCAGGCCGTTGCGGCGTTGCGCGCTGACGACGATGTGCGTGCCGCGCGGGGTGTGGGTGAGCGCGTTGTCGATCAGGATTCGCAGGATCTGAGCGATTCGCACGGGGTCGCACTGGGCGAGGATCGCCCGGCCGCCGGGCAGCCTCAGCTCCAGGCGCGAGTCGTGCGCAGCCAGCGCCGGCTCAAACTCGCCTGACACCGAGCGGGTCAGCTCGCCGAGGTCGACCTCCTCCGGGCGCAGCTCCAGCGACCCGGACTCAAGTCGGCTCAGGTCCAGCAGGTCCACCGACAGCTTGTGCAGCCGCTGCACCTGTTGGCGAACCTGCTCCAGGAAGCGGCGACGGGTGTCGCTGTCCAGCTCCTCGTCCTCCAGCAGCTCGACGAAGCCGCCCAGCGAGAACACCGGGGTTCTCAGCTCGTGCGAGGCGGTGGCGATGAACTTCTTGCGCGCCTGGTCCATCTGCTGCAGCTGGTGGGCCATCTCGTTGAACGCGACCGCCAGCCGTCCCAGCTCGTCGCCGGAGTCGACGCCGATGCGCCGGCTGAAGTCGCCTTCGGCGACCTGCCGTACCGCCGCCTCCAGCCGCGTCACCCGCCGCGCGAGCGCCCGGGCCACGAAGTAGCCGGCCACGAGCGCGATCGCGAGCGCGATCAGCCCGGCCACCAGCACCTCGCGCCGGACGGTGCCGACCGTGCGCATCACGTCCGCAAGCGGCGCCGACAGCACGATCACCCAGTCGATCGATCCGTGGTCGGCGACCGGCACGGCGGCCTGCGCGGTCTCCCCCGCGCGGCTCTGCTGCGCGCCGACGCTGAGCGTGGCGCGCGACAGAGCGCGGCGTGCCACGCCCAGGCCGATCGGCGGTCCAGGCTGTGGCCCCTCCGAGTCCAGCGCCACCGACAGCTGCGGCATGCCGAGCGCCCGGTTGACCGCCAGCACCGTGACGCGGTCGCCGGACGCGCTGGCGGTCAGATCCGCCAGCCGCCGCAGCTCCCGCGCAGGAGCCGGGCCGCCCAGCGCCCGGCGCAGCGCGCCGGTGTGCGTCCGCGCGGCGTAGGCCAGCGCGGCGAGCTTCTGATCCATGAGGCGGCTCTGAAGCCCGGGCGCCACGTACACGTACAGCGCACCGACCGCCAGCAGCGTGACCCCCAGGAACATCAGCGCCAGGCGGTTTGAGAGCGAGAGCCGCAGCCGGCTTGTGAGCGTCAGTCGGGGCCTCGCCGAGCGTGAGCGCCGCGGATGTCCGGCGCGCCACCGGCTCGGCCGCTGGCCCCGCGGCGCGGCCGGCTCCTCAAAGATCGGCTGGATCAGCCGGTAGGGCGCTTGCTGGCGCATCCGCGCACCGCTGCGCTCACTCCGGGTCCGAGTCCCGGAAGCGGTAGCCCACCCCTCGCACGGTGAACAGGTACTGCGGATCCTTAGGGTCGCGCTCCACCTTCTCGCGCAGGTGGCGGATGTGGACGTCGATCGTGCGCGGGTCCCGGTAGGCCGAGTCGCCCCAGATGCGCGACAGCAGCATGTCGCGGGTGAACACGCGCCCGGGGGAGCGCGCGAGCGCCGAGAGGATCTCGAACTCGACGTAGGTGAGCGCGACCTCGCGCCCGCGCACGCGGACCGTTCGCTTGGGGAAGTCGATCCGAAGATCCAGCACCTCCAGCGGCGCCTCGTCGGGATCGGTCCGGTCCGGACGGCTCATCTCTGCCCTGCGCAGCGCCGCCTTGATTCGGCTTGAGAACTCGCGCAGCGAGAACGGCTTGGTGATGTAGTCGTCCGCACCCAGCTCGAGCCCGACGACCTTGTCGATCTCCTCGGACTTCGCCGTCAGCATGATGATCGGCACGGAGCTGCGGCTGCGCAGCCGCCGGCAGACCTCCAGCCCGTCGACCCGCGGCAGCATCAGGTCAAGCACGACGAGGTCGAACCGCTGTTCCTCGAAGCGCTCGAGCGCCTGCCGGCCGTCCGTGGCCTGGACGACCTCGTAGCCCTCCTTGCGCAGCGGGTAGGACAGCAGCGTCTGGATCGACTGCTCGTCGTCGACGAGCAGGATCCTGGCGCAGCGCTCTGGGGCGGTTGCCTCGACCAATCCACCTTCTAGGTTAAAAGGCAGCGGGCGAAAGGCCCGTCGCGGCGCCACTCCCGGTGGTGGCCTGGGGGATAACCTCTGCGCGATGCTCGATCCGCGGATCTACCGGGCGGGCCTGGTCGTCGCGGCTCTGGCGCTGGCGGTGCTCGCCTTCTCGCTGCCCGGCCAGCAGGGTGCTCTCAGCACGCCGCTGGCCCCAGCGGCCTTCGCCGGCGCGCGGGTGAGCGCGGCCATGAGATCGATCCAGGGGGGCGATCCGATCCGCTTGCCGGGATCAAGTGGCGACGACGCGCTTGCCGCGCAGGTCGCCTCCACCCTGCGGGCCGACGGCTTTCAGACCACGGTCGACACCTTCCGGGCCGACGCTGCCGGCAAGCCGGCGACGCTCGAGAACGTCGTCGGAGTGCTGCCCGGGATGCAGGCCGGAAGCGTCGCGATCGTGGCGCCGCGAGATCTGCCCGGCCTTGCGGGAGCCTCGCCGACCGCGATGCTGCTCGAGCTGGCGCGCGACCTCGGCGGCGAGACGCTTCACAGGACGGTCGTGCTGGCGTCGGTCAGCGGCTCGGCCGGTGCGCTCGGCGAGCGACGCCTGGTGGGCGAGCTGCCCGGCCCCGTCGACGCGGCGATCGTGCTCGGCGACGTCGCCGCCGCGAACCCCGGGCCGCAGGTGGTGATGCCGTGGTCGTCCAGCCGCGTGCTGGCTCCGACGATGCTTCGCAACACGCTGGCGGCCCAGCTCGGCTCGCAGGCCTCGCTGTCGGCGGGCGCTCCCGGGCTGGGAGCGCAGTTCGCGCACCTCGCGTTCCCGCTCACGCCCGGCCTGCAGGGCCCGCTGAACGCGGCTGGCATCCCCGCCGTCGAGCTGTCGCTCTCCGGCGAGGACGGGCCGGCAGCGGCCGAGCCGGTGGCGGGCCCCGGCCAGGTGACCGACGTCGGCCACGCGGTTCTGTCCGCCATCTCGGCGCTGGATGCGGGGCCCGCGGTGCCCCCGCCGGCCTCCTACCTGATCCTGGACGGCCGGGTCATTCCCGGTGGCGGGCTCGCGGCTCTGTCGATCGCGCTGCTGGTGCCGCTGATCCTGGTCGCGATCGACGCGGCGGCGCGAGCGCAGCGGCGTGGGGGACGGGTTCTGCCCTCGACGGGACTGGTGCTCGCCGCCGCGGTGCCGTTCGCGGCCGCCGGGGCGGTCGTGCTGGTCGCCGCGCTGGCAGGCGTGCTCCCATCGCCTCCGGGCCCGCTGGCGCCGGGCGTGCTGCGCGCGGGCGCCGGCGCGCGGATCACGCTCGGGCTGGCGGCGCTGGTGGCCGCGACAGGGCTCCTGGGCGTCGGGCGCCTGTGGCAGCTGGCTCAGCGCGGGAGCGCAGCGGGCCGCCGCGCATCGGGGCGCGCCAGGGGCGCCCGGGCCGGGCGCGCGTTGGCTTCGGCCCGCGGCGGCTCGGTTCAGGCCGCAGGCAGCTCGGCTCGTGCTGCGAGGGTGGTGGCGCAGACCGGGTCCGCCTCGGATCGGACCGGGCGCGCGCCCAGAGGGCAGCTGCCGGGTGCCGCCACCGGCGTTCAGCCGCCCGCCGCCCGGCCGTGGTCCACGCAAGCTGTCCGACCGCGGCCAGCGCCCGCCGCCCGGCCGTGGTCCACGCCAGCGCGGGAGGGGCCGCCGGCCCTCCAGCCGGCCACCGCGGGCGTGCTCGCCGCCACTCTGCTGGTCCTGTGTGCGGCCGCGTTGGCGATCTGGCTTGAGAACCCGTTCGCCGCGCTCGCGCTGATGCCGGCGCTGCACCTGTGGCTGTGGGCGGTCAACCCCGACCTGCGCCTGCCGGCGGTGCTTCGCCTTGCGCTGGTCGCCGCCGGGCTGGTCCCGCCGGCGCTGATCGCGGTCTACTACGCCGGCCATCTGGGCTACGGCCCCGGGGGGCTCGTCTGGCAGCTTGCGCTGCTGCTGGCCGGCCATGGGATCGGGCTCGGCGCGCTGGCCGCGTGGAGCGTGCTGCTGGGAGCGCTCGCCTGGGTCCTCGTGCTCTGTGTCACGGTGGCGCGATCTGCCCGGGCGGCGCAAGTTGCGGTGACCGTGCGCGGGCCGTTGAGCTATGCGGGGCCCGGCTCGCTTGGCGGGACCGGGTCCGCGCTTCGCCACTGAGCCGATGCTGCGACGAATCGTTCGGGACATCTCGTCGGTGCTGATCCTCGCGGGGGTGTTGCTGGCGCTGGATGCGGGGATCACGCTGGTCTGGCAGGAGCCGGTCACAGCCGCGATCGGGCTGATCATGCGCTCGCACGTGGACCGTCGCTACCTCAGCTACCGCTCGGCGCCTCTGGATCGAGGCAGCCGCCGGGCGCTTGACTCGCTGCGCGCCACCCGTGAGCGGATCGCCTACCTGGCGCGCCGAGAGCTGGCCCAGGTCTCGGACGGCGACGCGATCGGACAGATCCAGATCCCGAGGCTCGGCAACACCTACAACATCGTGCAGGGCACGAGCACCCGGGACCTGGAGGAGGGCCCCGGCCACTATCCGCAGACCGCGCTTCCGGGCATGGGCGAGACAGTCGCGATCGCCGGCCATCGGACGACCTACCTGGCCCCGTTCCGCTTCCTCAATGAGCTGCATCACGGCGACCGGATCGTGATCACGATGCCCTACGGGCGCTTCACCTACGTGGTGCAGTACCTGCGGATCGTCCTGCCGACGGACATCTCGGTGATCGACAACGTGGGCTACGAGCGCCTGGTGCTGTCGGCCTGCAACCCGATCTACAGCGCGGCGCAGCGGATCATCGTGTTCGCCCGCCTGAGGTCCGTGCAGCCGCTGGGTCCAGCCCGGGTCCCGTCGGGCTGATCTGCCGGATCCGCCGGCGCGGCAGCGACAGCGCCGCGCGGCCGGGCCCGATCCGACCGGATCGCGCCGGCCCGATCGCCCGGCCGGGCCCGATCCGCCTGGATCGCTCCGGCCCGATCCGGACCGATCCGCCCGGATCGCGCCCGCTGGTGGGGAACGGCCCGGGCGCCTGCGGCGCCGGCTGTCCGTGTCGCCGGCGCAGCCGACGCTCGAGCGCGAGGAGCGTCCGGCCAGCCACTCGGGGGCTCTGGCAAAGCGTCCAGCGCCCGCGCCGGCCCGTGCAGGCGTGGTCCGGCGATGCCGAGACAATGCCCTGAGTTGATTGGTCTACGACAGCCGATATCGGAGGCGAATCGCGGCATGCGCATAACCGAGATCCAGCAGCGGATCGGCCGCGGCGAGTACCGCGTGGACGCGATCCAGGTCGCGGACGCGATCGTCCGCCGTCTGCTCGGCGCGATCGAGCCGCCCGTCCGCCGCCCGGACGGTCCCTGTCCGGCGCCCTAGCGTTGGCGCTGCGGTTCTTGAACATCTCGGCCGGGTACGCCCGGCAGCCACCTTCGCTACCGTGCTCCGGTGCCGATCATCGGGTTGGACCACGTACAGGTCGCCGCGCCGGTCAGAGGCGAGAGCGACGCCCGCAGGTTCTACCGTGACCTGCTCGGCCTTCCGGAGCTGGAAAAGCCCAGCGCCCTTCGTCGCCGCGGCGGGGTGTGGTTTGCCTGCGGCGGCCAACAGCTCCACGTTGGCGTGACAGACGACTTCTCGCCGGCGACCAAGGCCCATCCGGCCATCCTCGTCGACCACTTCGACCTTGACCTGATCGCCGCGCGCCTGACCGCGGCCGGCATCACGGTGCAATGGGACGGCGCCATTCCCCGCACCCGCAGGTTCTACGCCGCTGACTCGTGGGGCAACCGGATCGAGCTGCTCGCCGCCGCCGACTGAACGCGCGCCAAGGCGTGCGCGAGCCTCCGGTAGATCGCCTGGCCTCAGCCGGCTTCTCCGAGGCGCGCCGCCGAAGACCGCTCAGGTGCCACCGAAGGCCGCTCAGGCGCGCCGCCGAAGACCGCTCAGGTGGCCCGCCGAAGGCCGCTCAGGTGCGGTGCTCAAAGCCGCTCAGGGGCCGATCGGCGCCGAGCAGCACAAGCTCCCCATCGCCGGCGAGCACGCGGCCTACCCAGGTCAGCGGCGGGCGCTGGTCTGCCGAGGCCCCGGCGCGTGTGAGCTCGCGCTCCCAGCGGCGCTCCACGAGCGCACGCGCCGCCGCCGGGACGCAGGCGCACAGCTCGAAGTCCTCGCCGGCGGTGGCGGCGAACGCCGCCGCCCGCTTGCCCAGCGCGGTGGCGACCTCATCCACCCCTGACTGAAGCGGCAGCGCATCGAGATCGATCTCCAGCGTCACCCCGCCGGCCCGCGCCAGGTGGCCGGCGTCGGTCGCCAGGCCATCTGAGAGGTCGATCATCGCGGTCGCCCCCAGCTCGGCCAGCGCGTGCCCGGCGGCCAGGCGGGGCGAGGGCCGGGCATAGCGCTCGCGCAGCGCGCGTCTAGCCTGCTCGGCCACCACCGCGGCGTCCACCTTCCCCTCGATCAGCGCGAGTCCCGCGCCCGCCCCCCCGAGCGCGCCCGTGACCGCGACCAGGTCGCCCGGACGCGCCCCGTCGCGCCCGACCAGCTCGCCCGGGTCAGAAGCCCAGCCGACGACCGTGACGGTGACGCTAAGAACCGAGGACGAGCTGACATCCCCGCCGGCGATCGTTGCGCCGCAGCGATCGGCCAGCTCCCGCGCCCCCCCGATCAGCTCAAGCGCGTAGCGAAGCTCGGTGCCGGGCTCCAGAGCCAGCGTGAGATAGGCCTCACCGGGGCTGGCCGCCATCGCCGCCAGGTCAGACAGCGCACAGCCCATCGCGCGCGCCCCGATCTCGGCCGCCGACAGGTCCCGGGCCCTGAAGTGCACGCCCTCGACGAGCGTGTCGACGGATGTCACGGCGCAGCCCGAGGCGGCCACGACCGACGCGTCGTCACCGATCCAGCGCAGGATGCGTCCGCCGTGCCCGCCGCGATGGCCGGCCGCGCGGCTGTGCTCGAGGCCGACCGCCGTGCCCTGCTCCCGGCGCTCGGCCGCAGCGGCGCCGCCGCCGGCGAGCGCCTCTCGCAGGGCCTGGATCAGCTCGAGCTCGCGAACGGGGCCCGGCCTCCGCGCTAGCGGTGGCGGTAGACGATCCGCGCGCGGTCGAGGTCGTAGGGCGACAGCTCCACGCGGACCCGGTCGCCGGGCAGGATCCGGATCCGGAAGCGGCGCATCTTGCCCGCCACATGGCCGAGCACCACGCGGTCCATGCCGTCGAGCTTGACGCGGAACATCGCGTTGGGCAGGGCCTCGACCACCTCGCCCTCGAGCTCGACCTTCTCTTCCTTTGGCATCCGCTGTCTACCGTTCGATTCGTGCCGCGAGCCCGCGGCGGTGCGACAACGCTACCAGCAGTTAGACGGCACGGAGGGTCGCCGCGCGGCCCGCGGTGGCCGCCGATGCCCGCCCTGGCCGGCGCTCGGTCCCCGGACCCGCTCGCCCAGCCAGCTGCAGCGCTCGCCCGTCGGAGCCCGGTCGCGCGGGCGCCTTGCCCCGCGCCGACTCGAGCCAGCCGCGGTCTCGCTCAGCCGCCGGCGCCGGCCGCGGCCCCCGTCGCGCCAGTGCCCGACGCGGCTCCGGCGCCTCCGGCCGGGGGCGGACTTGCGCCGGCCCCGGGAGGTGCCGGACCGGTGCCGCCCGCGCCCGTGCCGCCCGCGCCCGTGCCGCCCGCGCCCGGTGACGTGGTGCCGCCGGCTCCGCTCCCGGCGCCCGTGCCTGCGGGCCCACCCTGGCCCTGGCCGGCCCCCGCGGGGGTGCCGCCAAGCGTGGCGCCCCCGTTGCCCGCACCCGAGGCCGACCGCTGATGGCGGCCGGCGGACGGCGGGGGCGTCGGCGCGGCCGCCACCGCGTAGTGGTAGACGTCGCCGAGGAACTGGGTACCCACGAACGGAACGGCCGGGGCCGGCCAGTCGCCGCAGTAGCCGCCTGAGGCCGCCTGCATGTAGTCGTGCCAGATGGGCGCGGCCAGCGACGCGCCGAAGCCGTCGACCATCGGGATGTTGCCCTGCGGATAGCCCACCCAGACGGCCGTCGACATCCGCGGCGTGTAGCCCACGAACCAGGCGTTGTCGCCGTTCTCGGCGGTTCCGGTCTTGCCCGCGGCGGGGCAGCCGTAGTTGGCGGGCGTGCCGGTGCCGGAGGTGATCACCTGCTTGAGCACGCTGGTGCCCTCGTACGCCTGGTTGTAGGGGAACACCCGGGTCCGGGGCGGGTTGCCGAAGTAGCGGACGCTGCCGTCGGGGAACACGATCCTGTTGATGATCGTGGGCGGGATGTGGACCCCGCCGTTGGCCAGCGTCGCGTAGGCGTCGGCCATCTCAAGGGGTGTCACGCCGTAGCTCAGACCCCCGATCACCTCGGCCGGGTTGCCGTCAAGCGGCGAGGTCACGCCCATCGCGTGCGCGGTGGCATCCAGCCGGCTCCAGCCCAGATCGGCGGCGAGCTGGGCGTACACCGTGTTGTCCGAGACGATCGTCGCCTCCGTGACGTTGATCGTCCCCAGGTAGGTGAGCTCCGCCGTGTGCACCGACCAGGTTGGGTCGACGGGCAGCCAGCCGGCGGGTAGGAACTTCGACACGTACAGGGTCGTGTTCGGGTTGCCGTCGAAGTCGTGAATCAGCGTCATCAGCGCGAATACCTTGAACGACGACCCCGGCTGGCGATGGGCTTGCGTGGCGTAGTCGAAGGTCGTCTGGCTGTAGCTGGAGGAGTTGGCCAGCGCGAGAATGTGACCGTTTGACACGTCGATCGACGCCAGGCCGGCCGCGGCGGAGCCGTGACCGGGCGCCTGCACCGCCAGCAGCGCCTCGTGGTTTCGGATCGCCTGCTCGGCGATCGCCTCCTTGCGCAGGTCGATCGTCGAGTAGATCTTCAGGCCGTCGCTGAGCACCGGGCAGTTGCCGGGGTGGCTGGGGCACAGGTCCTGTGCGGCCTGCTGCTCGATGAAGTCGAACACGTACGGATCCCGCCGCACAAGGAAGCTGTCGTCCGGCCTGACCTGCAGCGGCTCGCGCTCGGCCCGTGCCGCCTGCGCCTGGGTGATGTAGTGGGCCGTCGCCATCGCCTGCAGCACCTCCTGGCGGCGGGCGCGAGCGGCGGCGGGGTCGATGAACGGGTTGTAGAGCGACGGCGCCTGCGGCAGGCCGGCCAGCAGCGCGGCCTGCGCGAGGTCGAGCCGCCAGACGGGCTTGTCGAAGAACAGGTACGACGCCGCCTGGACCCCGTAGGCCGTCTGCCCGCCCACTGTTCCGTAGGGCACGTTGTTGAGGTAGCCGGTGAGGATCCAGGACTTGGTGTGCGCGGCGTACAGCTCCATCGCGAGCTTTGCCTGGATGATCTTGTAGCGGATGTCACGCGTGCGGCGAAGGCTCTGCAGGTACAGGTTGTCGATCAGCTGCATCGTCAGCGTCGATGCGCCCTGCAGCTGCGACCCCCCGCTGAGCGCGTCCTTGATCGCCGCGCGCAGGATCCCGACGTAGTCCAGCGCGCCATGCTGGTAGAAGCGGCGGTCCTCGATCGCGATCGTCGCCTGCTTGACGACCTCCGGGATCTGGCCCGATGAGACGGCGTAGTGGACGTCCGGCGAGTAGATGTAGCCCAGCGGCGTGCCATCGGCCGCGAACACCTCCGAGGGCGAGCCGGGCTGGAACATCTTCAGCGAGGCCAGCGGCGGAGCGGAGTCGGCCACGTTGATCACCCAGCCGGCCAACGCGATCAGCCCCACGGCGCTCGCGCCGGCGACCAGCACCACCGTGAGCGCGAAGAACCGCTTCAGCGAGGAGCCGCGGTTACGCCGGCGGCGGCGCTGTCGTTCACGTCGGCTCATGGCGGTCGGGTGCTCTTCGGTCGGCGGGCCGGTGTGCCGCGCCGGCGGGCTCGCCGCAGGCCCTGCTCGCCCGCTGGCGGCTGCGCTGTGGCGGCGAGTTTAGCCATCCGGGATCTTCGGCCCGCGCGGGCTCGATCCTGCCGCCCGCCGCGCGGCGCAGACGATCTGGGAGCATCGCCGCCGATGCCGCGCGCTCGTCCCGTCGTCATCTGCGGTGGCCGCCGTGCGGCGACGGCCGGCCGCAGCCGCCGGGGCTGGGCATCGCGCGCGCTGCTGATCGATGCGCTGGGCACGCTGGTGGCGCTTCGCCCGCCGGCCCCGGCGCTGGTGCGCGAGCTCGGCGAGCGCTTCGGCTGCGAGATCTCCGAGCAGCAGGCCAGCGCCGCGCTTGCGGCCGAGATCCGCTTCTACCGGTCGCACATGCAGATGGGGCGTGACGATGCAGGACTGCGCGAGCTGAGGCGTCGGTGCGCGGCGGCGATGCGCGACGCGCTGCCCGGTGAGGTCCGCGCGGGGCTCGGCGACCTCGGCGAGCTCGCCGACGCGCTCATGGCCTCGCTGTCGTTTGAGGCATTCGAGGACGCGCGCCCTGCGCTGGTCGGCGCGCGTGAGGCCGGGCTTGCGGCGGTGGCGGTGTCCAACTGGGACGTCTCGCTTGAGGGCGTGCTCGAGCATGCGGGCCTGGCCCCGCTGCTGGACGCCGTGGTCACCTCGGCGGCGGTCGGCGCCGCCAAGCCAGATGGTGCGATCTTCCGCTTCGCGCTCGAGCTGGCGGGCGCCCAGCCGCGGCGAGCGGTGCACATCGGCGACAGCCTGCGCGAGGACGTCGAGGGGGCGCTTCGCTGCGGCATCCGGGCGGTGCTGCTCAACCGAGCCGGCGCTCGGGAGGGCGTCGCGCCCCCGCCCGCGCTGACGATCTCGACCCTCACGGAGCTCGCGCCGCTGCTGGACCGCCTGTGGACGTAAGCCCAGCGGCGGCGCTGCGCCTAACCTGGCCCAGGATGCCCCCCGGTGCGCAGGCAGTCGATGCCCTCCGCTGATGCCGGCGATCGCGCCTCCTGGCCGGTGTGGACGGCGCCGATCGCTCTGCTCGTCGGCCTGGTGCTGGGATCCGTGGCGACGATCGTGGTCGATCTGGTCGCCCACGCGTTCGGCTCCAGCCTCTCGCACCCCAGCCCGGCGGCCAACATCGCGGCCGACATCGCGTTCGACGCCTGCTTTGTGGCGACTGCGCTGGCCCTCGCCGCCGTCCGGGGGCGTCCGCGGGCGTCGCAGTTCGGCTACCGCCGCGTGGCGCTCGGTCGTGGCGCGGCTGCGCTGGCGATCGCGGCCATCGTCTACTACGGCGCGAGCGCCGTCTACAGCGACGCGCTCGACCTGCATCAGACCGACCGGCTGCCCAGCGACCTCGGGGTCACGCACAGCACCGCGGCGCTGGTCGCGGCGGCCGTGTTCGTGTGCGTGCTGGCGCCGATCGCCGAGGAGCTGTTCTTCCGCGGCTTCCTGTTCGGGACGCTGCGCGAGCTGCCGGCCAGGATCGGACGGGTGGATCTGGCTCCTTGGATCGCGGCGCTCGTGACCGGGGCGCTCTTCGGGGCGGCCCACCTGGGCTCGGCGCCAGCGGTGTTCCTGGCACCACTGGCCCTTCTGGGCTTCGTGCTGTGCCTGCTGCGCTGGCGAACCGGCTCGCTGTATCCGTGCATGGCGCTTCACGCGGCCAACAATGCGCTGGCGCTCGGCGTCAACCAGCTGCGGTGGCCGGCGCTGCCGATCCTGGGGCTGATCGCCGCCTCCTGGCTGGTCGTGGGCGCCGCCACCTTGCCGCTGTCGGCACCCAGGGCCGGCGGGCGCTCCGTGGCCTGAGGCGCTCCGCGCGGTTAGCGTTGTCTTCCGATGCGGCTGCGTCCGGTTAGGGTTCTCCCGATGCCGAGACGCTCCATCGCCCCCGTGACCGTGCTGCGAAGCCTGCTCCTGCTGTGCGGCGTGCTTGGGGCCGGGCCGATCGTCCTGCCCGCAGCCGCGCAAGCGGCTCGCGCGAGGATTCGCTCCGCGCACGTCCGGGCGGCTCCGTCCCCCGCCGCGCCGTCCGCCGCCGCGCCGTCCGCCTCCACGCCGTCCGCCGCTGCGCCGGTCGCCGCCGCGCCGGTCGCCCCGGTGCGTGCGCGCGTTCACCTGAGCGACGTCTTCCGCGTCGGCTCCTCGCTGGTGACGGTCCCCGGTCGCGCGGTGGGCGTGCGCGGCTTCGTTTGGCCCTATGCCTCCGGTCAGACGGTCGAGCTTGAGGCGACGCTCGACCATCGGATCATCGCTGAGCGCGTCGTCCGCGTCAGGCCGTGGCGCGGCGGTGCGCTGGGGACATTCTCCGCCTCCTTCTCGGCCCGCGCGCCGGGCACGCTCAGGATCAAATGCGCTCACGCCGAGGACGCGGCGATGGGCGCGTTCGTGGTCGAGCGCGGGATCGCCGTGCTCGCCGAGCGCCTCCACCCCGGGTCGGAGGGGCGTCTGGTCGTGCTGATGCAACGACGACTGCGGATGCTTCACATCTACCTGCGCCAGACCGGCGTCCTGGACGCGGGGATGCGCCTGGCGCTGGACGCATACCACCGGCTGCTGGGCTGGGGGGAGGGCGACACGTCCGCGGATGCCCGCACGATCACGGCGCTGCTGGACGGGCGCGGGCGCTTTGCCGTTCGCTACCCGGGTCAGGGGCGCCACGCGGAGGGCGACCTGACCCACCAGCTTCTGGCGCTCGTACAGGGCGGCCGGGTGCAGGCGATCTATCCGATCAGCTCCGGCAAGCCGTCTACGCCGACGATCCTCGGGAGCTTTCGCATCTACGATCGCGTGCCCGGCTACCTCCCGGACGGCATGTACTACTCGGACTTCTTCATCCGCGGCTATGCGATCCACGGCTACGATCCGGCGCCCGACTACCCCGCCAGCCACGGTTGCATGCGGCTTGCGATCGCCGACGCGGTATCCGTCTACAACTGGCTGGCGATCGGTGACTGGGTCGACACCTACTACCGCTGACCGACGGCGACCGCAGGTGACGTGGACGCGCGCACGCGGCTGATCTGCGAGCTTCGCGAGCACGCCCTGGTGATCGGGGAGGTGACGCTCACCAGCGGCCAGGTCGCCCAGTACCTCGTGGACGCCAAGCGCGCGATCCTGCGTCCAGCGGGCTTTGCGGCGCTGGCCGAGCTGGTGGCGGCCCAGGCGAGGGAATGGGGCGCCACCGCGGTGGGAGGAATGACGATGGGCGCCGACCCGATCGCCTGCGCCGCGCTCGCCGGCGGCGCCGACGTGAAGGGCTTCTTCGTTCGCAAGGAGCGCAAGTCCCATGGCCTGGCGCGCCGGATCGAGGGCCCGCCCCTTGCCGCGGGCGAGCTGTGCATGCTGGTCGAGGACGTGGTGACCACCGGCGGCTCCACGCTCCGGGCGCTCGAGGCGCTCCGCGAGGAGGGGCACGCCGTCTGCGGGGTGCTCGCGATCTGCGACCGGCTCGCCGGCGGGGCCGCGGCGATCGAACGGGCGGCGGGCGCCCCCTACCTGGCGCTGACGACGATCGACGACATCTATCCCGAGCGCCCCGATCGCCGCTGACGGCAGCTGCCCCGCGGCCGTCGCCAGCTCGGCGCCCGCCCCCTGCCGCCCAGCGCGCCGAGCACCCGGCCGCCCGCCCAGCGCGCCGAGCACCCGGCCGCCCGCCCAGCGCGCCGAGCACCCGGCCGCCCGCCCAGCGCGTCCCGGCCGGCCACCGCTGAGGCCGCCTGCCGCCGATGCCCCCGGCAGGAATCGAACCTGCATCCCGCGCTTAGGAGGCGCGTGCTCTGTCCATTGAGCTACGAGGGCGGCGGGCAGTGAGCCTAGCCGGGACCGTGCTCGTGTGAGCGGGCCACGGCCGGCCGCGGGGGCATGCCCGCGGCGCGCTCGGCCGCCGGCCCGCGGGCGGTTTGGGCTTTGCGCGCGCGGCCGCGGCGCGCTAGATTGAGGGCACGAGGGGAGGAATCTGGGAGAATCACATCGAAGGCGACGGTGTTGGCCTTCAAAACGTTGCGTGCTGAGGTGCATGCCCTTCTACGGAGGTACATGGATATGAGTTCCGGCAGGCCCCGCGTATGGGGCGCGGCCGTTCTGGGGAGAGCGGCCCATTTCGGCCGTCGCAGGCTCGCGACGGCGGCACTGGTGGCGGGAGCCTCGCTGGCGATCGCCGCGTGCGGCTCGAGCGGCAGCTCGAGCAGCGCATCGAGCTCGGCCAAGAGCACGACCAGCGCGAGCGCCAACAACGCAAACCAGACGGAGGCCGCGCTGGGCACCGTGCTTTACGGCCAGCTTCCTCCGCAGGGCACGCCGCAGTCCGGCGGCACGATCACCCAGGGGCAGCTGACCGGCCAGACCCCCACCTACATCATGCCGATCGCGCCGGGCGCCAACACGTCGACCGGCACGGTGTCGCTTCTGTCCGAGATCTACATGCCGCTGTACGCGGGCCCGACCGGGGCGCGTCCGGTCGTCGACTACGCCCTGTCGGCGGCGGCCGGGCCGCCGGTGCCAAGCGACGGCGACAAGACCTACACGGTGACGCTGAAGTCCGGCCTGAAGTGGGGCAACGGCACCCCGGTCACCTCCAAGGACCTGCTGTTCTGGTACTACATCCTCCGCGCGGCGGTGACGGAGTCCCCGGCGAACTGGGGCCAGTACGTGCCCGGCGAGTTCCCGCTCAACGTCGTCAAGGCGACGGCGCCCACGCCGACGACCGTGGTCTTCCACCTGAACAAGGCCTACAACCCGGGCTTCTTCCTAAACAACCAGCTGGCGGACACCAACAACACCTACCTGATGCCCTCCACGCTGTGGAACATCGACAAGACCGGCGGTCCGCACCTCAACGACTGGACCAACCCGGCGGTGGCAAAGAAGATCTACGACTACCTCAACAAGCAGGGCTCGACGGTCGCCACCTTCGGCACCAACCCGCTGTGGAAGGACGGCAACGGGCCGTTCACGATCAAGAGCTTCAACCCCACCAACAGCTCCTACGTGCTGGTCCCCAATCCCAACTACGGCGGCAGCCCCAAGCCCGTCTTCTCGCAGCTTGACGTGAACACCTACACCGGCTTCACCTCAGAGCTCAATGCGCTGCGCGCCGGGAGCCTGGACATCATGGTGGGCCTCGATCCCTCGCAGCTCGCCGAGGCGCCCGCGCTCAAGCAGCAGGGGATCTACGTCTTCGGCGGCCCCGGCTGGGGCTGGTTTGGCGGCATCATCAACTTCAAGGACAAGACCAACGACTTTGACAACGTGATCGCCCAGCAGTACGTGCGAGCCGCGATCGATCACCTGATCGATCAGCCGGCGATCATCAAGGGCGTCTACAAGGGGGCGGCGGTCACCGCCTACGGGCCCGTGCCCTCGGCGCCGCTGTCCCCGTACGCGCCGCCTGACGCCACCAACCCGCCATACCCGTTTGACCCGGCGGCGGCGGTGGCGCTGCTGAAGTCGCACGGCTGGAAGGTCGTGCCCGGCGGGCAGACCACCTGCCAGAAGCCCGGCACGGGGCCGGGCGAGTGCGGCGCCGGCATCCCGGCCGGCACCCCGATCTCGTTCGTCTGGGCAAACCAGCCGGAGTCGGTCTCGACGACCGGCGCGCTCGAGTCCGAGGCCGTCGCCTCGGAGGCCAAGCAGGCGGCTGGGATCACGATCACCCTGCAGACCAAGACGTTCAACTTCCTGACGTCGAACTACAACGACCAGAACCCGGCCGCGGCCAAGTACACCAACGACTGGGGCGTGAACAACTACGGCGGCCTGTTCATGGACTACTACCCCACGATGGACGGTGTTTTCAACCCCGGTGGCGGGTTCAACCTCGGCGACTACAACGACCCGATCGCCAACAAGCTGATCGACACCTCGGTGTTCGGCGGCGACCCCAAGGCGGTCATCGCCGAGGCCTCCTACCTGACCAAGTCCCTGCCGGTGTTCTTTATGCCCGACGGCGACTACCTGCTGGCGGTCTCAAACAAGGTCGGCGGCCCGCCCGAGGGCTGGACCGCGATGACCCAGCAGCAGTGGTTCCCGCAGTACTGGTGGCTCAACAAGCAGGGCTAGGGGGCCACGAGGACCGCGAGTGACGACGGCCGGCCAGCGCACGAGCGGGGTTCGGTGAGCGTCGCGAGCGATCTGATGCGGCGGGCCGGCGGATGATCGGTTACATCGTCCGTCGGCTCGCGGTGGCCGTCGTCGTGATGTTCGGCATCTCGCTGGTCACCTTCCTGCTGCTTCACCTGCTGTCGCCAAGCCCCGTCTACTCGGTCCTGGGCGCCAAGGCGCAGCCGGCGGCCGTGCGCGCCTGGAACCGCCAGCACGGCTATGACCGGCCCGAGCTGGCGCAGTTCATCACCTACCTGGGGAACCTGATCCACGGCAACTTCGGCTACTCCTACAAGCTGGATCAGTCCGTCACGGCCCTGTTCAAGGAGAACGCGCCGCGCAGCGCGTATCTGTCGGGCGCGGCGCTCGTGCTCTCGCTGCTGATCGCGATGCCGCTGGGGATCGCGCAGGCGGTGAAGCGCAACTCGATCGGCGACTACACCGTCACGACGATGAACTTCGTCCTGTACTCGATGCCGTCGTTCTTTCTGGGGCTGATCCTGATCCAGTTTTTGGCGCTGGACTGGGGCATCTTCCCGCCGGTGGTCTCAGATCAGGTCACGACCCTGTGGGGCGCGATCACCCACCCGCTGCAGATGACGCTGCCGATCGTGACGCTCGCGGCGATCAACGTCGCCTCCTTCAGCCGCTACATGCGCTCCTCGGCGCTGGATGCCCTGGCGCAGGACTACATCCGCCTGGCACGGGCCAAGGGGCTGTCGGAGCGCGCCGTGCTGATGCGCCACCTGCTGCGAAACGCGTCGCTGCCGATGATCACGCTGGTCGGCCTGTCGATCCCCAACCTCGTGGCCGGCAACCTGCTGACCGAGTACCTGTTCAACTACCCCGGCATCGGGATGCTGTTCTTCACGGCGCTGGGCAACCTGGACTACAACATCCTGTTGGCGTACACGATCGCGACGGGGATCCTGACCGTGCTCGGCAACCTGCTCGCGGATGTGGCTGTCGCGGCCGCCGACCCGAGGATCCGCCTTGGCTGAGACGGTCCCGCTTCCCGGCGGCCTGCTCGGAGCGCCCCCGCCGGGCGGCCCCGGCATGCCCGAGGGCGGCGAGGTGCAGGTCATCGCCTCCGGGTGGAAGCTCGCGCTGCGCGAGTTCTTGGACAACCGCCTGGCGGTGGTCGGCGTGCTGGTGCTGGTCTTCTTCGTCCTGTTCTGCTTCGTCGGCCCGCTCGTCTACCACACCAATCAGGTTCTGACCAACCCGCTGATCACCGACCTGCCTCCGGGCGGGGCGCATCCGCTGGGCACCGACGAGAACGGCTTCGACGAGCTGGGGCGGATCATGCTCGGCGGGCAGTCGGCGCTCGAGGTCGGCTTTCTGGCCGCGTTCATCGCGATCGCGTTCGGGACCGTCTACGGCGCGGTGTCGGGCCTCGCGGGCGGGATCGTCGACAACATCATGATGCGCTTCGTCGACGTGCTGCTGTCGATCCCGTTCCTTTTGATCGTGCTGGTGCTCGCGACCAAGTACAGCGCCACGGTGCTGGAGGAGGCGCTGGTGCTCAGCTCCTTCTCCTGGCTTGTGCCGGCCAGGCTGGTGCGCGGCGAGGTGCTCACGCTGCGCGAGCGCGACTTCGTCTACGCGGCGCGCGTGATGGGCTCCAAGCGCTCGCGACTGGTGCTGCGCCACCTGATCCCCAACGCGCTCTCGGTCGTGATCGTCAACGCCACCTTTCAGATCGCCGACGCGATCCTGGCGCTCGCCTATCTTGGCTTTCTGGGCTTCGGTCTGCAGTATCCGGCCGTCTCGTGGGGCGACATGCTCGGCAATGCGCAGAACTACGTCTCGGAGGGGTACTGGTGGCTGGTGTACCCGGTTGGGGCGTGCCTTGTGCTGGTGGTGCTGTCGTGCAACCTGATCGGGGACGCGCTGCGTGACGCGTTCGATGTCCGTCTGCGCCGCCGCTGAGGCCTGAGCTGGGAATGCCACCGGCGCTAGAGGTCACCGATCTCTCCACGCACATCCGCCTGTCACGATCGGTCGTGCAGGCGGTCGGCAACGTCGACCTGGCGATCGACGAGGGGGAGACGCTCGGGTTGGTGGGTGAGTCCGGCTGCGGCAAGTCGATGCTCGGGCTGTCGATCCTGGGGCTGCTGCCCCCGGGGGGCCGGATCGTCGGCGGCTCGATCCGCGCCGCGGGCCGCGAGCTGGTGGGGCTGCCCGAGAGGGAGCTTCGCAAGGTCCGCGGCAACGACGTCGCGATGATCTTCCAGGACAGCCTGTCGTCGCTGAACCCCACCAAGACGATCGGCGAGCAGGTCGCCGAGCCGGTGCGGCTTCACCGAGGCGTCGGCCGCCGGGAGGCGATGGCGCGCGCGCTCGAGGTGCTGGAGATGGTCGGGCTGCCGCAGCCCAAGGAGCGCCTGGACGACTACCCCCACCAGCTCTCCGGCGGGCTGCGCCAGCGCGTGATGATCGCGATCGCCCTCTCCTGCGAGCCGCGGGTCCTGATCGCCGACGAGCCCACCACCGCCCTGGATGTCACGATCCAGGCGCAGATCCTGTCGCTGCTCGACGGGCTTCGCGAACGCCTTGGGATGGCGACGCTGCTCGTGACACATGACATGGGGGTCGTCGCGGGCCGCACGAGCCGCATCAACGTGATGTACGCCGGCCGCCTGGTGGAGACGGCCCCCACCGAGCGGCTGTTCAACGCGATGCGCCACCCCTACACGCAGGCGCTGCTCGCCTCGATCCCGCGACTTGAGTCCGACAACACCAAGGCGCTCGTGTCGATCCCCGGCATCCCGCCCGACCTCACCAACCCGCCCCCGGGATGCCGCTTTGCCCCCCGCTGTCCCCGGGCCACGCAGCAGTGCATCGAGCATGAGCCGCCGCTGAGCGGCGATGATCCCACGCACCGGTTCGCATGCTGGCACCCGGTCGACGGTCCGATCGTGCACACGCCGCAGATCGTCGTCAGCGAGCGCAGCAGGCGCCCGCAGCCCCAGGTCTCCGAGAACGGCCACCATCTTCTGGAGGTGGTCGACGTGGTGCGCGAGTACCCGGTGACCTCCGGGTCGCTGCTCAAGCGCAGAGTCAACACGGTCAAGGCCGTATCCGGCGTCTCGATCCACCTCGACGTCGGCGAGACGCTGGGCCTGGTGGGCGAGTCGGGCTGCGGCAAGACGACGCTCGGCAAGCTGATCGTCGGCGTCGAGAAGCCGGACGCCGGCACGATCGCGCTCGAGGGCCGCGAGATCTTCAAGCTGCACGGCCGCGCCCTTCGCCGCGCGCGCCGGGACCTGCAGATGATGTTCCAGGACCCGTACGCGTCGCTGGATCCGCGCATGCGCGTGCAGGCGATCCTGCGCGAGCCGCTGGTCGTCCAAGGGGTGGGGTCGGCCAGCGAACAGGACCGGCGGGTCCGGGGGCTCCTGGATGAGGTGGGGCTTCCGGCCAACGCGCTCGAGCGCTACCCGCACGAGTTCTCCGGCGGGCAGCGCCAGCGGATCGCGCTCGCGCGGGCCGTGATCCTCGAGCCCAAGGTGATCGTCGCCGATGAGCCCGTATCGGCGCTCGATGTCTCGATCCGCTCGCAGGTGCTCAATTTGATGAAGCGCCTGCAGGCCGAGCACGGCATGGCCTCGATCGTGATCTCCCACGACCTGGCAGTGGTCAAGTACCTCTCCGACCGGATCGGCGTGATGTACCTGGGCAAGCTGGTGGAGCTCGGGACCGGGGATCAGATCTACCGCTCGCCCGCGCATCCCTATACCGACGCTCTGATCAAGACGATCCCGCTGCCGGACCCGGTGGCCGAGCGCTCCAAGTCAGACGTCGGGATCAAGGGTGAGCTGCCCAGCCCGGTCAACCCGCCGTCCGGCTGTCGCTTCCGCACCCGCTGCCCGCGCGCGCAGGAGCTGTGCGCCGCCCAGGAGCCGCCGCTGCGATCGTTCGGCAACGGCCATCTCGCCGCCTGCCACTTCCCGCTGCAGGCTCCCGCCGAGCAGAACGGCGCCGGCCTGGCGGTCGCCAGGGAGCCGGCCGCCGACCCGGCCTCTGGCTGAGCGCCCCGTCTCCGGCTGAGCGCCCCGTCGCCGGCTGAGCGCCCCGTCTCCGGCTGAGCGCCCCTCCTGGCTGAGCGCCACGCCGCGGGACCCTACTCCCGGCCGCCCCCCTGGCCGGTGACCGCCTCCTCGTCGTCCTCGTCGTCCTCGTCCACGTACAGCGACTCCCGCGCCAGCTCCCGCCCGGAGCGATCCCACAGGCGCACCTCCAGGTAGTCGCCGCGGTAGTTGTCCGGCGCCAGGAGCGTGAAGCGCTCGCTGACGAGCGCGCACTGGTCGACGGCCAGCCCCGCAAGCTCGGCGGTGACGATCGCCCCGCCCGGCAGCAGCGGCACGCCCCAGACGAGCGTCATGTCGGCGACATTGCCCTGCTCGCCGCGCCATTGTCCGACCACGTCGTCGTTGAGATCAAGCTTCCAATCGGGATTGACCTCCGCCGTCTCGGCGGTGAACTCGGCGCGCGCCTCAAGCTCTCGCGGCCCGTCGGCCGCCGGCTCAAAAGACACGAAGCCGAACAGCTCAAACCCGGTCGTCGTCCGCGCCACCGCCGGGACGTAGGTGCGCCCGTTCCACGTGCGGTCCGGAAACCAGGCGATCTCGCCCGCCTCGCCGAGATCCTCGCCGCCGGCGTCGATCGCGCGGCAGGCGCTCAAAAACGCCTCCTCCAAAAGCTGTGCCCAGCGGCCGTAGGCGAGCGGCTCCTGCGGGGGCTCGGCGGCGAAGCTGATCACGAACCGGTCGGTGGGCGGCATGTCGGGAGTCGGAGCCCGCCGGCCCTCAGTAGGCCCCGCGGCGGCTCAGCACCGCCGGGATCGTCTTGAGCAGGATCGTGAGATCCAGCAGGATCGACCAGCGCTCCAGGTACAGGAAGTCCAGCCGCACGAGGTCGTCGAAGTCCAGCTCCGCGCGGCCCGACACCTGCCACAGCCCGGTGATCCCGGGAAGCACCAGATAGCGCTTCTTGTGCCACTCCTCGAGGCGCTCGTAGTCGCGCATCGGCAGAGGCCGCGGGCCCACCAGCGACATCTCGCCGCGCACCACGTTGACCAGCTGCGGCAGCTCGTCCAGCGAGAACCTTCGCAGCAGTCGCCCCACCGGCGTCAGCCGGGGGTCGTCGCGGATCTTGAACAGCGCGCCCGACAGCTCGTTGTATGGCTCGAGCGCCTCCTGGCTTCGCTCCGCGTGCTCGCGCATCGTGCGGAACTTGAAGCAGTGAAACGGGCGGCCGCCGATCCCGGGGCGCACCGAGCGGTAGATCACTGGCCCGGGCGAGCTCAGGCGCACGGCCAAGGCGATCACGGCCAGAACCGGGGAGAGCAGCACCAGCCCGGCGATCGAGAGCACCAGGTCAAACGAGCGCTTGACCAGGTACTGAACGCCCTCGAAGACGGGCGGGCGCAGCGTGAACAGGGGCACCGAGGAGCCGGCAGCGAACACGGCCCGGTCAAACAGCACCTCGATCGTGGTCGGTGCGACATGGACCGTCACCCCGCGGCGGTGGCAGCGGTCCACCAGCTCCACCGCCTGGTCGGGCGGGAACTCGGGGTCGGCGACGATCACCTCGTCGATCCGCTCGCGCTCGAGCACTCTCTCCAGGTGCTCGACGCCCCCAAGCGCCCGCAGCCCGTCCTGCGGCTTTCGCTCGCTGGACAGGTATCCCACCACGTCCACCTGGGTGCGCGAGCGGCCGCCGATCGCCTGGGCGACGGCGGCGACGTGGCCGCCTGATCCGATCAGGACCACGCGCCTGCGGTATCCGGCCTGGTCGAGCAGCCATCCCGTGACGCGCGTGTAGAGCTCGCGCGCCACCACCAGGTAGAGCGTGCCGAAGAACAGCGAGCCGATGAAGAACCCGTAGCTGTGGAAATGCCCGCCGGTGGCAAGGGCGAACACCAGCCCGACGACCGTGGCCTGAAACAGGGCCGAGAAGATCCTCGGGAGTCCGGGCCGCCGCGGCCGATCGCCGTAGAGGTCCACGCGCGCGAACATCAGCACCACCACCAGGTAGGCGAAGGCGAGCGACTTGCGCGTGTCGCTGAAGGCCACGCCGGCGCGCAGCCCCCCGTTGAGCGCGAGCTTGATCGAAAGCGTCGTGAACAGCGCCGCCGCCACCCCGACGAAGTCGATCGCCAAAAGCACTGCCACGCGCAGGATCCGCCGCAGCGTCACGCGCCGCAGCAGGAACAGCAGCGGCGCCCTGGCGCGCACGTCGCGCAGCGCGACCGGCGGCTGCTCGCGCTGAGCGATGGGCCGCTCGGCCGCCCCCGCCAGCTCGTCGGCCGGCGCCGGGGCGCGAGCGGCCGCGATCACGGATGCCGCCGACGCACGCCGCGGCGCTTCGTCCAGCTGCTCGATCAGCTCCTGATCCTCGATCGTCACGACGGTTTCCCGTTTCCCGCTCGTGCTAACGGTATCCCGCGCCCGAAGTTCCGTGTGAGGGCGCGCGCGTCGGGCATCGCGAGCGCGGCTCGCCTCGGCGCACTTCGCCGCAGCGGGAGTCGCCTCAGCCGGAGTCGCCACAGGGGGAGTCGCCGCAGCGGGAGTCGCCTCAGCGGGAGTCGCCTCAGCGGGAGTCGCCTCAGCGGGAGTCGCCGATCAGCCGCTCGCGGCCGGCGAGCTCGATCGTTCGGCGCAGGCCCTCGCGCAGGTCGACCTCAGGCTCCCAGCCCAGCAGCTCGCGGGCGAGCGTGATGTCCGGCTGGCGGACCTGCGGGTCGTCGGTCGGCAGCGCCTCATACACGATCTCCGAGCTTGAGCCCGTCACCTCCAGGACCGTCTCGGCCAGCTCCAGGAGCGTGAACTCGTTGGGGTTGCCGACGTTGACGGGCTCGTGGTGCCCGGACTCGGCCAGCGCGATCATCCCGCGGATGAGGTCGTCCACGTAGCAGAACGAGCGCGTCTGCGAGCCGTCGCCGAACACGGTGATCGGCCGGTTCTGAAGCGCCTGGCGCAGGAAGGTGGGGATCGCCCGACCATCATGGGGCCGCATGCGCGGCCCGTAGGTGTTGAAGATGCGGATGATCGCCGTGTCGACCCCCTGCTGGCGGTGGTAGGCCATCGTCAGCGCCTCCGCGTAGCGCTTGGCCTCGTCGTAGACGCCGCGCGGCCCGATCGGGTTGACATGGCCCCAGTAGCTCTCGGGCTGCGGATGGACCTGGGGGTCGCCGTAGACCTCGCTGGTCGACGCCGTGAGGAACCGGGCCCGGTGGCGCTTGGCCAGGCCGAGCGTGTGGTGGGTCCCGTAGGAGCCGACCTTCAGCGTGTGCAGCGGCAGCCTCAGGTAGTCGATCGGAGACGCCGGGGAGGCGAGGTGGTAGACGAAGTCGATCTGCTCGTCCACGTAGTAGGGCTCGATGATGTCCACGTTGAGGTGCAGGAAGTCAGGCGTGCGGATGTGCTCGATGTTGGCCAGCGACCCGGTCTCCAGGTTGTCGACGCAGATCACGCGGTGCCCTCGGCGCAGCAGCTCGTCGCACAGGTGCGAGCCCAGAAAGCCGGCGCCGCCGGTGACGAGGCTTGTCGGCATGGCGCGCAAGCCTACCGGCAGCCCGCCGGGCGGGCCCGCGCGCCCTACGGCGACTGCGGAAGCGTGCCGGCCACCCACTCACCCCGCTCGCGCTTCCAGATCGGCACCCTTGCCTTGAGCTCGTCGATGATCTCCCGCGCGCCGGCAAACGCCTGCTGGCGGTGCGGCGCCGAGGCCGCGATCGCCACCGATGCCTCCGACAGCGCGACCGTGCCCACCCGGTGCTCGGCGGCGGCCGCGCAAAGCCCGTGCCTGTCCGCGGCGGCGCGCACGATCCGATGCATCTCCCGCTGGGCCATCGGCGCGTAGGCCTCGTAGAGCAACTCATCGACCTCGCGCGTCACGCCCAGGAACGTCACGATCGCGCCGGCGCGCGGATCGCGCACCAGCGCCAGCAGCCGATCCAGGGAGAGCGGCCCGTCGATGATCGCCACGTGAACCCGTGGGGAGCCGCGGTCTGCGCCGTGCTCCTGGGCTGGGAGGCCGTTGGCGCAGGCGGGGGTTTCGTGCTCCGGGCGGGCGTTGGCGCAGGCGCCGGTGCCCTGCTCCGGGGCCGGGGCGCCGTCGGCGGGGGAGGCGGCGCCGGGGGCGGCGGCCTCCCGGCTTGGCTGGCGGGGCGCGCCGCCTGACACCGGCGGGATCAGCGCCAGCTCGTCGCCGGCGCTCAGCCGATCCTCGCCGCGCGCGTACTGTTGGTTTACGGCTGTCACGAGGGGCCCGTCGCCGACGACCTCGTGCAGGTGCGCCAGCGCGTCGGACACGCGCGCTCCCTCGGGCAGCTCCAGCCGCAGGCGCTCGGTCCCGGCGCGCTCGCGCAGGCCGGCGAACAGGCGAACCTCCACATGCACATCTCAAAGCTTAGGTGTCCGGCCGCGCGCGCCGCCGCGCGCTCGCGCCGGCGCTGTGGACCGCGGAGGCCTGGCGGCGGCGGCCGGCGGGGTGCGGTCGTGGGCGCTCGCGCGCGCGAGCGAGCGCGGCGCGCGCCAGCGCCGCATCGCAGACCAGCGTCTTGACCAGCCCCGCGCGGGCGGCGCCGACGACCGCCGCCGCCTTGTGCGCGCCGACCGCGACGCCGATCGTGTTGGGGATCCGGCGCAGCGCCTCGGCGTCGATCGCCAGCACCCGGTCGGTGATCCCCGGCAGCTCGGCCATCCGCCCCTCCAGGTCGTAGTAGCGGCCGCAGACGTCCCCGACCACCCCGGCCTCCCGAACGCGGTCGCGCTCGCTGGCGTCGGGGACCAACAGGCCCAGCAGCGCGGCGGAGGAGCCCTGGGAGGGGTTGCCGATCCCCACCAGCGCCACGTCGGCGCGACGGGCGAGCTCGAGCGTGTCCCTCACCGAGCTCTCGGCCTGCATCGTTCGAAGCGCGTCGGGCGAATCGAACACCGCTGGGCAGTTCAGGTACAGATAGCGGGCGTCGAGCCTGCCGGCCAGCTCCTGGACGAGATCGTGGGCGCTGACGCGCGAGTCAAACGAGGTCAGCCCGCCGACCAGCTGCACGACCTGCAGCTGCGGGTAGTGCATCGGCGGCAGCGCGGCGATCACGGCCTGGATCGTGGAGCCCCACGAGATCGCGACGGTCCGCGCGCCGGAGAGCCCCTGGGCGAGCACGCCAGCCGCCAGGCGCGCGGGCGAGCCCAGGTCGATGCTCTCGGAATCCGACACGATCGCGCGGGCGAGCCCTAGAGCCTGCGCGAGGTCCTCCTCGAGCTCCTGCTCGCGCGCGAAGGCCTCGTTTATGCGGAACTCGATCACCCCGGCCTCGCGCGCGGCCTTGAGCACGCGTGAGAAGTTCGAGCGCGTCATGCCCATGCGTCTGGCGGCCGCGGCCTGGTCCAGGCCCTCCAGGTAGTACAGGCGCGCGGCCTCGACGAGCACGCTGCGATGTCTAGGCGTCGACACAGATCTCCTCCAAAATCACAAATGTGAGAACAAATGTGCGCACAGGCGTGATAATCTCGTGAACACAGCAGCTTTGTGAGGGAGCTGAGAGAACCGTGAGAAGTGATTTCACGAATGTGATCATGATGACGGCAACGGCCCGGCTCGGCAAGCGGCGTCGAGGAGCCGCGGCCGGCGAGGCGGTGGTCGCGGCATGTTGACGCCGCTCGTCCAGCTGCTCTCCGACGCGCGCTCCAACGGGTACGCGGTCGGCTACTTCGAGGCCTTCGATCTATACAGCCTGGAGGCGATCATCGACGCGGCCGAGGAGGCGGGCGCTCCGGTGATCACGGGGGTCGGCGGGCTCAGCTGCGACCCGGCGTGGCTCGGGGCGCGGGGCATGCCGGCCTTTGGAGCCTCGGGCGCCGCGCTGGCGGCACGGGCCGCCGTGCCGGTCTCGCTGCTGTTCAACGAGGCTCCGGATCTCGGCCAGGCGATCCGCGCGCTCGGGGCCGGATACAACGCCGTGATGCTCGTCGCCGGCGGGCGCGACGACGACGGGGCCGAGCAGGTCCGCGCGCTGTGCCAGATCGCCCACGACGCGCAGGTGGCGGTGGAGGGCGAGATCGGCCGCCTGGCCGAGATGCGCGACGGCACCGTCGACGAGCGCGAGGCACGGCTCACGTCGGTGGCGCGGGCCCGCGAGTTCGTCGCCGCCACGGGCGTCGACTGCCTGGGCGTCTCGGTCGGCAACGTGCACTTCGTCACCGGCGGCTACAGGCCGCGAATCGATTTCGAGCGGATCGCCGAGCTCGCGAGCGCGGTCGACGTTCCGCTGGCGCTGCATGGCGGCTCGGGGCTCAGCGACGACCAGCTGCGCCGGGCGGTCGCCGCCGGGATCGCCAAGGTGAACTTCGCCACGCGCCTCAAGCAGGTCTTCGGCCAGGAGCTCCGCGCGGCGCTCGCGCAGCGCGATGGGGATCCGAACGCGCTGTTTGGCTCGCACCTGGACGGCGACGTGCTAGCCGCCGCCGCCCGCGCGCTGAAGGCGCAGGTGGCCGGCCTGATCGACGTGCTCGGCGGCTCGGGGAGGGCGCGGTGAGCGCGGGCAGGGGGGCGATGGAGATGCGCGGCGGCGCCTCCGCGGCGGAGGTGCTCACCCCGGATCTGGCGATCGGGCTGCTTGAGCGCATGCTGCTGATCCGCGACTTCGAGCAGGCCGCGTACCTGCGCTTCCTGCAGGGGGAGATCCCCGGCACCCTGCATCAATGCCAGGGCCAGGAGGCCGTGGCGGTCGGCGTGTGCGCCGCCCTGGGGCCAGAGGACTGGATCACCTCAACGCATCGCCCGCACGGCCACGCGCTGGCCAAGGGGATCGATCCCAGGCGGGCGATGGCCGAGATCTACGGTAAAGCCACCGGATGCTTCGGCGGGCGGGGAGGATCGATGCACCTCGGCGACCCATCGGTCGGGATGCTTCCCTCCACGGCGATCGTCGGCGGGGGGATCACGCTCGCGCCCGGCCTCGCTCTGGCGCTCAAGCGCCGCTCTCCGGGCGCCGTGGTGGCCTGCTTCTTCGGCGACGGGGCCGTCAACGAGGGGGCCTTCCACGAGGGGCTCAACTTCGCGGCCGTGCTGGACCTGCCGGTCGTGTTCGTCTGCGAGAACAACCTGTACGGCGCCTCCACGCCGTTTGACCGCACCACGCGCAACCCGGAGGTCGCCGCTCGCGGCGCGGCCTACGGCGTGCCAGCCGAGCGCGTCGACGGGATGGACGTGGTCGCCGTGCTGCAGGCCGCTCGGATGGCCGTGGATCGGGCCCGGGCGGGCGAGGGCCCGACCCTGCTTGAGTGCATGTGCTACCGGTACCTGGGCCACAGCCGCAACGACGCGCGCGGCTACCGCGACCGCCAGGAGGAGGAGGCCTGGCGGGCACGCGATCCAATCGACACGTTCGCCAAGCGGCTGATCGACGAGGGGCTGGCCGGCGAGCAGGAGGTGGCCGCGGCGCGCGCCCGCTCCAAGCAGGCGATCGACGAGGCGGTCAGCTTCGCGCGCTCCTCAGAGCCCCCCGACCCGCGTCGCGCGGCCGATCCCGCGCTCGTCTACGCCTCGCCGGCGCGCCCGCAGCCGATCGCCGGCCCGCTTCCCTCAGGCGACGATCAGCCGCGCCTTTTGTCGATCGCCGAGGCGCTGCGCGAAGGGATCGCCGAGGAGCTCGAGGCCGACGCGAACCTGGTGCTGCTGGGCGAGGACATCGGCGTCTCGGGCGGGTGGGGCGGCGCCTTCGGCGTCTACCAGGGCCTGGCGGAGCGCTTCGGGCGCGATCGGGTGATCGACACGCCGATCAGCGAGAAGGTCCTCATCGGAGCGTCAGTCGGCGCGGCGGTGGGCGGCCTTCGCACGCTTCCCGACCTCCAGTACAGCGACTTCGTGTTCGAGGCGATGGACGAGATCGTCAACGAGGCCGCCAAGCTGCGGGCGATGTCCAACGGGGCGCTCTCGGTGCCGATGGTGCTCCGCTGCCCGGTGGGGGCCTGCCACCGCGGGGCCCAGCACACCCAGTGCCCGGAGAGCCTGTTCATGCACGTCCCCGGCCTGAAGGTCCTGTGCATCTCCGACGCCTACACGGCGAAGGGCGCGATCCGCGCGGCGCTGCGCGATCCCGATCCGGTGCTGGTCTTCGAGCACAAGCTCCTGTACGGGTCAAAGCGCCGTCAGGAGTCAGGTCAGGTGGATGCGCGCAGCCATGTGCCCGCCGATCCGTACGTCCTGCCGGTCGGCCAGGCGCGGATCCGCCGCCATGGCGAGCACGTGACGGTGCTGGCGACCTTCCTGCAGCTCTACATGGCGCTCGACGTCGCCGAGCAGCTGGCCGCCGACGGCGTCGAATGCGAGGTGATCGATCCGGTCTGGCTGTCGCCGTTTGACTGGGCGGGCCTGTATGCGAGCGTCGCGCGGACCGGCCGGCTCGTGATCGCCCACGAGGCTCCGCTGACGGGCGGCTGGTCTGCTGAGGTCGCGGCCCGCGTCTCCGAGCACTGCCACGGCGAGCTGCGCGCCCCGGTGATGCGCCTCGGGACGCGCGAGGTCCCGATCCCATTCGCGCCGCAGCTCGAGGCGGCCGTGCTGCCCGGGCGCGACCAGATCCGAGCCGCGGTCCTGCGAACCCTGGAAGACCACGACCACAGGTGAGGTGAGCCGGATGGAGCCGATCACGATGCCCGCGCTGTCGGAGAGCTCCGAGGAGCTGACGGTGGAGCGCTGGCTGGTGGGCGTGGGCGAGCGGGTGCAGCTCGGCCAGCCTCTGTTGACGGTCGAGACCGACAAGGCGCTCATGGACGTGGAGAGCGTCGCCGAGGGCGTGCTGTTGAGAGTCGACGTCCAGGAGGGCCAGACGGTGGAGGTCGGGACGGTCCTGGCCTGGGTCGGGGAGCCCGGTGAGACGCCCCCGACGCCGGAGGCGGGCGACGGGGAGGCGGGTTCGGCATGAGCGGACCTGCGTCCGAGGCCACCGGCCGCACGGCCGGCGCGACCGCGACCGCAACGGCCGCCGCGGCGGTGACCGCCGCGGCCCAGCTGGCGGCGGAGGGTCCGGTGCGCGCGCTTCGCCGCAGCGCCATCGAGCGCCGCGCGGCGGAGAACCTTGCGCGCACCTGGGCGACGGTCCCACAGGTCACCCACTTCGAGCACGCCGACGTGACCGAGCTCGAAGCGCTGCGCGCACGGCTGGCGACCGAGCGCCCCGGCGGGCGGACCACGATCCTGCCGTGGATCGTGTGGTGCTGCGCGCGCGCGCTGGCGGAGCATCCCCGGGCGAACGCCGTGCTCGACGGCGAGCAGCTGCTCCTCCCCGGCTTTTGCAACATCGGCGTGGCGGTGCGCACCGACCTCGGCCTGGTCGTGCCGGTCGTGCGCCGGGCCGAGCGGCTGAGCGTGCCCCAGCTGGCCGCCGAGCTTGCCCGGCTGATCGAGCGCGCTCGCGCTCGGCGCCTTGCGCCCGCGGAGATGCGCGGGGGCACCTTCACGGTGTCCAGCCTCGGCGGCTTCGGCGGTGCGGCGTTCACCCCCATCGTGCACAGCCCGCAGGTCGCGATCCTCGGCGCCACCAGAGTGCGCACGGAGCCGCGGTGGCGCTCGGGGCGCTTCGAGCCCCGGGCGATCCTGCCGCTGTCTGTGACCTACGACCACCGCGCGCTGGATGGGGCCGACGCGGCTCTGTTCGCCCGCGGGGTCGCCGACCTGCTTGAGCGTGTCGGCCAGGAGCCGCAGCTGGCGCTCGAGCAGCCGGCCTGGCCGGCCGGCGAAGCGGGGCCGACCGGCGGCGGCGCAGGCGCTTGACGGTTGAAAGTCGCTCGTGACGGTTGAAAGCAAGACGAGGTGAGGAGGAATCACATGACCAACGATCGAGCCGCAGTCCACTCCCGGGAGCGCGAGCCGCAGCCGCCGCAGGCGCGCGGCCTTGACCGACGCGCGTTCCTGCGCTGGGCGGGAGCGGCGTGCGCGGGCGCCGTGGGCAGCAGCGCGCTGGCGGCCTGCGGTGGCTCGAGCGCGGCCAGCGGCGCCACCGCGAGCGCCAACCGAGTTGTGCTGGCGTCGGTGCCCTCGTATGCCAACGCGTACTTCACGATGTGGCGGCAGGGTGGCCAGGAGGCGGCGCAGGCCCTCGGGCTGCAGTACGTGATGCAGAGCTACGAGGGGTCGGCCACCGAGCAGCTGGCGCAGCTTCAGGCCGCCAAGGCCGCGGGCGCCGCTCAGGTCACCGCCTTCCCGATCGACAACGGCGACACGGCCCAGATGGCAAAGACGCTCGCCTCACAGGGGATCTACCTGGCGACCGCGTTTGACGCGCAGCCGTGGGAGGTGCCTTCCGACCCCGCCTACAAGGGCTACTACTCGGTCAACTTCCTCATGAGCGAGGTCGAGGGGATGCGCAAGCTCAGCCTCGCCGTGTTCCGCCAGATCGGCAACAGCGGCAAGGTGATCTACATCCAGGGCGCCCCCACCGACCTGACCTCCGTCCTGCGCGAGCGCGGCTTCGACGAGGCGGTGCAGATGACGCCCGGCATCCAGGTGGTCGCAAAGCAGTACGGCTACGAGGCGGAGGCGACCACGGCGCCGGTGATCGGCGCGCTGCTCAGCCAGCACCCGGATGTCGCAGCCGTCGTCTGCCACAACTCCAGCGAGGCGCTCGCGGTCGACGCGGCCCTGGCGCAGCGGGGGATGAGCCATGTCAAGGTTGGCTCCTCCGACGAGGAGGTGGACATCCTCGACCAGATGATCAACGGGCCAAACCAGGTCGTCGTGCGCGCGATCTTCGGCGTCTGGACCGGCGGCTACATGGTCGTCCGCAACTTCGATGCGGCCAACGGCGTTCCGATCACGCCCGTGGAGCGGCTGCTCAACGGCGACTCGCTGGTGCTCGACACCAAGGAGTCGGCGCAGCTGTTCAAGCAGATCATCTTCGAGCGCTCGACCAGCGGCTACGACTGGCGCAAGATGTCACGCCACCTGCATCCCAACGACTGGGATGCGCAGACCGGCATGGCGCCGCTTGACCCCAACGTGCTCTTCACCCAGTACCTCGGCAAGCCGCGCCCGGCCGGCTACCAGTATCCGCCGGAGCTCGAGAAGCAGCTGCAGGAGGGCGCGATCGCGCACTACACGAGCCTGTATGCGCAGCACGTCCGTTCCTCGCCGGTCGCCCCGGCGATCCGTGCCACCACCAGCGGCGAGACGGTGCTGGGCTTCAAGGTCTGATGGTGGTGGCCGTGGGAGAGACCTCCGCCACCGACAGGTCATCGGCTCCGCGGGCGGTCGCGCGCGCCGGCGAGGAGGTGCTGGGCCTGCAGCGCGTGACCGTCCGCTTCGGACAGCTGACGGCTCTGGACGAGGTCTCGCTGTCGGTCGCACGGGGCTGCCTGCTGGGGCTCGCCGGCCAGAACGGCGCGGGCAAGACGACCCTGTTCAACGTCGTCTGCGGCAACGTGCGCCCGTCCTGTGGAGAGGTCCTCTTGGCCGGCCGGGCATTTCGCCCCCGCTCATACGCGGACGCGCGCCGCGCCGGCGTGTTCCGCGTCACCCAGGAGCTGGCGCTGTTCCCAAACCTGACCGTGGCGGAGAACGTCGTGCTGGGAGCGGGCGGCAGGTTCTCGCGCGCCGGCGTGCTGCGTGCCGGCGAGCTGGTCGCGGCGGTGCGCAGCTTCATGGAGGAGGTGGGCCTTGACGGGATCGACCCGCGGCGGCGTCTGGACGAGCTGCCGAACGCCACCCGCCAGGTGGTCGAGATCGTCAGGGCTCTCTTCGAGTGCCGTGAGAGCGGGCTGGAGGCGCCCCTGATCCTGCTGGACGAGCCGACCTCGGGCCTGAGCTTCGCACAGGTCGATCTGCTGCGCTCTCAGCTTGAGCCGCTGCGCGCCCGGGCGGCGATCGTGATGACCTCTCACCGCGGCCAGGAGCTGCTGGACTTCAGCGACCGCATCGCCGTGCTGCGGGGCGGACGGCTGGTGGCCGAGGGCGTGCGCGGCGACTTCGACGCAGCCCTGCTCGGCGAGCTCATAGCCGGGCCCGAGCACGCGCACCTGCTCGCCGCCGGCCGGCCGGTCGGCGCCGCGCAGGAGCGCTCGCCCGCGCGCCGGTCGCGCCCGGATGCGCAGGGCGCCGAAGGCGGCGATCATCCCGCGGCGACGCCGTCGCTGCGGCTGGCCGCGCTGCGCGTCGGGGCGGCCGAGGTCTCGCTCTGCGTCATGCCCGGCGAGCGGGTGGGGCTGATATCCGACGGCGATCTCGCCGGGCGCGTGCTGCGGACGGTTGCGGGCATCGAGCCGCGCCGTCACGGCGAGGTGTGGATCGCCGGGCGCCGGGTGTCGCCCGGCACGCGTGCCTTCGTGCGCGCCGGCGCGGCGTTTGTGAGCGGCGAGCGCGGCGACGCTCTCATGCTGATGCAGCCGATCGCCTGGAACGCGACGCTCCCGCAGGTGGCCGCGGGCCACGGAGCCGAATTGGTGGCCTCGCCCGGCCGCGAGCGTGCCTGGACGCGGGAGCTGATCGACTCCCACCGCATGCGCGCGCCCGACCCACGCGACCCGGTTGGCGCGCTCAGCGGCGGCACCCAGCAGCGCCTGCTGATCGCGCGCGCCCTGGCGCTCCAGCCAAGCCTGGTGCTGCTTGACCGACCGACCCGCGGCGTGGACATAGCCGCGAAGGCGGCGATCTACGCCGCGGTCGCGCGCGCCGCCGGCCGCGACGGCGTCGCCTTCCTGCTGTTCAGCGACGAGCTCGAGGAGTACACGGAGCTGTGCGATCGCATCGTGCTGCTGGATGGCGCTTCGGGAGCCGTGCTGCGCAGCTGGAGCCAGCCTGATCAGGAGGCCTCGGCCGCCTCGCTCGAGGCGGCGCTCCGGTCGATGGAAGTCGCTGAACCGAGGAGGGGATAGACCATGACCGACACCGGTGGAGCTCTGCTTGAGTCCGGGCGCCCGCCGTCCGCGCTGGGTGCCGGTGAGCCGCTGGCGCGCGCCAGGCGCCTGCTGCGCGAGCACGCGCGCACGTTGACCGCCTGGCTGGCGGCGATCGTGCTGCCCGTGCTGTTCACCTCGCTTGACGGCAACTACCTGAGCTCGGGCAACCTGCAGAGCATCGGCCGCCAGGCGGCGGTTCTGCTGCTGATCGCGCTCGCCGGGACCGCGCCGATCCTGATGGGCTCGATCGATCTCTCGGTGGGCGCTCTGGTGTCGCTCACCTCTGTGATCGCGGCCTGGGGCGCTGAGCGCTTCGGCCAGGGCGCCGTGTTCCTGGCGCTGCCCTGCGGCCTTGCGGCCGGCATCCTCAACGGCCTGATCGTCGCCTACCTGCGCCTGCCGTCGTTCTTGACCACGCTCGCGAGCTCGTTCGCGTTCGCCGGTGTCGCCCTGGCGATATCCGGCGGCTTTCCGATCACGCTCCAGGCGACGGCCACCACGCAGGCGCACGTGCTGGACGGCAACCTCAGCAGCGCGCTGCCGGTGTCGGTTCTGTGGGCGGTCGGCATCTGGCTGGTGACGATCGGCCTGCTGCGCCGAACGGTGTTCGGGCGCGTGGTGTACGCGATCGGCGGCAACGAGCGGGCAGCCCAGACGGTCGGGGTGTGGGTGAACCGCGCCAAGGTCGGCGCGTTCGCGCTCAGCGGGCTTTTGTGCGGCTTTGCGGGGATCATCGTCCTGTATGAGACGACCGCCGCCACCGCGGACGTTGGAAGCACCTACCTGTTGACTTCGATCGCCGCCGTGGTGATCGGCGGCACGCCCCTGTCGGGCGGCGAGGGCGGTGCCGGCCGCTGCCTGATCGGCACGCTGGTTCTCACCGAGCTGGTCAACGGGATGCTCCTGCTGGGGCTGGGCGCCTCCACCCAGCAGATCGTCGAGGGTGCGGTGGTGATCGCGGCCGCGATGCTCACGCTGGACCGCCGGCGCATCGGAATCGTCAAGTAGCGCGGGGTAGCGATGGGCGACGCGATCCTGATCGGCGGCGACTTCGGCACCGGCGGCGCGAAGGTCTGCTTCATGGAAAGCAGCGGCCGGGTCCTGCACGAGGGCTACGAGGAGTATCCGCTCTACAACGAGCGCCCAGGCTTCAGCGAGCACGACGCCGAGCGCTACTGGGAGGCGTTTGCGAGGCTGGTCCGCCAGGGCGTGACCGTGCTCGGCGCAAGGGCGGCGGACGTGTGTGCGATCGCGCTCTCAAGCGCGCTGCCATCGCTGGTGCTCATCGACGCACGCGGTGAGCCCGTGGCGCGCGCGGTCAACCTCATGGATCGTCGCGCGCTCGCGCAGGTCGATCGGATCCTCGCGCTGCTCGGGCAGGAGCGCATCTGCGCGCTGACGGGCAATCGCATCGAGGATCACCCGGCGCTCGTGAACGTGCTGTGGTTCAAGGACCACCGGCCAGAGATCTACGCGCGCGCGCGCTGGGCACTGACCGCCGACGGCTTCGTCGCGCACCGCCTCACCGGGAGGGCGACCCTGAACCGAAGCTGCGCCACCTTCTTCGGCGTCGCCTACGACATCCACCGCCTGTGCTTCGAGGAGGATGTGCTCGAGCTGGTCGGCTTGCGCAGCGACCTTCTGCCTGAGCTGGTCGAGTGCAGTGAGCAGATCGGACGGCTGACACCGGGCGCGGCGGCCGCGCTCGGGCTGGACGAGCAGGTGGTCGTCGTCGGCGGGCAGGTGGACTGCAACGCCGCCTGGCTCGCGGGCGGCGCCGTGGCGCCGGGCGCGTTTCAGATCAACCTCGGCACCTGCGGCGTGATCGGGGTCGTGCACGACCAGCCGCAGTTCCTGCACACCGACGCCGGGAGGCTCGTCGTCAACATCCCCTACACGACCGACGTGCGCAGGCACTACTCGGCGGTCGCGGTCACGATGACGGGGGGCCAGGTTCTGCGCTACCTGCGTGACGAGATCGGCGCGCTGGAGCGGCTCACCGCGCACACGCTGGCCTGCAGCCCCTACGACCTGCTCACCTTGCAGGCCCAGCGGGTGCCCGCGGGCAGCGACGGGCTGATCGCGCTCCCCTATTTCATGGGCGAGCGCACGCCTCTGTGGGACAGCTCCGCGCGCGCCGCGTATGTCGGCCTTTCGCTGCACCACGGACGAGGTCACCTGATCCGCGCGATGCTCGAGGGGGTCGCCTACGCTCTGCGATGGTCGCTTGAGACCCTGCGCTCGGGAGGTATCCCGATCAAGGAGCCGCTGGTGTTCAACGAGGGCGGCGCGCGCAGCTCGCTGTGGCGGCGGATCGTCACCGACGTGCTGGAGGTGCGCACCGCGCTGCTGACCCGCGGCGGCGGCGCTGCGCTCGGCGACGCGATCCTGGCGGGCGTGGGAGCCGGGGTTCTGCCCGGACTGGACGTGGCGGCGCGTCTGTGCGAGCTCGGCGAGCCGCTTGAGCCAGATCCGGCCGTGGCCGGCGTCTACCGGCGCGGGTTTGAGGCCTTCAGGGAGACCTACGCGGCACTGTCGGGACCGTTGCGAGCCGCGGGCCACAGCGCGCAGGCGGCGGCCAGCGCCCCTGGCGCGGGTCTTTTGCCGAGCGGGACCGTCGCGTGTCTGCCGGCGGGCGCGCCAGCCGCGGATCTTTCGCCGGGTGCGCCGGACGCGGATCCGCGCTCCGGTGCGCCGGCGGCGGATCGCTCCGGTGCGCCGGCCGCGGATCGCTCCGGTGCGCCGGCCGCGGTGCGCGTCTCGCCCGCGTGACGCTCGGTCCGGGGCCAGGCCTCCTCGCAGCGGCGCCGGCGAGAGGGGGGCGTCGATCGTGCCCAGACGCTCGGCGCCAGCGGGCCGTCGTCGGGCGTGAGGTCCGCTCGAGGGCGCGCCCGCGCCCACGTCGTCGCTGTCGGGCAGCGGCCCGATCCATCGCTCGGGGCGCGCTCGCGTCGAACGCATCCCCGCCCCGGGAGCCACGTGATGGGCGCACAGCGACCCGGCGCGCACAGGCGCCGAGCGCGATCCGCGCGGCCGCTTGCGCGTATGCTGAGCGGCCGGACGGTTCTGGGTGATCTCGAACACTGGGAGGAGCGCCATGCTTTCACGGAGAGGTTGGCTGTCGGCGGCGTTGCCTGCGCTGTGCGCGGTGGCGGTCGTGGGGTGCGGGTCCAGCAGCTCGTCGTCCTCATCCTCGGCCGCGAGCTCCTCGGCCGCGACGTCCAGCTCCTCATCGGCCGTCGCGTCGTCGATGAGCTCCTCGGGCACGGGCGCGAGCTCTGCCCCCGGCGCTGTCGCCGCCGTCGAGAAGCTGGTCCCGCCGTCGATCAGGGCCAAGGGCACGCTCACCGTTGCCGCCGACGCCAGCTACGCGCCCGACGAGTTCATCGCCCCGGACGGCCACACGGTGATCGGCATGGACGCGGACCTGAGCAAGGCGCTGGGCGCGGTCATGGGACTCAAGGTCAATGTCGTGAACGTCACGTTCGACGAGATCATCCCCGGGCTTGCGGCCGGCAAGTACGACATGGGCGCCTCGTCGTTCAGCGACACCCCCGCGCGCGAGAAGGTCGTCAACTTCGTCGACTATGCGCACGTGGGCGAGTCCTTCTACACCAAGGCCAACGGCGGGAAGACGATCGGCAGCATCGCCGACATCTGCGGCCTGACGGTCTCGGTTGAGAGCACCACCACCGAGCAGGCCGACGCCACGACGCAGAGCAAGAAGTGCACCCAGGAGGGCAAGCCCCCGGTCAAGGTGCTCGTGTTCCCCAATCAGAACCTCGCCAACCTCGCTGTCGCCGACGGCCGCGCTCAGCTCGGCTTCGCCGACACGCCGGTTGCCTCCTATCAGGTCCAAAAGACGCACGGGCTGTTCAAGCTCACCGGCGCGCCTTACGCGACCGGGCCCTACGGCCTGGCGCTGCCCAAGAAGCCTGACCTGGCTCCGGCCGTGCAGGCGGCGCTGAAGGTTCTGGCCGCCAACGGCACCTACGCGCGGATCCTGGCCAAGTGGGGCCTTCAGGGAATAGCGATCCCGGCCTCGCAGATGAAGATCAACGGGGCTGGCTGACAGAGCGCACAGTTCGGCGCCGCGGTGAGCGCCTCGGAGACAAGCAGCACGAGGGCCGACCGCCCTGAGGAGATCAGGGCGGTGCCCGTCCGCCGGCCCGGACGGTGGGTCGCCGCCGCGATCGTGCTGGTGATAGCGGCGTCGATCGTGCGCTCGATCGTCGCCAACCCGCACTTTCAGTGGGGCGTCGTCGGCCACTACATGCTGGACTCGCGCATCCTGCATGGCGTGGTGGCCACGATCTATCTGACGTTCCTGGCGATGGCGATCGGGATCGTCCTCGGCGTGGTGCTCGCCGTGATGCGGATGTCTCCCAACCCGATCCTCTCAAGTGCCAGCTGGCTTTACATCTACTTCTTCCGGGGCACGCCGGTGCTGGTGCAGATCATCTTCTGGTACAACATCGCGGCGCTGTTTCCGCGGATCAACCTCGGGATCCCGTTCGGCCCATCGTTCGTGCATGCGAACGGCAACTCGCTGATCACGGTGTTCGTGGCTGCGATGCTTGCGCTGGGGCTCAACGAGGGTGCCTACATGGCCGAGATCGTGCGGGCCGGGATCATCTCCGTCGGCGAGGGCCAGACCGAGGCAGCCGCGTCTTTGGGCATGAGGCGCCTTGCGATCATGCGCCACATCGTCCTGCCCCAGGCCATGCGAGTGATCCTCCCGCCCACCGGCAACGAGACGATCTCGATGCTGAAGACCACCTCGCTGGTTTACACGATCGGGTTCGCCGAGCTGTTCTACGAGGCTTCGCAGATCTACGGCGCCACCTACCAGACGATCCCGCTTTTGATCGTCGCGAGCATCTGGTATCTGATCCTCACGAGCATCGCCTACGTCGGCCAGCACTTCATCGAGCGCCGCTACGGAAGAGGGTTCACGCGGGCGCAGCGCGTCACGATGCGCGAGCGGTGGCTCGGGATCGGACGCGGAGACGGCGAGCGGGCGGCTGCGAGATGAGCGGCGCTGCGATATGGGTGATCGTCTGACTTCGGTGGTGGCAGGGGATGGGACCCCCGCCGCCAGATGAGCGGCGCCCTGGGATGAGCGACAGCATGGTCAAAGCCGAGGGCGTGCACAAGCGCTTCGGCCGCCTGGAGGTGCTGAGGGGTATCGACCTGGAGGTCGGCCGGGGCGAGGTGATGTGCCTGCTTGGACCGTCCGGGTCCGGGAAGTCCACCTTCCTTCGCTGCATCAACCATCTGGAGCGGATCAACTCCGGCCGCCTCTGGGTCGACGGCGAGCTGGTCGGCTACCGGGAGGCGGGAGGCAAGCTCCACGAGCTGCACGAGAACGAGATCGCGCGCAAGCGCGCCGAGATCGGGATGGTCTTTCAGAGCTTCAACCTGTTCCCCCACATGACGGCGCTTGAGAACGTGACGCTTGCTCCGATCAAGGTGCTGGGCGTCGGGCGCGATGAAGCACGGCGGCGGGCGCGGGAGCTGCTGGCCAGGGTCGGACTCTCCGACAAGGTCGACAGCTACCCGGTCGCGCTCTCCGGCGGCCAGCAGCAGCGCGTGGCGATCGCGCGCGCCCTGGCGATGCGTCCAAAGCTGATGCTGTTCGACGAGCCGACCTCAGCCCTTGACCCCGAACTGGTGGGTGAGGTGCTGGACGTGATGCGCGGCCTGGCGCACGACGGGATGACGATGATCGTGGTCACGCACGAGATCGGCTTCGCGCGCGAGGTCGCCGACACCGTCGTGTTCATGGACGCCGGCGTGGTCGTCGAGGCGGGCGCTCCGGCGCAGGTGCTCGGCCGGCCCCGCAACGAGCGCACCCGCGCGTTCCTTGAGAAGGTCCTCTGACGGGGCGGGCCCCGCTTCGCCGGTAACCTCCCTGAGGCGATGGAGACCGCGGACGAGCACCGCACGATCGCGCCGGTCGTCGGCCCGGACGATCCGCGCCGGTTCACCGACTCGGGCATCGAGATCGCGACGGTCTACGACGAGCGCGACCTGCCGCCGAACCTGCCCGAGCGACTCGGGCGCCCCGGGGAGTACCCGTTCACGCGCGGCATCCATCCGGACATGTACCGAAGCCGGCTGTGGACGATGCGCCAGTACGCCGGCTACGCGACCGCGCGGGAGTCCAACGAGCGCTACCGCTACCTGCTCGCCCACGGCTCCACCGGCCTGAGCATGGCGTTTGACCTGCCCACCCAGCTGGGGCTCGACTCCGATGACCCGCGCTGCCTGGGCGAGGTGGGCCGCACCGGCGTGGCGATCGACACCATCGAGGACATGCGGACCGCGTTTGAGGGGATCCCGCTCGACCGCGTGTCGACCTCGATGACGATCAACGCGCCCGCGGCGGTGCTGCTGGCCCTGTATGAGCTGGTCGCAGAGGAGCAGGGGGTGCCGGCCGAGCAGCTGCGCGGCACCACCCAGAACGACATCCTCAAGGAGTACATCGCGCGCGGGAACTTCATCTACCCGCCGGAGGGCGCGCTGCGGCTGACCACCGACCTGTTCGCCTACTGCAACGAGCGCATCCCCAAGTGGAACACGGTCTCGATCAGCGGCTACCACTTCAGGGAGAAGGGCGCCTCGGCGGTCCAGGAGGTCGCCTTCACGCTCGCAAACGGCATCGCCTACGTGCAGGCGGCGCTCGACGCCGGCCTTGAGATCGACACGTTCGGCCCGCGGCTGGCGTTCTTCTTCAACTGCCACAACAACGTCTTCCAGGAGGTGGCGAAGTTCCGGGCCGCCAGGCGGATGTGGGCGCAGATCATGCGCGAGCGGTTCGGCGCCCGCGACGAGCGCTCGTGGCGGCTTCGCTTCCACACCCAGACCGGCGGGGTGACGCTGACCGCCCAGCAGCCGGAGAACAACATCGTCCGCGTCGCCCTGCAGGGCTTTGCGGCGGTCTGCGGGGGCACCCAGTCGCTGCACACCAACGGCTTTGACGAGGCGCTGGCGCTGCCCAGCGAGCGGGCTGCGCGGATCGCGCTGCGCACCCAGCAGATAATCGGCTACGAGTCGGGAGCGGCGGACACGGTCGACCCGTTCGCCGGCTCCTACTTCGTGGAGGCGCTGACCGACGAGATCGAGCAGCGCGCCCGCGAGCTGATCGCCAAGGTCGACGAGCTCGGCGGCTCGGTGCGCGCGATCGAGTTCATCAAACGGGAGATCGAGGAGTCCGCCTTCGGCTACCACGAGCGCTACCGCACAGGTCAGGACGTGGTCGTGGGCGTCAACCGATTCGTGACCGACACGGCCGAGGTCCCGGATCTGCTGCGCGTGGACCCGGAGTCCGAGCGCGAGCAGGTGCAGCGCCTGCGAGCCTTCAAGGCCAACCGCGACCAGGAGCTCGTGCAGCGGCGCCTTGAGGAGGTGCGCGCGTGCGCCCGCTCGGACGCGAACCTCCTTGTGCCGATCCGTGAGGCGCTGCGCGACCGCTGCTCGCTGGGCGAGGTTTGCGCTGCGATGCGCGACGTGTTCGGCTCCTACCGGCCGAGCGAGTAGCCGCGCGCGCCGGACGCCGCCGTCAGCGCTCGCTGTCGAGGTCCGCCATCTGCTGGGGGCCGTAGCGGGCGCCGCGCACCGCGTGGGCCGGCGCGGCCTTCTCGATCGCCTCGAGCTCCTGCGCGGAGAGGCCGAGGTTCAGCCCGGCGAGCGCCTCGGTGAGCTGATCGCGCCGGCGGGCGCCGATCAGCGGGACGATGTCGGGACCGCGGGAGGCCACCCACGCGATCGCGAGCTGCGCGACGGTGACCCCCCGCTCGCGCGCGATCTGGCGCAGGGCCTCGACCAGGCGGGCGTTGGCCCGTGCGTTGCTTGCCTCAAAGCGCGGCATCCGCCGGCGGATGTCGCCGGGCGCCATCGCCCGCCCCGGTCTGAAGGCGTCCGAGAGCAGCCCGCGGGAGAGCACGCCGTAGGCGGTCACCCGGATCCCCAGCTGGCGGCAGACGGGAAGGATCTCGGCCTCGATGCCCCGGCTGAGGAGCGAGTACTCGATCTGCAGGTCGGAGATCGGGTGCACCGCGGCCGCGCGACGGATCATCGTGGCCGACACCTCCGAGAGCCCGATCGCGCGCACATAGCCGGCCTGGACGAGCTCCGAGATCGCGCCGACCGTCTCCTCGATGGGGACCTTCGGGTCAAGCCGCGCTGGGCGATGGATGTCGATGTGGTCGCGCCCGAGCCGGCGCAGCGAGTACGCGGCCGCCGTCTTGACCGCCGCGGGGCTGGCGTCGTAGCCCAGCCAGCTGCCGTCGGGCCCGCGCTGAGCGCCGAACTTGACGCTCACAAGCGCCCGCTCGCCGCGCCCGCCGGCGAGCGCGCGGCCGATCAGCAGCTCGTTGTGGCCCATCCCGTAGAAGTCGCCGGTGTCCAGCAGGGTGATCCCCGCGTCAAGCGCGGCATGGATCGTCGCGATCGCCTCGTCCTCGTCGGCCGGTCCGTAGACGCCTGACATGCCCATGCACCCCAGGCCGGCGACGCCGTATTCGAGCCTCATCGAGGCGAGCTTACGCGGCATGGCGGCCCGCTTCACGGCAGGGCTGCAGCGATGCGATGGCCGCGCCCCCGTGCGCCGGCGGTCATCGGACGCGGTAGGGTGCCGCCCATGAGCTACACGATCTGCAACCTGCGTGACGTCGACGACGTCGCTCCACAGGCTGGCCTTCAAGAGGTCCAGGAGGCGCGCTTTGCCCGTGAGAAGCTCGCAGCCGAGCGCACCGGGCTCGCGTACCACGTGATCCGGCCGGGGCGCCGGCAGCGGTTCGGGCACCGCCACCGCGAGGCGGAGGAGATCTTCGTCGTGATCTCGGGCTCAGGGCGCGTCGCGCTCGACGGCGAGGTTCGCGAGATCGGCCCGCTTGACGCGATCAGGGTCGCGCCGGCGGTCCTCAGGGCGTTCGAGGCGGGTCCCGACGGCCTGGAGCTGATCGCCTTCGGTCCCCATCACGAGCGCGACGGCGAGATGGTGCACGAGGGCTTCTGGCCTGAGGGAGGCTGAGCGCCGCCGTCCTTGCACGCGCAGCTTCCGGGAAGGATAGGCCGGCTGCAGGGCGAAGCTCCCCACCATGACCGAGCACCGATCCTGTCGCACGCTCGTCAAGTCCGCCCCGGAGCTGTGGGCCGAGTGCAGCGATCCCGCTTCGCTCGCGCGGCATCTCGGCGGCCTTGGGGAGATCCGGATCACGAGGCTTGAGCCTGAGACCACCGTGGCCTGGGAGGGCACCGCCGCGTGCGGCACGGTGGAGCTGGCCCCGGCTGGCTGGGGTACGCGCGTCACGATGACGATCCGGCCGCTGACCGGCGCCGACCGCGGCGGCGCCGGAGCGGCCGTCGCCGGTGTAGACGGCGCAGCCGCGGCCGTCGCCGGGTTAGACGACGGAGCCGCGGCCGTCGCCGGGTTAGACGACGCAGCCGAGGTCGTCGCCGCAACCGGGCGTTGCGCCCCGGCTGTGCCGGCGCCCGAGTGCTCACGCCCGGCCGTGCGCGCGCCCGATCGCGCCGGCGCCGGCGCGATCGCGCGGCTGCTCGCGCGGCTGCGCGGTCCCCGGGCGGCCGGGGCGCCCGGGCCAGCCGAGGCGCCCGCAGAAGCGGTCGGGGCTGGCGGACCGGCGCCTGGGCCGAGCGCCGCCACCATGCCGGACGAGCGAGTCCTCGCCGCCGCGCTTGACAGCCTTGGGCGCGCTCATCACCGGCCGTTCTCACGCGCCTGAGGCAGGCCGGTCCGCGGCCTGAGCTGCGCATGCCGGGCCCGGGTGAGGGGGCGCCCTGCGGGCGCCGGTGGTGGCGCGCGCGGCGGGCGCGTCCGGTGGTGGCGCTGCCCGCGCGCGGTGGCCGGGCCCGGTCGTGGCGGCGCCGCGCGCGCCGGGCGCATAGACTCGCGCGGCGATGATGCGCGATCGCGCCCCCGAGACGTTCGCCGAGAAGCTGGACGAGCTGCGGCGCCTGCGCGATGAGGTGATCCACCACGCCACCAGCGCGGCGGTCGACAAGCAGCATGAGAAGGGCAAGCTCACCGCCCGCGAGCGGATCGACCTGCTGCTCGACCCCGGCTCCTTCCAGGAGCTGGACACGTTCGTGCGCCATCGCACGGTCGAGTTCGACATGCAGCGCAACCGTCCCTGGGGCGACGCGGTGGTCACAGGGCACGGCACGATCGATGGACGGCGCGTGTGCGTGTTCAGCCAGGACTTCACCGTGTTCGGCGGCTCGCTGGGCGAGGTGATGTCGGAGAAGATGTGCAAGATCATGGATCTGGCGGCCAAGATCGGCTGCCCCGTGATCGGGATCAACGACTCCGGTGGTGCGCGCATCCAGGAGGGCGTGGTGTCGCTCGGGGCCTACGGCGACGTGTTCCTGCGCAACGTGCGCTGCAGCGGCGTGATCCCGCAGATCAGCCTGGTGATGGGGCCGTGCGCCGGAGGGGCGGTGTACTCGCCGGCGATCACCGACTTCATCTTCATGGTCAAGGAGACCTCGCACATGTTCATCACCGGCCCCGAGGTGATCAGGACGGTCACCGGCGAGGAGGTCGGCTTCGAGGAGCTTGGCGGAGCGATGGCCCACTCCACCAAGTCGGGCGTGGCCCACTTCGCGGCCGACGACGAGCGCGCGTGCCTGGAGGACGCGCGCTACCTGCTTTCCTTCCTGCCGCAGAACAACCTTGAGCTGCCGCCGCGGGTCGCGCCCACCGACGACCCGCTTCGCGAGGAGCCGGGACTGGACGAGATCGTCCCCGACAGCCCCAACAGGCCCTATGACATGCGCGAGGTCATCCGGATGGTCGTCGACGACGGCGAGTTCCTGGAGGTCCACGAGCACTTCGCGCGCAACATCGTGTGCGGGTTCGCGCGGCTGGACGGCTACTCGGTGGGTGTCGTGGGCAACCAGCCGTCGCAGCTTGCGGGCGTGCTGGACATCGACTCCTCCGAGAAGGCCGCGCGCTTCATCCGCACCTGCGACGCGTTCAACATCCCGATCGTGACCTTCTGCGACGTGCCCGGCTTTCTGCCCGGCACCACGCAGGAATGGGGCGGGATCATCCGCCACGGCGCGAAGCTGCTGTACGCCTATGCGGAGGCGACCGTGCCGAAGGTCACGATCATCACGCGCAAGGCCTACGGCGGCGCCTACGACGTGATGGGCTCAAAGCACCTTGCGGCTGACTTCAACTTCGCCTGGCCGACCGCCGAGGTCGCGGTGATGGGGCCGGAGGGGGCGGTGAACATCATCTACCGGCGTGACATCGCCGGCTCGCCGACGCCGGAGGAGCGCCGTCGCAAGCTGATCGACGACTACAAGGCGCACTTCGCCAACCCCTACGTGGCGGCCGAGCGCGGGTACATCGACGACGTGATCGTGCCCCACGAGACCCGCCCGCGGGTGATCACCGCGCTGCGCACGCTGCAGACCAAGCGCGAGCCCGGCCCGCGGCGCAAGCACGGCAACATCCCGCTGTAGGCGGCGGGCGCGCTCCCGGCGTCGCAGTGGAGTGGCGGGACCGGACGGGAGCGAAAATGGCACCGGTCCAGCGTGATGATGGTGGTCGTGGCACCGATCCGCT